>Ga0247610_10004248_pt1 | contig 15385 bp, 19 predicted proteins | sample 174DNAGHGhighgp2_FD_193483 | JGI IMG/M metagenome (GOLD analysis project Ga0247610, IMG submission 193483) | Sheep rumen microbial communities from Palmerston North, Manawatu-Wanganui, New Zealand - 1742 DNA GHGhigh gp2 | ecosystem: Host-associated > Mammals > Digestive system > Stomach > Rumen... | reverse complement strand
ATATTCAGATGTAAAAACAAACGCGCTTAGGAATTAGGGTTGAAAATTTCTTGTGCTACACCTGATCTTAACAACCCTTCCTAATCAAGCGCAATCATTAATCCTTTCGTGAACATAAACCGCGCAGATAATTAGTCAACTGAAAAAATTGACGGTGTTCGTTAACTCTTTTAGAGATTAACTTATAAAATTCATTAATATTATTTGAAATTATGTGTACGATGATTAAGAAAACAACAGTGAAAGCCGGTAAATTAATTCTAAAACCCTTCAAGTGGTATATCAAAACATCGGCTGAAAATTATCAGATCATGCTTGGCGATAACATTCAGTATTTTAGATTCTGGATGTAACACCAAACTGAAAAAGATGCAAGATTCGAGAGAGACCTGGGAAACGCTTGGGAACTACGTGATGGAAAAGGTTCATTCACTAACTCTCTCCTATCTATGGCGAAGAAACTAATATGGGAAATAAAATTCCTTTAATATATAGATAGAATCATGAAAAACATATTGAAACTTTTGACACTGACTTTGCTCTTGATTAGTTGCTCTCACGAATTCCCAAGCCAGAACAGCCAATCACAGAAAGAGAAAGCAGAACAGACATTTGGATATCAGTTTGACGCTAATCATGACTGGTGTACGACGAAAAATGGCTCTATTACAATTCATCCTTTAACCGGAACTAAGCTTATTCAGGTTCTGGTTTATTCAATGGATTCCGAAGAGAGCACATCCTTAAAGGTTTTGAACTCTAGCACCGGAGACAAAACTGTAACTCTGAACTATGATACCCCTTCTACTTATGTTGGCCTTTATGTGGCTTGCGTGACGGAGGATGGTTATTATACAATGAAAAAATTTGAACATGGAGATAGAGAAGTATGGTTTGAAGGAAAATCAAAGGCTAGAACCAGAGGCGCATCAACTTCCTCTAACATTGACTTCCCCTATACACTTCCCACTATTCCATTGACACTTACTGGCCCTTTTGATTCTTATGGAAAACAGAGGGGATGGAATAATGTGACACTTTATGCTCCGGAGAATGAGGGACAATTAATAATGGAAGTTCCCGATTTTGATTCCGACTTTGCTCTCACCATGAAACAAATTATCTTCTCCTATTTCAAAAATGGTAAGACATATGATAATATAAGTCTAGTAAAGAAAACGGGATACTTTAATGAAAATTCTTATCCTATTACTACCGGAGAAACTGACCCAATTATTGTAAGCCCAATCTACAGAAATGATGGTACTTCTAATGAGGTTGTAAATTCTGAACTCTATTACTATTATTTCAAAGCTAATGAAGAACCTGACCTGAAGAATTTGAAATGTTATAAAGCATTTGGGATGAGAAATCTGATTAAGCCAAATGATGTTCTTTCTAGATCAGATGCTTTTGCCTTGATTTATTGGAATGAAAATGGAGAAGGAAGTTTTCAATTCCCAGCCGGTTATAGTATTGGTTTTATGCTTCGTTCTAATCTTATTCAATATAACGGACAAAAACAGGGTGAAATTTGGGGTGATGGTAGAATGAACAATGAACTTAATAAGTATGGACATTTTAAGAGTTCTGGCCTAAAAGACAATGATCCGAGAATGTCATGGCTAACCGTAAATGGTAATGATGTTCTGTGTATTGAAAGTGGTACAGATAAAGACGTTAATGACCTAATTGTCTCAGTATCAGGTAGTTACGAGCTTATTGATATTCCACCTTACATCGAAAAGAACTTCTATACATTCCTTTTCGAAGATACAAAATCTGAGTTTACTGATTACGACCTTCAGGATGTTGTGATAAAAGCTACTCGAGAAGATAATACGCACGTTAGGTATCTCTTAATGGCTAGCGGAGCAAATGATGAATTATATCTGCATCAAGTTAACGGTGAAGTAATAAATCAGAATGTAGAGGTTCATAAGATTTTTGGAAGTGATAGTAGAGGGTTCATTAATACAGAAACTAAGAATTATCCTTATGTAGAAGACTTAGTAACTGTTTCTTCTAGCTTCTCGTTCCTTGATCCAAACTGCCAACCAATCTTAGAGAACCGAACAAGGGGATATAATATTCAAGTTTCTAGAGCAGGTGAAGCTCCTATGGCTATTATGATCCCTTACGACTTTAAATGGTCAAAGGAAAGAATACGAATTGATAAATCCTACCAATTATTTGGAAACTGGGGTAGAAATATGATAGAATCTACGGACTGGTACTTATATCCTGAGGAAAGTCTGGTGATTGAACCCTAAAATATTTTAATTTTAATATTATGATTATACTAAGACAACGATCCTTCTCTGATAACCTAGATCAAGAACAGAAGGAATTTGCTAATATCAGATTAGCAAGAAAAATAGCGAATCGGGAACTTAAAGCGGCTACCAATTCTCATCAAAAGGGTAATATAAGAGATCTCCTAGGAAAAACAGAAGCTATAAGATCCCGTAATGGTAATATGAATCCAAAATTTATAGCTAGTAGTGTTGCTGGGAAAAATAAACCAGGTGAGAAACTAATGAAAGGTCTTTTTAAAAAAGCAGAAGCCAAAGGAATAAATTACATTGGATAAAATAAAACAACCAAATCCCACACTGTCCTTCGAGACTACTGTTTGATCAGGGTGTGGGAACAAAAGGACATTTGGGAAAAGATGATTCCATTATAATTGATAATTTAAAATAATAAAATTATGATTGTATATAAAAAAGTATTTGATAAGTTGACAGGTACTTGGGTAGAAGATCCAGTACAGACAGATCCGGACTTGACGGAAACTGTTGTCTTGAGCGAGACGAAAAGAAAAGCCTTAAATAGAATTGGTGGAAAAAGGTCTAAGTCTTTCTCTGAATTAACAGAGCAAAAATTATTTACTGAAGTAGAGGAGGATAGAGTATGAATGAGAGAAATTTTATAGATCATTCGGCGAGGTTTGATCCGGAAGCAAGTAAACGAGAAATAGAAGAGGCTAGTTTAGAAGCACAATATAGTAAATTAACAGAAAGGGAAAAGCTAGTTTTGGCAGGCCGCATCTTAGGCTATAGAATACTTCCACCACGTATAGATGAGTTTTATTCTGACAGTTACTACCTTGGAGATATGTTTAATGGCGGAGCTAATATTTTTGATTTTTGGAAACAAGAACTACCTAAGATATTTCCAAATCAAATAACAACAAAAACCCCCTGGTGTATTTTCAGAGGAAGTATTGGTACCGGAAAAAGTTTAGTATCAAAATTGTTTTTAATGATGATCTATACTCGTCTTCTCTGTTTAAAGAACCCAAGTGTAAGTCTGGGACTAGCTCCGAAGGTCTTGAGTGCCTTGGTGGTCCATAAAAATGAGTTAACTGCAGAAAAAGAATTCCTAAACTTCTATAAATCTGTTAAAGAAAATGCCCCTTTCTTTAGGAATACGAAGAATCCAAATCTAAAGTTTCAGGTATATTGTTCAGGTCCCCTAAGCAATAGGTCAATTGGTAAAATAAAGTGCCGTCTATAGTGGTAACATTATAGATTATGAACGGGTAAATTCGGTGAAGGCTTTTAAAGTTAATACCGAGCTGACAACTACTACAGTAATCAGTGTAACGCGTAGAAGATGATTGTTAAATTTTAACTATAATTCTTCCTTGAGTACCCGTCATCCTTGGAATTATATAAGGATGAATATGTACGCTAACCATAAAGAAAAATTTTATGACAAAATAAGACAGACCTTATTGTAGGTATCTACTCGGAAATTAACTTTATAGATAATATAGAGAGAGCAAAAGATCAACTCGCAACAGGATATGGACGTATAAGATCAAGATTTTCAGACAAGATCTTGAATCATTGGGGAGGATTAATTGCTGACTCCTCTCCTCGTAATGAAGATTCTTGTACACAGTGGCTTGAAGAGCAAATATCAAATAAAAGTAGCCTCTATATATGTGAGCCTAATATCTGGACAGTAAGACCAAATATGTTTCCAGAGCTAGCAGATAAAACACTGACAGATGAGGAAAGATATTTTAGAGTTTATTCAGGTTCAGGTAAAGTACCTCCACAAATAATACCTGACGGAGAAGATCCTGATCCTGAAATGGATCCAGATAGAATAATAAAAGCACCAAGGTCTCTCCTTGATGAGGCTAGAATGGATCTCAGGAAAATGCTTCAAGATAGAGCAGGCATTCCATTAGCAGGAGATTCAAGTTTCTTTTCTGGAGATATATCACATTTAGTAAAAGACTGTTGCTTACCTAACTATGGGGTTCCCGAGGTTATGGTTGTAGATTTTTATGATCAAACCGACAGAATTTGGCCAAAAGTAGAGAAATGTTTTTCATTAACGAACAGAAAAACCACTTTATGGGTGGGGTGTGATGCAGCGTATAGGAGTGATAAGTTCGGTCTTGCGGTAGTTGCTCTGGATGGATTTAAAACAGTAAATAAAGTTCAAATGCCACTAATAAAAGTATTATTATGTACTTGTATTGGTAGGAAAAATGGGCAATCTACAAGCATCTTACATGTTTTTGATTTTATAATGGAATTAAGCAAATATTATAACGTAATAGTTAGTGCGGACCGAAGTGGATATTCAACACAGCTTATTCAAGACTGTACTAGGGAATTCATAAAAACAAGAATTATTAGTACAGATATTCCACCCTGTTCACCTGCTCTATATTTAAAAACCATTATAAATCATGAACTTATAAAAATACCTAAGAATAATCGTCTTATTAGAGAAGCTTATGATTTGAAGAATGTTGTAATGGCAAATGGAAATATCAAAGTGGATCACCCAGCTAAAAAGTCTGATCTTAAAGGAATAGGATTTCCTGAAGAGTCTCCAGATAATCTGGGTTCCAAAGATGCCTGGGACGCTCTTTCTAGTGCGGTATATTCACTAAGACAAAGCTTAATTGATAACGATGATTATGGAACAAATACAGGATTCCAAAAGACATTAGAGAGTATGAATAATGTTAAGGAAGATCCCAGAGAAAAGACTAGGGAAGCTATACAATCTATGTTGGAATCTGTATATGAATAAATGAATTCTTTTCATACTAATTATATTTTGGGAGAAGTGAGATAGAATAGCTAACTATCAATCTTCTCCTTTTGTAAATATAATATAGTATAGAAAGGATAAATAAACAAATTAAAATATAATTTAGTATGAATAAACAGTATCAATGGGAAAAAGTCAGTCAATCTCTTAAAAGATGGCTGGAAGAAGATGGTTTAAGCTATGATGAAATTCAGGTTTTACTATCACAAATAGAAGGATTTGAAAGTATCTCAAAAAAGAATATCATTGGTTATTCTAACAAACATAAATACAACTATAAATTTAAATATGATGTATTATTGCATTGGAAAGAAGAAGATATTCTTATAATAAAAACATTAATTTCAGAAGGGAAGTCTTATAAAGAAATTTCTGAAAAATTAAATAAAGACTTAGGTTCAATAAATAGACTTGTAAACAGACTTGGACTTAAGTATTCACCTAAGTGTAGGGCGACCAGTTTAGAGCCTGACCTTATAGACATAAAATATTTTATTGAGGATGTTGAATATACCTATGCTGAGGTCGGAAAATTATACGGGAGGAACAAGAATCTTATACAAAACTTCTGTAATAAACACGGAATAGAGTCTAAGAGACAGACAAAAAGATCGGAAGAGGAAATCAGATAATAAAATTATCTGAACAAGGATATACCTACTCTGAGATTGATGAGAAAACAGGTAGACCAAAGGGTTCATCTAGCAATTTTATTAGAGGAAATAATATAGAGTATAAGCATCGTCGAGTTATCAGAGAGATAACAGAAGAAGAAATAGAGAAGGCAATACAATTATATTATATAGGTAATAGTATAGTAGAAATTGCCAAAGAATTATCTATTTCAGAAGACATAGTTAGGCGTAGAATATATCGTAAATATAAAGACCGTTTTAAAAGAATTTCCAAATTAGAGGAAGTGAAGTTAGGTCTTTTTATGGGAAAATATACTGGGATGGATTACGATACATTAGTTGACCTGACCCAAGTTAAAAAATTCTCTTCAATAAAAATTGCAGAAATGTTTGGCATGTGTGATGGAGTTGTTAGAAATAGGTTAAAACTTTTAGGATTATTAACAGCAACCCAAGAAAATCATAGAAAAAATTGTTTAAACATAGTTAAAGTGGTATATAATAGAGATTACCTACTTCCAGAAGAGGAGGGAGTATATCCAGAAAAACTTATCCCCAAAGATTATTTAGAAGATCTTCTCAAGAAATTTAATTATAGCTATAAGAAATGTGCTAAATTTATGGGAATAACAGATGAAATATTATATACTGCCGTTAAAAATCTTAAAATAGAAGTTTCCTGTAAAAGACTGGTTTCTGATCTTGGCTTAGATTATTATATTAATTTACTTGAGAATGGATACAATGTATTCGATATTTCTGAAATTACTGGATTTTGTACAGTTAGTCTAAGAGAATTCTTTAAGTCTAATATAGAAGATTACGAAAAGAAATACTGTACTATTAGATTTATTGGGGAAAAGAGAGTTGCTGAAGTATTAGAGTCTTTTGATATAAACTTTGAACATAATAAATATTTTTCTGTTTCCTTTGTTGACATAAATCAAAATAGTATTTTTATAGATTTCGTTTTTATTTATAATGGGGTTCTATACTGGATTGAGTATAATGGAAAACAACATTATATGGAAAAATATTTTAAAAAGTTCAATAGAGAGTACAGACCATTCGAATATCAAGTAAAACGAGATCTTCATGTTAAAAAGATGGCCAAAGAAGCAGGTGCTGTATTTTTAGAGATACCATATACTTATATAACATTGTCTGAAATCCAAGATCTTCTTCAGCGTGTTATAATCAAGGGTGAAGATATAAACAACATCATAGATTACGCCCCATTCTATAAAGAGATTGAGGAACTGGGGATTAGCATAGACGAAAGTGAATCTGAATAAAGAACGTGCATGGTTAGAGAGAAAGTTAAGGCAGGATAGAGTTGGAGTTTTGTTATGGAGGATGAAGTTTCTGATTTATGAGATTGATTATTATGACCTCGATGATATTTTCCCCAGTTTGCCTTTCTCTCTACCATCCTTAAACTTTAAACCAATCAAAAACAAAAGAGGTACTAAGACGCTAATTCCAATTGTGACTGATCTTGATGGTAGTAATGTTTTAGTTTGGGCTCAGTACAAGAATGAATTCTGGGTTTGGACTGAGGATGGAAAGATGGTTAAGTGTAGTTGGTTTCAGGATAAGGAAAATGGGATTATAAAGCTTTGGATAATAAACTCCCTACACTATCTTAAGAAAAATTTGTGGTCTAGTCTTTTTGAGGAGGAAGCAAAAGAATTGAAGGTAGTGGTGTCAGAGTTAGAGAGATTAATGTTATAAAACGCGCAAGGAAAAAATCGAGCGTGATGATAAAGAGGCGTGAAAGGAGTTAAAATTCGAATTTTGATTTTTACGCCTAGGAGATTGTATAGTGTAGGAGATTTTGCCAGAGGCGGGATTAAGAACACTATGAGGATAATACGCTCGGAAAAATTCTTGCGCGATATAGAGAGAAAGGAGAGAATAGATATGTCAAGGTTTATAAATTATACATACCCTGATAATATAGTGGGTGGAATATTTTATTTTAAGAGAGGAACTAGTGACAAAGAGATAATAAATGTAGTGTTAAACGATTTTTGTCTTAAGCTATATAATATCTTGAAATGTTACTATAAGCCTTCCATAAGTTGCTCTAGTCTTTGCTTATATGAGATTTTCAATAAGTGGTGGGGAATTGAGGATAGATATGGTTACGATGATAGTGATGAGGTTGAGATCTATAGTAGCATTCCCTCTGAGATTTGTGGTAAAAGAATAGAGAAGCTGAGTAAAGGTGAGATAAGTCAAGAGGAGGTAGAAGGTGCATTTTCTTTCTGTGAATTTCCTATCATAACTATCAAGAAGGAAAAACTTATGAACAAGGAGCAGATGGATTTTGGTGTTTTCTATTCTTTGGCTAGATAAACAATGGATATAAAGGAGAGAATAGATATGAAGAAAGATCTGATAATACTAGGAACCGCTCATCTCGACACCACTCCCGGGAAATGTAGTCCGGATGGTAAATTTAGAGAAGCGGTTTGGAGCAGAGAGTTTGTGACTGATCTTAAACCTATGCTGGAGAGTTATGGTCTAGAGGTTATGATAGATTGGCCTGATTTGAGCATGGGAAAAGGAACCACAACATCTCAAGAATTGGCTAAACGTGTGGAGATTGTTAATTCTGAAGTGGAGAAAGGAAAAAACGTTTATTACATTTCCTCCCACGTTAATGCCGCCGGATCAAATGGAAATTGGTTAGGAGCTAGAGGTTGGAGTGTATATACAAGCCCGGGAAGAACAATTTCGGACACCTTGGCTGAATTTTTATGGATATCAGCGCACAAGAACTTAAGAACGTATAAGAATCTTGGAACTTGGGGAAAGAATCAGGTACCAATTCGCTCAGATACTACGGACGGGGATCATGACTTAGAGGAGAAGCTATACGTGCTAACAAAAACGAAATGTCCTGCGGTATTGGTTGAGAATATGTTTCAGGATAACCGTGACGATGTTTCTTACCTTACCTCAGATATTGGATTCCACGAGTTAAGCCGAACATATGTGGAAGGAATTTTATGGTTTTTAGACAATCGATAAGAAGATATGATAACTGTAAAAAATAATTTATTCACAAAGCTTTCCGTAAACAGTATCTATACATTTCCTAAGGAGACCACCAATGAGGATATTATTAATATGATGATACATGATATAATTATAGGTCTCTGTGGATTTGTGAAAGAATATGGAGACAGTTTGAGAGTTAATGACATTCCTATATCATTATTTAATACATTTAAATACGTATGGGGAATGAATGATAATAATTCACTTGATTGGGAATGTATATATGAAAACAAAAGTATTATTGATCTTATATTATCTGAGGTAAAAGATTTAGATGATAAAAGTAAAGAAGTAATAACTAATCTATTTCCTAAAGATAAGCTTACGGTTTTTCATATATTTAAAAACTCCAAACAAGATGATTCCCATATATTCGCAACTTATAATATATTGTGTTATAATCGATAAAACCGCTCGTGAAGATTCGGATGTGAGAAAAACACAAGAGAAAATAAGGCGTGAAATTCGTTAGTCTTATAGATTAACTTTAAGTTCGAACTTAAGAAAATAAAATACGCCTTTTTGAATTCTTGTGTTTAATTAGGAGCGCGTGAAGAAAATAAGGTTGATTATTCTTACGGCCGTCTTTCTCCTAACCTTGAATTATAACACGCGGAAAATAACACATCCGGAAAATACGAGCGGGATAATTAAAGCTTGAGTTTGATGTTATGATAATACTAAGACAGAAAAATTTTGCTTATGCTCGAGAACTTGTACAGCTGAAAGGAACGGGAAGTGTTGTTAAGGATCTTTTCTCTACTCCCTCTCGCCTTAAAAAAGTAGGGGAAATGGGGAGGAAGAGTCAAGACCAATGGAAGAAGATCGCCGAAAAGAATGCTCCAGGAACTAAGAGACGAGAAATTGCTGACCGTGCTTTCCAGAAGAGAGTTCGGGAATTGGGAGAAGCAAGAACTAATATTGAAAGGAAACCTTGGGCATGATACTAATACGCGAGAAATTTTTTAGTGAGCATAAGATTGGTGGTATGTTTAAATTTCCTCCTGAGACCACCGACCAGACTATTATTGATCACATACTTTCCGATTTTGCCTTGAAGCTCTATGGAATTATGAAACTTTACCAAGATCCGAAGATAGGTTGTTCGTCTCTTTGTACTTACGACGTCTTCAGGAAATTTTGGGAGATAGATGATCCTGGAGATGTTTCGCATGGTGGGAAGGAAATATATAGTGAAATTCCGTCCGACTTAATCGCTAAGAAGATTGAGGAGATGTCTAACGGGAAGATTACTAAGGAGGAAGTGGATTACAGTTTTGGTGGTGGCGAGTTTCCGATAGTGAAAATCTGGAAAGGTTATCACGAAGGAAGAGACGAAATTCACGTTACCTATGATATAATGAGGTAAACTTTCAATTCCTTATATGTGATGATTATAAGAATATTAGCAGATCATTATGTAGGGAAAGAAAGTTATATTGAATATGAAGTTACTATGCCTTCTGGAGATTACCAGAGTTTTTGGATCCCGGTACGTTCTAATAAAAGAATGTCTGGAAAGAGTAAGGAGTTAAGATTAATAGCCTCCAATAAACTTAGCTTTCTATCTGTTCCAGAAAAAGGAAAACTAAATAGCTCTTCCGTTTTTGGCATTGATTCTGAACTCTTGAAACAAAAAATAAAAGAGGCAGATTCAGTAAAAGATAGGATTCTGAAATTCTTAGATAGTGTGTAATATTTAGGTAAGAGATAACGCAAAAGAGAATAGTGATGAAGGATTTAGTTCCAGATTCACTATTTTTATTCATTTTCTCCTACAAAATCATCAAAGAATTGTCACATATTAGTAAAGGATTATTTTATTTACCCTTTAACTGATTTGTTATCTCTCTAAAAATATGGACGGGCTAGAGATAACAGAACGAAAAGAAATATTAGCCGGTCCAGACTATATAGATTATGATTATACAACGTTTATTTTCTAGCAAAGAGCAAAAAGCTAGAAGAAGAATAAATGACTATGAAAGAGTGAAAAAGTTGGGATTGGCCGGTGAAGTAAATTCCACTGCTGATCAAGCCTCTGCATCAATGGAAGCTATTTCTGGAGTAAAAAATACAGCAAAAAAGTCAGGAAAAGATGTTATGACTCTCCTAAAAAAATCTGAGGAGTCTGTTCGCGGTGCTGGAGATGCTAGAGTAAGTAGAAGAGACCAGTATGCAAAGTTTTTACTTGGTGATAAAGAAGATTTACTGGAGAATAAAAACACAAAAGAAGGAATGGCCGATTATCAGTCAAACAGAATGAAAAAGGCATCGGAACTTAAGAAAGTTAAGTCTAAGGAACAACTAAAGAAAAACCTGAAAAAAGGCGGAAAGGCTGCTCTTATTACTGGTGGAGTTGTGGCAGCTGGTATTGGAGCTAAGAAATTGGCTGACAAGAAGAAAGCTAAGAAAGAGGAAAAGAAATGATTATACCTAGACAAAAATCATTCTCCTTTTTCGGATTATTCGGAAATAGTAATAACAAAACCGAAAATAAAGCGGAAAAGCAACAAATAGAAAATTTGATTAAAGATCGTTATGGATGGGCCCTATCATATATAGATGGAATAGACGATCAATTAGTAAAGGAGAATAAGAAACTGGGCCAAATAGATAATTCTGGAGAAATTCCATTTTGCATTCCTCCAATAGGAAATGATATATGTAGTTTAGCAGACTGTATTGCTTTCTTTGATAGTTCTAAATATTGGGTAGCACAATTAAAACCGATGTACATTAAATATAGTCCAGAAGATGATAAACTATTCCTAAGAAAAGGCTATGCAATAGCTTGGGGATTTGATCATAGCAAAGATCCTATAATTCTTGAAATTAAAAATTTAGCAGATCTTAAAAAAGCATGTAAGATGTATTTCCAGGAACTGAAAGATACCCTGAAGAAAACAACCTTAGATACTTTTGAATTTTACTGTACGGGAGATGATGAAGATTTATTAGACTATATAGGAAAAGATACTATTAAATCTTACTATAATGAACTCTCCAGATTTTTAAATACAATACGAATATGATTATACAACGTTTATTTTCCGGAAAAGAGTTAAAATCTAGTATTTTAGGTGCTCTTAATAATTACAATAAGTCTTTAGCTAGTCAAGAGAAACAGATGTTAGATTTGGGTAAAGATCTAGAAGACTTAGAAAAAAGCTTAGGAATAGGAAAATCAGCAGAAGCAGAACGTAAAGCTAAGAAAGCCGCCGAATCTAAAGCCTCTATTGCAAGACATGAAGCTAAAGCTGCTGAATTGAGAGCCAAGAAAGAAGCCGGTAAAATGCTGAAAAAAGGTGGTAAGATTGCTTTAGCTACTGGTGGTGTGGTGGCAGCTGGTATTGGAGCTAAGAAACTGGCTGACAAGAAGAAAGCTAAGAAAGATGATAATTCTAAGAAGTAAATCTTTTGCAACGGATTCTCTAGATGCTTTAGCCGAATTACCAAACGGACAAGAAGAAAGAGGAACAACTGAAGAATTTTAAGAAGTGTGGAAAGGGAGCTGTTGTTACTGGAGGAATGGTAGCTGCAGGATTAGGAGCAAAGAAGGTGATCGATAAGAAAGCCAAAAATAAAAAACAGAGTTGATATTACCTTCATTCTCTTATATTTAGAAAGTAATTTAAAATGAAAAGATCATGATTATTTACAAAAAGTTATATAACGTACTAACTGGTGAATGGGATGAGTTACCATTTGATGAAAATCCAGAAAATGAAAAGGTTGTAATAAATGATCCTAAAGAAAGATTAAGATTAGGTCATTATAAAGGAATAAAAGCTAAGTCTTTTTCGGAACTAACAGAAGAGGAAAAAGAATTAATAAATAGCATAGATAAGGAGGATAGCAATGATAATACCGAGACTTAAACATTATTTTGAAAAATTATTTGCAAGGAGGGATAAAATGCCAGATAAGTCTGAGCAGTACATTGCAGATCCTGAATTAGAAAAGAAATACGGAAAGCTAAGAACCTATATTGTTAAAACTGATACTTATAGAGAAAACTTTAAATCTCTTATGCCAACAAATCAAGAAAGAGTTTTAGAGTTAGAGAAAGATATAGAAGATGAGTACCTATATGAGGACGGTCCGGCAGGAGGAGACACTCATATTCTATACGACTATTCTCATTCTAAAGGTAAAAGGGAGTCTCACTTCTTATCAAAAAAGATAGATGGTCATAACAGATTTAATTATCGTATATATCCTCCTGGAATCTATAGAGTTAATGGGAAAAACATCTACCTTAGAAAAATTGTTTTATCTACTTGTGAAGGACATAAAATAAATGGTGGTCCTGATTATTAATAACAGATTAAATATATATTGAACAGATTATAGACTTAGAGCTATTTTCTGTTTATTTGTTTAATTAATCACAGAGTGGAGAAACTGGCGTAATAATAAAACACTAGGAGAAAATAAGAAGGAAAATCAAAGTTCGAACTTTTAGACTCCCTTCTTTCAATTTCTAGTGTAATAGGAACTTGCGTGAGGAAAAGGTTGGAATTTTTGTTAACGCATTTTATCAACCTTAAGAAAGCACGCAAGAATAAACACGCCAGGAATAAATACTCTGTAAAAACCATAAGCTGATGAAGAACACAATTAGTTATCTCTTACTTTCTGCTCTTCTCCTATTCTTCACGTGTCACCTATTTCCAAAACTGACAGACATGAAACAGGGAATAGAGCATTTAATAGCCATGACGGAATGAAGAATCTAGGAGAGATGGGGAGAGGTAGAGTTTGGAGAAGACCTGTAAAGATAAAGGAACTCGAAACAAAAAATAGAGTGGTTGGAACTTTACGGGAGATTGATCTAGTAATTTGATTTTAAAAATTACGTGCAGTTAATAGTTAATTTTATATTAACGCTTTATAAAATTACGATATGTTAATACTAAGAACAAAATGCCATTCGGAGAGAGAAGCATATATTGAAGGCTATAAGGACGGAGCGGAACAAGCCTTGAATGATTCTTTGACAGATGCTCTCAAAGTTCCGGAGGTGAAGGAAAATGGAAAGGCAATTAAGGAGATGATGGACAAGGTGGAGGAAATGAAAGCCGAAGTTCCTGATATTGCCGAAGAAGCTGCCAATGAGGAAAAACTATACTCCGAGAATCTTCAGGCAGTTATTGAAAAAATCGTAAACCACATTGATACCATGAAGATTGGTAAGTTTGTGGTTATGGAAGATAAGTCGGAGGGAGATACTGTATGTGTTTCGGGAGGACTAAATGGAAAAGGTATTTGGAGTAATTATTTTGAAACTCTGGCCAAATTCATGTATCAGGTTGAGCTCCGTTTTCCTGATGCCTATGTAGTTAAACTTGAGAATGATTGTTTAGATGATGTTTTCTATCTGACGATCAAAGTTCCTAAGGATGAGGTACAGATTATCGAGGATGCTGTTGAGGATCTGGAAGGTAAAGATGGTCAGAAAGAATTTGGAGATAAGGAACCACCAAAAAAGGGAAACAAGAAACCTGGAAATCGTGAAATAGTTCCTGCTTCAATCGTCAAGAAAGTGGAGAATGGTGAGGGAGTAATTCATAAGTATAATGGATCGTGGAGAATAGTTAGCATGAAAACTAATCCTCCTACGTTCTGGGATGCAAAATATGAGAGTAAAGAAAAAGCCGAAAATGCTCTCTCCGCTTATCACTCGAATAGGCATTAAGAAAAATATAATTTGTTTATGATAGAATTCAAGGAGAAAAGCTTCGCGGAAATTGGCAGGGAGGAAGATATGGCCGAAGTTCACACGCTCAAAGATTTTCCGCAGGAGTCTATCTACCAGTTTATGAAGTTTAGGGGAAAGGACTTGTATCAAAACGAGATCTTCAATACTCAACCTTCCAATACAAAATTTGGGAGACTTAAGAAGGGGAAGTTTAAGCCTGCGGATTTTAAGAGCGTGATAGGAACGGCCATGATTAATCACCCTGCATCTCACCGCGACTATCCTTCTCGTGATTGGATTAGCGTTGACAAGAAGATTGGAAAGAACGTAGACCAGGATTTCGACTTAGTATTTAGGGTTTGCAAAAATGGTCTAATTGTATCTCCTGAATTTGATCAATACCTCCTTTCCCTTTACACGCTCTCGAAATATTGTAATGGTGAATTTGATTATAAGTTTGTTGAGAGAGGTTCCAATTTTCCAGCCCCTATCATAACTGTTCCCAAAGATAAAACGGGGATAGAAGCTTTGGTAATGGCTCTTACGGAATTTTTGGTAGGTCTTAAACTCTTCACCGGCAATATCTACAAAATTAGATTGGTGGAAGAAGATGTTACAGAAGCTAAGAATTTTTCAGTGATAGAGAAGATAACACAGTATATTCCCTCTATCGCTTCTGCCTTATATAAACTAATCATCCAACCTATCATGAAAAAGAGGGTAGAAATGAAATGGGACAAGGCAAATCGAGCTTCTTATACACCAGCTCTAATTTCTAATCTCACCAAGTACATCGAGAAGGAATATAAGACAAAACTAGTGGTAGCCGATTGTACACCTTTCTCCTATTACCTAAACTTAACACAAGGAAAGGATGCAGAGAAACTAA
>Ga0247610_10004247_pt1 | contig 15389 bp, 12 predicted proteins | sample 174DNAGHGhighgp2_FD_193483 | JGI IMG/M metagenome (GOLD analysis project Ga0247610, IMG submission 193483) | Sheep rumen microbial communities from Palmerston North, Manawatu-Wanganui, New Zealand - 1742 DNA GHGhigh gp2 | ecosystem: Host-associated > Mammals > Digestive system > Stomach > Rumen... | reverse complement strand
AGAAATTCAGACAATATATCATGGACAGCGGCCGTGATCTGCAGGAACGTCTCTTTATCCTGTTGTCGGTCTCGACATTGATCGCCTGGGTCGTGACACTGATCGAAACGATCGTTCTGCAGGAATCACCTTTGTTCAGTCTTTCGCTGACGGTCGGGATCCTGGTTTTCTCCGTGATCACACTGGTCTCCGTTAAGACCGATCATGTACGTCTGGGAGCGGTCCTCTTTGCCGCAGGGATCAGCCTGGTCTTTCTTCCCTGTGTGTTTTTAAACAGCGGCGGGATCGGCGGTGCTGCACCTTTATGGTTCCTCTTTGCCATCTTTTTTGTGACGATGTGTCTGAGCGGCTGGATCCGTGTCGCACTGTACCTGACCAATCTGGCGTCGGCGATCGCATGCTGGATCGTTTCCTACTATGTGCCGTCCTGCGTACCGGAGATGGATGCATTTCAGATCCATCTTCACTCGCTGATCGCGCTGATCCTGATCTCCGTCAGCATGTGTATTGCGATCGTATTCCAGAATGATATGTTCCGCCGCGAAGTAAAGCGCTCGGAGGAACAGAGGGCTGAGATCGAAGCGCTGAACAAATCGCAGAATCAGTTTTTCTCAAATATGAGTCACGAGATCCGTACGCCGATCAACACGATCATCGGTCTGAACGAGATGATCCTCCGGGAAAAGATCTCCGATGAGGTTGCGGATGATGCGGCGAATATCCAGTCGGCAAGCCGCATGCTGCTGCACCTGATCAATGATATCCTCGACATGTCAAAGCTGGCATCCGGACAGATGCAGCTGACACCCGTCGTGTACCATCCGGGCGATATGCTTTCGGATATCGTCGGTATGCTCTGGCTCCGCGCGAAAGAGAAAAAGCTGGAGTTCCATGTCAATGTGGCGCCGGACATTCCCGCGGAACTGATCGGAGATGAAGTGCGTATCAAGCAGATCCTGATCAATGTCCTGAACAATGCGATCAAGTATACGAAGGAAGGTTCCGTCTCCCTGTCCGTGCAGTGCGGCGATGTAAAGGACGGCAACCTGAACGTGATCTATACCGTCACCGATACCGGAATGGGCATCAAGAAGGAAAGCATCCCTTATCTCTTTACCGCGTTCCGCCGTGTCGATGAAGAGAAAAACCGCTATATCGAAGGCACGGGTCTCGGTCTTTCCATTGTCAAACAGTTTGTCGATCTGATGAACGGAAAAGTCACTGTCAACAGTATCTACACGGAAGGAACGACCTTTATCATCGAGATCCCGCAGCGTATTTCGGGAGAACTGAAGATCGGAGACGTGGATATCGAACGCAGGAAAGAGTCCCGTATCCGGAATGAGTATGTGACGAAGTTTGAAGCGCCGGAAGCAAAGGTGCTGGTCGTGGATGACAACGCATCCAACCTGCTGGTGGTCAAGAAACTGCTCCGTTCGACGAAGGTGCAGCTGACCACGGTCCAGAGCGGTGCGGAGGCACTGCAGAAAACACTGAACAGTTATTACCATGTGATCTTTATGGATCACCTGATGCCGGAGATGGACGGCATCCAGTGCTTAAAAGCGATCCGGGAACAGACCGGCGGATACTGCAAGGAATCGAGGATCGTCGCACTGACGGCGAATGCCGGGAGCGATTCGCAGCTTTTATATGAGAAGGAAGGCTTCGACGGATACCTCGTAAAGCCGATCACCGGAGACCTTCTGGAAAGAGAACTGTACCGCCTGCTTCCGTCGGAGGTCACGCATGTGATCGGAGGAAACGAAGACATCCTCCGGCAGACGATCTCGTGGATGAACCGGAGACAGAGAAAGAGCGGACTGACGATCTCTACGGAGAGTGTTGCCGATCTGCCGCAGGAGCTGATCTCGAAATATCATATCGCACTTCTTCCTCATCTGGTCTTTACGGAGGAGGGAACCTTCCGGGAGGGGATGGAGATCGAAACCCCCGGACTTCTGACTTATATGGATGATCCGACGAAGGTAGTCTCTTACGGTGCACCTGAGGTGCCCGTGATCGAGACCTTCTTTGCGGACCAGCTGAAACGATCCAATGATGTGATCCATATCTCGATCTCCGCGGGACTGGCTAACAGCGGTTACGGGCCGGCGCAGGAGGCTTCGAGGGCGTTTGATAATGTAAGGGTATTTGACAGCGGACATCTTTCGAGCGGTCACGGACTGGTGACACTGACTGCATGTGAACTTGCGGCAGAGGGAAAGAGTCCGGAGGAGATCGTAAGCGGACTCGAGGAAGTGAGAAACCTCGTGCAGACCAGCTTTATCGTGGATAACCTGGACTTCCTCGCAAGAGCCGGACAGGTCAGCACACGCGTCGCCAGGATCACGAAAGCACTGATGGCACGACCGGTCCTTGTGATGAAGAAAGGAGATCTCGGCGTCGGAGGGATCTACTTCGGCGCCAGGGAGCGTGCGTGGAGGAAGTATATCTCCGCGGTGCTGCGTTTTCCGGAGAGTATCGACAAGACCATCCTCTTTGTCACGTATGTCGGCCTGACGAAAAAGGAGATTGACTGGATCCGGCATGAGATCAACGAGCGTGTGATCTTTAACGAGATCTATTTCCAGAAGGCATCACCGGTCATTGCCGTTAACTGCGGCCGAGGAACCTTCGGTCTGCTCTACAGGAGAAAGAAAGGATGACCGAGCATAAGCGGGGACGATGGATCTTTTTTGTCGTTCCCATTTTTTTATTGTCCATAGGACTCATCGCGGTGGAAGCCGCCCATATGGGGATCGACTCGGACCGGGCGAATCATCTGCTGCAGGCGAAGGACCTTGCGGACGGAAATCTCTTCCTTTCCGGATGGAATCTGACCAAAGCCCATTTTCTGACGACGGATCTTTTCGCATACTTCATCGGATATGTTTTCGGTGGCGGTCTCGGATACAGGGCAGCGTCACTCACCTATACGGTGATGTATGTGGCTTTGCTGCTTGTGACATTGATCGCGGCATTTCGTGCGCTGCCGGCGGAAGAGGGCCGGGGGTACCGCTGGTTTTCGGTCACGGCGCTTCTGTATCTCTGTATCCCCGGATGGTATCTCATGGGCGTAGGAAGGATCCATGTGATCGCCTATGTATACTGCATCATCGCGATGCTGCTCGCATCTTCTTTGCTCCGGCAGACTGCTTCGGGATCCTCACTTTCCGAAGGTCGTCTTAAGGCTCTCTTCCTGCTGCTGACGGTCGGAAGCTTCGGAGATGTCCTGGTCTTTCTGTATGCGGCACTTCCGATCCTTCTGTTTGTGATTTGGAGGCGCATCTCGAAAAAAGCCGGAAAAGATGAACTGCGTCTTGCGTTCCTGACGGCACTGTCGCTTCCGGTTTCGCTGGTCCTGGACTTTTTATACTACCGTATCGGCGGGGCAGACAAAAACGGTACGGTTCTTTCGGCGGGGCTCAGTTCACCGCGGATCTGGGGAGAACGTATCGTTTCTCTGGTGCAGACGATCTTTCGCTTTGCGGAAGGAGATCCGGCCGGACTGCCGCTTCTTTCCTTTTACACCTTTCTCGTGCTGTGTAATGCTGTCCTCGTGCTGTTTTCGCTTTTTCTGACCGGGCGTTCGCTCATCCGCTTTCTGCTTGGAAAAGCAGAGGATCCTCCCTCGGTCATGTTGGCGTTTTCTGTCGTGATCGCAGCAGGGATCTATGTTTTTACCGGCCGTTCGGAAGTGCGCTATCTGGAGCTGATCGCGATCGGGCTGATGATCATCCTGGTGCGGAATGCCTACCGCTTATTCGAAGGGCGGAAGCGGTCCGCGGTCTTTCGCGTGATCCTGACCGTGCTGCTCTGGCTCGCGGCTGCGGGCAGGTTGAATGAGTTTGTAAAAGGAGTGCAGATCAATGCCGGGATCGAGGCAAGACAGACGGAGGAAGGAAGCCGTCTGTGCCGTACCCTCCGGGAAAACGGTTGCCGGAACGGATATGCATCTTTCTGGAATGCTTCCGTCAACACGGTGCTGGGCGGGGGAGAGGTTACGGTCCGTCACATCAGCCTTGCGGATCCCGGGAACGGGAGTGCGCCGGTGATGCAGATGTACCGCTGGTTTAATAAAAACGAATGGTATGAGGAACCGGCAAACTTCGTTATCATAGACGATACGGCCGGCGACGGGGGCGCTTCGGACGATTTCGGGATCTCGGAGGAGAACTGTATCGCATTTTTCGGTGTACCGGCGCAGCGGCTCCGGGAAGGCCGGTATATTTTGCTGATCTATGACTGTGATCTGTCACAGAAACTGTACTTGACAGCCGCCCCTAAATAATAATAAAATAAAGGCGTTGCGGGGGATAAACAGCAAAAAACAGGAGGTAGAGGATATGAAGTATGTATGTTCGGTATGCGGTTATGTGCATGAGGGTGACAATCCGCCCGAAGAGTGCCCGGTATGTCATGCTCCGGCTGAAAAGTTCAAAGAGCAGTCCGGTGAGAAAGTCTGGGCTTCCGAGCATGTGGTCGGTGTAGCAAAGGATGTACCCGAGGATATCATCAAAGATCTCCGTTCGAACTTCGAGGGAGAGTGTTCCGAGGTCGGTATGTATCTTGCGATGGCACGCGTTGCTTATCGGGAAGGCTATCCGGAAGTCGGTATGTACTATGAAAAGGCCGCTTTTGAAGAGGCGGAGCACGCGGCAAAGTTTGCGGAGCTGCTTGGTGAGGTCGTAACGGATTCCACGAAAAAGAATCTCGAGATGCGTGTCGATGCGGAAAACGGGGCTACGGCCGGTAAAACGGATCTGGCAAAGCGTGCGAAGGCACTGAATCTCGATGCGATCCATGATACCGTGCATGAGATGGCCCGTGATGAAGCGAGACACGGCAAGGCATTTGAGGGACTTCTGAAGAGGTACTTCGGCTGAGCCCGAGCGGAATAGTGCGAACATATCGGAAAACCGGCTTATTTTGTCAGCCGGTTTTCTTATGAAAGAGAAAGAAAAGGAGGAGCGCGTATGGATAAAAGAGCAATGTATAAGCTGAGCTACGGACTCTTTGTTGTGACCGCAAACCGCGACGGTAAAGATAACGGCTGCATTACCAACACCGTGATCCAGGTAACGACCGAGCCGAATATGATCAGTATCGCGGTCAATAAGAACAATCTCACGCATGATATGATCATGGACACGAAAAAACTTACGGTATCCGTGATCAGTGAAGATGCGGATTTCGCGCTCTTTAAACACTTCGGATTTCAGTCCGGAAAAGAAGTCAACAAGTTTGCGGACTTTACGGACTGCAGACGCGGTGCAAACGACTGCATGATCATCACGAAGGGAACGAATGCTTATATTTCCGCCTGGGTCAAGCAGACGATCGATATGGGGACGCACACGATCTTCCTCGCGCAGGTCACGGATATGGATGTGCTTTCCGATGCAAAGTCGGTGACTTACGAATATTATCAGTCGAACATCAAGCCGAAGCCGGAAGCGGTCGGCAAGACGAAGGACGGACAGACCGTCTGGAGATGTCGGATCTGCGGATATGAATATGTAGGGGAAGAAGTGCCGGATGATTTCATCTGCCCGATCTGCAAACACGGAAAAGCGGATTTTGAAAAGGTGGGATAGCGACGAGCTCGCAATCAATAAAGAAGGAAGGATAGGAAAATGTTTAAGATTCAGGAAATGGAGCATTTGAACCCGACGATCTTCAAGATGGTCGTGGAAGCGCCGATGGTAGCGAGAAGCTGCCAGCCGGGCCAGTTCATCATCGTTCGTTCGGATGAAGAAGGGGAGCGTATCCCTCTGACCATCTGCGATTACGATCGTGAAAAGGGAACCGTGACGATCGTCGTACAGATCATCGGTGCGGGTACGGAGAAGATGAGCCGGATGAAGGCCGGAGATTCCCTGGCAGACTTTGTAGGTCCGCTGGGACAGCCCTCCGATCTGGTAACGGATGATATCGAGGAAGTAAAAAAGAAAAAGATCGTGTTCATCGCAGGAGGTCTGGGAACCGCACCGGTATATCCGCAGGTGAAATGGCTGCATGAGCACGGGATCAATGCGGATGTCATCATCGGAGCGAAGACGAAGGATATCCTCATCATGGAGGAAGAGTTCAAAAAGGTGACGACGAATCTTTACATTACGACCGATGACGGATCCTACGGACGTACGGGTATGGTCACGAAGTGTCTCGAGGATCTCGTAACGAAAGAAGGAAAGACTTATGATCACTGCGTCACGATCGGACCGATGATCATGATGAAGTTTGTCTGCCAGCTCACGGAGAAGCTCGGGATCCACACCATCGTGTCCATGAACCCGATCATGGTAGATGGTACCGGAATGTGCGGTGCCTGCCGCTGCTCCGTAGATGGCAAGACGAAGTTTGCCTGCGTGGACGGACCGGAGTTTGACGGACATAAAGTGAACTTTGATGAGGCGATGAGACGTTCCGCGATGTATCGCGATGCGGAAGCAAAGGCCAAAGAAGCACTGCTGAACGGCTGAGCGGTAGAGGAAGGAGTAGGAAAATGGAAGTAGATGTAATGAAGAAGGTACCCGTTCGCGAGCAGGAGCCGGCAGTACGGGCGAAAAACTTTAACGAGGTCTGCCTCGGATATGATCAGGAAGAAGCGATGGCGGAAGCAACGCGCTGTTTAAACTGCAAAAATGCACGCTGCATCCAGGGCTGTCCGGTATCGATCAACATTCCTGCATTTGTACAGGAAGTAAAGAACGGAAATATCGCGGAAGCGTACCGCGTGATCAGCGAGTCTTCTGCACTGCCCGCAGTCTGCGGACGTGTCTGCCCGCAGGAGAGCCAGTGCGAAGGACAGTGTGTGCGCGGCATCAAGGGCGAGGCGGTTTCGATCGGTAAGCTGGAACGTTTCGTTGCGGACTGGGCAAGAGAGAATGGCGTGAAGCCGGAGCCCGCAAAGGAAAAGAACGGAAAGAAAGTTGCCGTCATCGGTTCCGGCCCGGCAGGTCTTACCTGTGCCGGCGATCTGGCAAAGATGGGTTATGACGTGACGATCTTTGAGGCACTGCATAAAGCAGGCGGCGTACTTGTCTATGGGATCCCGGAGTTCCGTCTTCCGAAGGAAGCGGTCGTGGAGAAGGAGATCGAGAACGTCCGCTCTCTCGGCGTGAAGATCGATACGGATGTCATCATCGGAAAGTCGATTACGATCGACGAACTCTTTGAAGAGGAGGGTTTCGATGCGGTCTTCATCGGATCCGGTGCGGGACTTCCGAAGTTCATGGGGATCCCGGGTGAAAACGCAAACGGCGTATTCTCCGCAAACGAGTATCTGACGAGAAGCAATCTGATGAAAGCATTTGATCCGTCCTCGACGACGCCGATCATGAAGAGCAAAAAAGTCGCCGTAGTCGGCGGCGGAAACGTGGCGATGGATGCGGCACGTACCGCACTCCGTCTCGGTGCGGAAGTACATATCGTATACCGACGCAGCGAATCGGAGCTTCCGGCACGTGTGGAGGAAGTCCATCACGCAAAAGAGGAAGGGATCATCTTTGATCTGCTGACGAACCCGGTCGAGATCCTCGAGGACGAGAAGGGCTGGGTATCCGGGATCAAATGTATCCGTATGGAGCTCGGTGAGCCGGATGAGAGCGGAAGACGCCGTCCCGTCGAGGTTCCGGGATCCGAGTTTACGATCGATGTGGATACGGTCATCATGTCTCTCGGTACTTCCCCGAACCCGCTTATCTCTTCGACGACGAAAGGCCTGGAGATCGATAAGCGCCGCTGTATCGTAGCGGAAGAAGCGACCGGTGCGACCTCGAAGACGGGCGTCTATGCAGGCGGTGATGCGGTAACGGGTGCTGCAACGGTCATCCTCGCCATGGGTGCCGGAAAGGCAGCAGCGAAGGGTATTCACGAGTATCTGTCGAAATAACAGAGCAGGAGTAAAGTGGATAACGAATCCAAAAAAGAAAGACGGATCACGTTTCTGATCTTAATACTGGCCTGTCTCGCCGTTCTGGCTGCAATCCTTCTGGAGCAGTTCCTGACGGCGAGTCGGGCTTCTTATTTGTCCAATTCCGATGTGGGAGCGATCGTCGAGGTGACGAATCTGGATGTCGGAAAGGGAGATGCTGCCGTGATCCGTTACAAAAATCATGTAGGAATCATCGATACCGGCGCGGAAACCTCCTACCCGGTCATTGATGCGTGGCTGAAAGATCACGGGATCGTCTACATTGATTTTATGGTCCTCAGTCATTTTGATCAGGATCATGTCGGCGGTGCGATGAAACTCATGCAGTACTACACGGTGGCGAACGTGTATTATCCCGACTATCAGAGCGACAAGCACTACTACGAGATGCTGATGACCGAACTGACTTCCCGCGACGGTGCTGCGGCGATCGCAAAGGCCTCGGAGTTTTCCCTGGAGGATATGACGGTAGAGCTTTATCCCGCGGAGGATGTGCAGGCGATGGCGATGGCGGAGGGAGCGCCGGATAACAACATGTCTCTTCTGTGCCGGATCAGCTTCGGTACCGAGCATCTGCTTTTTACCGGTGACATCGAAAAAGAACGGATGGAAGAACTGCTGGATTCCTCCGTGGATTATTCGGCCGGCTGGATCAAACTTCCGCATCACGGAGCCTATGATAAGAATGAAAAAGATTTTCTGAAGCATGTTAAGCCCGAGCTGGCGGTGATCAGTACTTCGCTGCAGAGTCCGCCGGACGAGAGACTGCTGGAATATCTGGAAAAGAAAGAGATCACATACTATGTCACGACGCAGGGGAACATTACGACGGTCTGTGACGGGACATCGATCAGGGTGGAACAATGAATGAGTTGAGTAATGTTCATTATGATGCCTTTATCAGTTACAGGCACAGCGAACTGGATAGTTTTGTCGCGGAGAATCTTCACAGGAAACTGGAGAGTTTCCGTCTGCCGAAGTCCGTACAGAAAAAAGGCGGGAGTGAAAAAAAGAGGATCGAGAGAGTGTTCCGCGATGTGGACGAACTCCCTCTGTCCGATGATCTTTCCGAGCCGATCAACACGGCATTGGCAAATTCCGATTATCTGATCACGATCTGTACGCCGAGATACCTAGAGTCCAAATGGTGCATGAAGGAGATTGAGGTCTTTTTGCAGACCCATGAGAGAGATCATATCCTGGTCGTACTCGCAGAGGACGAACCGAAGAACTCTTTTCCGACGATCCTGACCTGCGAAGAGATCACCGATACCGATGAGAACGGAAAAGAGATCACGATACGCCGCGAGTTTGAGCCGCTGGCGGCGGATACCAGAGGAGAAAATAAAAAAGAGATCCTGAAGGCGATGGATACCGCGGTCATCAAACTCTGCGCCGCGATCTTCGGACTGAACTATGATGATCTGAAACAACGGCACCGTGAGCAGAAGATCCGCCGGATGATCGCGGTCTTCGGAAGTATCGGTGCTGCCGTACTTGCCTTTGCGATTTTTGCGACGGTCATGTTCATCAAGATCGGCCGGCAGAACGAGCTGATCTCGGAGCAATATGGTCAGCTGCAGGACCGCTATGCGGGAACCATGGCGACTGCCGCGGAAACGCTCTTCGGGGAAGGGCGGCGCATGGATGCCGTGTATGCGGCCAGAAGCGTGCTGCCGGAGGATCCGGAAAACGCAAAGCCGAATGCGGCGGCGCTGAAGAGTCTGTATACGGTCATGAACGTGTACGGAATAAACAATAAGTTCGTACCGGTGTGCGTTTATGAAGGGGAACGTGAGATCGTCGGTTATGAGGTGTCGGCGGACGGAGCATACCTCCTGATGTATGATGATGAAACCATACGGGTCTTTGAGAGCGATACGGGAGAAAAGATCAGGAGCATTAATCGGAGCAGTGAGTATGATGAATTTCAGGACGATTTCGAAGCACATTTCTGCGGAACGGAAGGGATCGTCGTCGTTGACGGGGAAGAGGTCTACTTTACCGCGGTCAATGACCGCGGAAGCAGAGAGAAACTCCCCGAGATCCGGCCGGACGCACAGTTTTTTCCCGCGGAGGACGGGAGCTGCCTGCTGATCTGTTCGAACGACAAAATCTATGCACTGGATGATAAGGGAAAGCAGAAGTATTCGATCGACCTTTCCGACTGGTTTTCCGGGAGCGGTTATACCGTGATGTTGGCCGACTTTGATGACGGTGTGTTCCTTTGCAGTCTGTGCGAAGAGAACAATACGGATAAGTATTATCTTCTGGTCGCGGATCTGAATGACGGGGAGATACTTACGGGCTATAGCGGCGAAGGAAACATATGGACGGCGCGGATCGTCGGGGATGAGATCTTTGTCTCCGTCACCGTGTTTGATGTGGACACCATAAGGAGTAAAAGTGTCGTATATCGTACGGATTACCATACGGACCGGACCGTCTGGAACAGGGAAATGTCCGGACTTATGCCGGATAATATCGTGGTGAACGGCGAGCATGTTTTTGTCCGGGATGCCGCTATGGTTGCGGTGATGGACCGTGAGACCGGAGAAACGATACAGACGCTTACGTGCGGAGGAAGCGCTCTTTGTGAATGGCCGGAGAGCGAGGATGCTTATTTCCTGGATGATAACGGGTCTCTGTATTGCTGCACGTCTTGGGGAGAAGTGATCGATGATACGGGAGAGCGCTTTGTGATGCAGCCCACCGGTGATCTCATGCAGGCGGTCTATGCGGAAGGTGATCTGTATTTTCTTAATGTACGTTCCAACTATATCGTAAGGTATTCCGCGGAACTCTGCGAGGATGCCGAAGCGTGTGAGGAGGAAGAGCTGTGGTATGACTGGGATCCGGAAGAGGCGAAGGATGATGTAGAGGAAGTCCTTGCAGACGGGGAAAGCCTTCCGGATGCTGCGATCTATTCCGAAGATGGAGAACTGATCTATACGCTCTACCCGGACTATACCGTGCGGATCTATGATGCGGATACGGTGGAGGAGCTGAGTTCCTTTGATATTTCGGAGGGTTCCTCGTATTATGACCGCCTTTTCCGTTTGGAGGAGGCGGAGTGCTACGTTCTGACCGGTTACGGGTGTTCCCTGCTGCTGAACGGGGATTACGAGCCGTTTTGTGAGATAAGTGCGATGGTGTATGGTGAAGAGGACGGGGATCTGCTCCTGCTGACGGAAGGGTGGGAGTTTTGCCGTACGCCATGGATCGGATATGAGGAACTGCTGCAGAGAGCGGACGAATACCTGGACGGTTACGAGCCGTCGGAGATGATCCGCCGGAGATACAGCATACAATAAAGCAATGATACTGTTAGATACGAGACGATTACAGGCATATGAATATCTGCTCCAAATCGGCAAGGCTGTCGGACTTAAGGAAGAGCAGCTGGACGGACTGTGGGGAGAGTTCCTGCAGGACGAAGAGCTGATGAGCGCTTTTATCTATTATCTGGATCACCATACGATGCATGACGGGATCCGCTGTGAGGGATACGGCCTGACGGATCTGTATTTCTATAATCTGCGCCGGACGGAGATGAGGCAGGATATCGGGAAAAACTTCAGCGACAGTGACAAGGATCTGCTGGCGCTGGAGACATTCTCCATGATGGCAAAGATGAAGAAGGATCCCGCGGAGTATGTGAAAAAACTGGAGAACGGTCTGGGGATGGATACGGTGATGTGAAGCCGGTCTCAGGGAAAGCATCTTTGGTCCCCGCGCGGAGAGGACCTTTTGAAAATTGTACTTGCAATTTTCCGGGGGATTTGCTAGTATAAGCAAAGCATGAATAGGGATACATTTATCGAAGGCGATACCAAAGGCGGTATTATCGGTTTTTTAAGTAACCGAAATATCGCTTTTTAATATCAACACAACCACAAAAGGAGGAAAGAAAAATGTCGTATGTAGACGAGGTGTTGGAGAAGGTAAAGGCTAAGAACCCGGATCAGCCGGAGTTCATTCAGGCAGTTACGGAAGTATTAAACTCCCTGCGTCCGGTCGTGGATGCAAATGAGGCACAGTACCGTAAGCTTGCGATCCTTGAGCGGATCACGGAGCCGGATCGTCAGATCATGTTCCGCGTACCCTGGATCGATGATGCGGGTAATGTACAGGTAAACAGAGGTTTCCGTGTACAGTTCAACAACTCCATCGGACCGTACAAGGGCGGTATCCGTCTTCATCCGTCGGTCAATCTTTCCATCATTAAGTTCCTCGGTTTCGAGCAGGTATTTAAGAACAGCCTGACCACGCTGCCGATCGGCGGTGGTAAGGGTGGTTCCGACTTCGACCCGAAGGGCAAGTCCGACAACGAGATCATGCGTTTCTGCCAGAGCTTCATGACGGAGCTTTCCAAGTATATCGGTGCGGATACCGATGTACCGGCAGGTGATATCGGAACGGGCGCAAGAGAGATCGGCTTCATGTTCGGTCAGTACAAGCGTATTAAGGATCTGTACGAAGGCGTTTTGACCGGTAAGGGCTTAACCTACGGCGGTTCCCTGGCTCGTACCGAAGCAACCGGTTACGGTCTGCTGTATCTTACCGAAGAGCTGATCAAGTGCCACGGCGAGTCCATGCAGGGCAAGCTGGTCGCAGTATCCGGCTCCGGTAACGTTGCGATCTACGCAACGGAGAAGGCTCAGCAGCTGGGCGCTAAGGTTGTAACGCTTTCCGATTCCACGGGTTGGATCTATGATCCGGAAGGCATCGATGTTGCACTCCTTAAGGAAGTCAAGGAAGTGAAGCGTGCACGTCTTTCCGAGTATGCTGCAGCGAGAAAGTCCGCTGAGTATCATGAGAAGAAGGATGCAAACGATCACGGCGTATGGAACATCAAGGTAGATATCGCTCTTCCGTGCGCTACGCAGAACGAGCTGAACCTCGATGATGCAAAGGCACTCGTAGCAAACGGCGTCAAGGCAGTCTGCGAAGGTGCGAATATGCCGACCACGATCGAAGCTACGGAGTACCTGCAGAAGAACGGCGTATGGTTCGTCGGCGGCAAGGCTGCAAACGCAGGCGGTGTTGCTACCTCCGCTCTCGAGATGAGCCAGAACAGCGAGCGTCTCTCCTGGTCCTTCGAGGAGGTTGACTCCAAGCTCAAGGGCATCATGGTAGGTATCTATCATGCGATCGACGATGCAGCGAAGAAGTACGGCAAGGAGGGCGACTATGTCGCAGGTGCAAACATCGCCGGCTTCGAGAAGGTCGTCAACGCAATGATCGCTCAGGGTGTGGTATAAGAGCTGACCGGTCACGCGCTGTAAGAAAGGCGTAAACAGTCATTCAGAAAACACCGGTGCTGCGGGATGCGGCATCGGTGTTTTTTCAGTATTTTGCCTTATACTGTTTATTATGTTATAGTAATGCGTGACGAACGATCCATCAACAGTAAAGGAAATAGTATATGAACAACGAAATGAAATTTGCCGTCCTGATCGACGGAGACAATGTGGCACCGAAGTATTTAAAGGCGATCCTCGACGAGGTCGCGGATAACGGTGTCGCCACTTACAAGCGCGTGTATACCGACTGGACGATCCAGGCGAGAGCCGGCTGGAAAAAAGTGATGCTCGAGCATTCCGTCATGCCGGTGCAGCAGTACAGCTATACCACAGGAAAGAACGCCACCGATTCCGCGATGATCATCGATGCGATGGACATCCTCTATACCGGAAATGTCGATGGTTTTTATCTTGCTACTAGTGACAGCGATTTTACGAGACTTGCGGCACGTCTACGAGAGGCCGGTAAGTTTGTCGTCGGTGTGGGAGAAGCGAAGACGCCGTCTGCATTCCGCAGTGCCTGCAATTCGTTCAAACTGCTGGAAGTGATCTCCAACGACGATACGACGGACGATGCCCTGGACGACGGAGCTTCCTCCAAGGGCGGCAGCCGCGGCAAAAAGAAAGAGTATGCGCTGACTCCGATCAAAGAGATCAAGAGCTCGATCTACAAGATCATCGACGAGAATTCCAACAAGGGAAAAGACACCTACATCGGCGAGATCGGATCCCGTCTGATGAACAAATATCCGGATTTCGATGTACGAAATTACGGCTGTACGAAGCTTTCCACTTTTCTGGAAGATAAGATGCCGAATCTCGTCCTGTCGCATAAAAACAGCTCCACTCTGGTTACGATCCAGAATGCGGATATCGCAAAGCGTGATGTGGAGGAAGAGATCGTCGGGATTCTGATGCGCCACGGCGGTGTCTGCAATAATATGGCCGTGATCAACGAGGAGCTCAAGCAGTGGAATCCGAACTTTTCGGCAAAGAAATTCGGATACAGCAAGCTCTCTTCCTTCCTGCAGAGTTTTGATGCGGCATTTGTGATCGATGCCGATCAGAACAGTGTACGGCTGATCTGAACGGGCGCGTTACAGTCCCGAAAAATGGACGGGGATGGCATTTTTGCTTGAAACCCTGCCGCTCGCATAGTCTAATATCCTTTGTAGCAATCAACCACCTACTGATCAAGGAGGAAAAAGATGAAATACAATATTGAGGGTGAACCCTTACCGGTAGTGATCTGCAATCTGGATGCAGGCGAGACGATGATCACCGAGAGCGGTGCCATGTCCTGGATGACGCCGAACATGAAGATGGAAACGACTTCCAACGGTGGTGTCGGCAAAATGCTCGGCCGCGCTTTTTCGGGCGAGAGCATGTTCCAGAATCGTTACACCGCGCAGGGTGGAGAAGGTATGATCGCATTTGCTTCGAGCTTCCCGGGATCCATCCGTGCGTTTGAGATCGCACCGGGTCAGGAGATCGTTGCGCAGAAGAAAGCATTCCTTGCATCTACCGCGGGTGTGGAGCTTTCCGTCTTCTTCCAGAAGAAAGCCGCTTCCGGATTTTTCGGCGGTGAAGGATTTATCATGCAGAAGCTTTCCGGACAGGGTACGGTATTCCTGGAGTTTGACGGATATATCAAAGAGTATGAGCTTCAGGCCGGCCAGAGCATGATCATCGATACCGGATATCTGGCAGCGATGAGCGCTACCTGCTCTGTTGATGTTCAGACCGTTCCGGGGCTGAAGAACATGTTCTTCGGCGGTGAGGGTCTCTTTAATACGGTCGTCACCGGTCCGGGTCATGTATGGCTTCAGTCGATGCCGGTTCCTCAGCTTGCAGGTGCTCTTGTTCCGTATCTGCCGAGCAAGAGCTGAGCCGATCGCTCACAGGGATAGAATTACAAGGGCTGTCGCATGCGGCGGCCCTTTTTGTGTCCCTTGATTGGAGTAAAGAATTAGACAGTTGATAATAAAATAAAAAAGAATGAGTATTGGAATCCTTGGTATAATGCTTTCTGGCTAAAGAATAACAAAGGAGGAAACCAATACTCATGAACATTATAACACTTTTAGCCGATTATGTAAGTGGTCTTTTGGAAGCAGAGGATCAATTTATCCAGGACATGG
>Ga0247610_10004246_pt1 | contig 15390 bp, 10 predicted proteins | sample 174DNAGHGhighgp2_FD_193483 | JGI IMG/M metagenome (GOLD analysis project Ga0247610, IMG submission 193483) | Sheep rumen microbial communities from Palmerston North, Manawatu-Wanganui, New Zealand - 1742 DNA GHGhigh gp2 | ecosystem: Host-associated > Mammals > Digestive system > Stomach > Rumen... | reverse complement strand
TTTGATTCGAATATCGTTGATGAGGGTCATTTTTTTTCACAAGGAATTCTGATGTTTTATATTACTACCCCGCCTAACGGCACCCCTTCTAAAAACAGAAGGGGAATTCGCCCGCGCCGCAGCGGCCTGCTGCGGCCGGAAACATTCTTTACACGCTTGTTTTACTTCTTTTTTTAACATGCGAAACTTGAATTGGTTATTGGTTATTGGTTATTGAGTCCACCTGAAAAAGTCAAAATTGACGATTTTTTTGCTTGTAACACATTGACAATCAAATATTGGTTTTAATGAAAACCACTTTTTCAAGTGGACTCAGTAGTCTTTTTTTGTGTTCTGAGGGTATGGGAAAGGGCGTGCGGATCAACTTTTTTACTTGGGAGAGTTTGCGACGCTTGGAAGCGTCGTCGCCTAAGCCGCGCCGGATCGGCCGAATAAAGAGGTTGATGCGTGAGTCCTTGATATGGGATGCAGCAGTTTGGAGGTGTTTGAAAAAAGTGTATTTTTGCCGATTGTTTTATGTATTATTAATATATTGATAACCAAATAATTGTATGACTAAAAGCATATCGAAGTTGAGAAATATCGGCATAGCTGCGCATATTGACGCCGGGAAAACCACCTGTTCGGAGCGCATTTTGTACTTCACCGGTGTGAACCGCAAAATAGGGGAGACGCATGACGGGCAGGCCACGATGGATTTCATGAAACAGGAGCAGGAGCGGGGCATCACTATCGCGTCAGCCTCCATCACAGCAGAGTGGAAAGGCCACCAGATCAATCTGATAGACACTCCCGGACACGTTGATTTCACCATTGAAGTGGAGCGGTCTTTGCGTGTGATTGACGGTATGGTGGCGGTTTTCTGTGCGGTGGGCGGCGTGGAGCCCCAGAGCGAGACCGTATGGAACCAGGCCGACAAATACCGGGTGCCGCGCATCGCTTTTGTGAACAAGATGGACCGCACGGGCGCCGACTTCGGCGAGGTGGTCGCCCAGATGGAGAAGTACCTCGGCACCAATGCCGTCCCGATCCAGATACCTATGGGGGCGGAGAGCGACTTTTCAGGTTGCATCGACCTGGTCCGCATGAAAGCGCTGACTTTCTCCGAGAAAGAGGTCTTTGCCAACGATATCCCCTCCGAGTTTGCCACTGCAGCCTCCGATGCTCGCAAGAACCTCATAGAGAAGCTGGCCGACTTCGACGATGACATAGCCGAAGCCTATCTTGAAGAGCGTGAGATCAGTGAGGAACAGATCCAGAAGGCCCTTCGCGAGAGCACCATCAAGCTGTTGGTCACCCCTGTGTTGTGCGGCGCGGCTTACAAGAACAAGGGCATCCAGCCCCTGTTGGACGCGGTGATTGACTATCTGCCGTCCCCCATGGACATCGGTGCGGTGGTGGCACATGACCCGCTGGATGCGGAGAAGACCTACACCAGGAACCCTTCGAATAACGAGCCCTTTTCCGCATTAGCGTTCAAGCTCATCAACGACCCCTATGTGGGACAGCAGACGTTCATCCGGATTTTCAGTGGCAAGCTGACCAGCGGCATGAGCCTGTACAACACCAACAAGGACAAAAACGAGCGGGTAGGTCGCATTTTCCGCATAAAGGCCAAGGAGCGTGAGGAGATTTCCGAAGCCGGCGCCGGCGAGATTATCGCCCTGGTGGGTATGAAGTACACCCGTACAGGCGACACGCTTTGCGAAGAGAAGCAGCCTATCGTGCTGGAGTCCATCAACGTGCCTCCGGCCGTCATTGAGATGAAGGTGACCCCCACGGACACGAAAAACCGCGACAAGCTCGGCGAGGCGTTGGCAAAACTGAGCAACGAGGACCCCTCGTTCCATGCCCATTATGATGACGAGACCGAGGAGACGATCATTTCCGGAATGGGCGAGCTTCATTTGGAAATCATCGTTGACCGCCTGAAAGACGAGTTCAAGGTACCCATTGAGGTAGGCGCTCCGAGTGTCTCCTTCCGCGAAACCATCACCCAGCCGTTCGAGAGCAACTACAAGCACGTGAAGCAGACCGGCGGTCATGGCCAGTTCGCCCACACGGTCATCCGCTTCGAGCCGAACCCCGGCAAGGGCTTCGAGTTCGTGGATGTCAGCAAGGGCGGAGTGGTCCCGAAGGAGTACATCCCCTCCATCGAGAAGGGGCTTCGCGCCGCCATGGAGAAGAGCCCGATGGCCGGTTATCCGGTGGTTGACGTGCGCTGCGTGCTTGTCGACGGGAACTACCACCCGGTCGATTCCAGCGACATGGCTTTCCAGCTCTGTGCCGCCCAGTGCTTCAAAACCGCCTACAACAAGATGGCCCCAATCCTCATGGAGCCGGTCATGAAGGTGGAGGTGAACACTCCGGACGAGTACATCGGCAACATCACGCGTGACATCACCAAGCGTCGCGGCCGTATCGAGAACATGCGCCGTTTCCGTAAGGGCTCGCAGAAGCTCGACGGCTTTATCCCTTTGATGGAGATGTTCGGCTATGCCACGGCCCTTCGCAACGTCACCAGCGGCCGTGCCAACTACTCCATGGAGTTCTACCAGTACATGAAGATGCCTGCCGCCAAGCAGGAGGAGATTGTCGCAGAACGCAGAAAGGCGTAATGCAAGGCTGGTTTCACAATAAAAAAAGTGTGGGAATTCCCGCACTTTTTTTTTATACCACGGCGAAAGATCCGTTTTTGGGTCAGAAGTCATACCCGGCCCCTACGTAGAAGCCGACTCTCTTCCTCTCCTTGCTGTTCCAGTGGACATTCGCCTGGATGGGGCCGAGTTTGCTCTTGTAGGCCACTTTCAAGCCGACGGCATAGATGGCGTGTTCGCTCATTCCGTTCACGTTCCCGTCATGCATTGCCGCGCCCGCGAGAGAGAGATACAGGTTCTTATAGACTTTGAACCGGAAATCGACATCAACCATAGTGAGAAAGTCTTGGCAGTTGGTGCTCCCGTTGAAGCCGATGAAAGGCATCTGCTGGTCAAAATACCGCCCTTCCATCACGCCGCCCGCGAAGTTGTACATGTAGTCGTTGCCGTCGATGTTGCCAAGGATGTAGCGGCCTCTCAATGCGGGGATGATGTGGAAGAATCGGGACACGGGGATGGCTCCTTGGATGCTGGCCGCCACATAGTGTGAGTTGGCGGGCGTGTAGTCGTAGCCGGCGGTCACGCGAAGCCCCTTTTCGGGAAAGTAGCGGTCGCTCAGGTTGTCGAACGCGAGGCGGAAGTAGAGGTAGGGGTAGTACGAACTCCAATTCCAACCTTTCGAAAGCCCGGAGGACGAAAAGATGTTGTAGTAGGGGGTGTGTTCGAGCCGGAAGCCGATCCGCAGGTCGAGTCGGCTCCAATGGGTGTCTGCCCCATAGATGTCGAGGATGTTGCGCCAGACTTTTTGGTAGTATTGGCTGGGTTCGTATTCGGTGTCGGGGGCATCACCGACGCCGTCGAAGTCAAAGCTGTAAGCGCCGTTCAGGGTGCGGTACTGCGATTTGATGGCGATGCCGAACATGGGGCCGCGGACGGGGATGTAGCTGAAGTCGAGGCGCACGTAGGGGGAGATGGCGAGCCGCGCCGTGGCGTCGAGCCTGGGGCCGAAGATGCGGTTGCGCCCGAATCCGCCGTTGAGGAGGATGGATATCCACTCTTCCGTGTCGGCACGGATCCCGATGCCTAACGAGTTTGGTGGGCGCTTCAGACAGGTGAAGACGAGCCGGTAGCTGGTGCCGTCAGGCTCCCCGAGCAGTTCGTAGGTGACTTGCGAGAATGCCATCGTGCTGTAGATGGTGGCCTGCTCCAGCTCGATGTCGTCTTTGCCGTAATAATTGCCAGGAGAGATGTGTATCTTGTCCTTGAAATAGCGCATCTCCTTGTCGGAGATGCCAATGTATTCCACGGCGGAGACCTTGACTTTCGTCTTGCTGATGTCCACGGCCTTCGCATTCTGCATGACACGCCCTCCTCGTCCCACAATCCGTGAGAGGCTGTCTATCTCTCTTTCGTGTTTTGAGGCGGCTTCGTAGCCGATGCGGATCATCCGGTCGATCTCCTCCGTGCTGAAGCTCAGGGAGGTGTAGCCGGTGAGGTCCGGGGTGATATAGACGGTGGTGTTCATGGTGGCGCGGTTGTGTGCCTCCAGACTGCCGGAGTATTGGGTTGTCTGCAGGAGCACGTCTGCTACATTGTTGATTTCGTGGCGTTCGCGGGGCATGTATAGCTCCACGCCGATGATGATGTCGGCGCCGGAGGCCCTGGCCACGTCCACGGGGAAGTTGTTCTTGGTGCCGCCATCCGCCAGTATCATCGAATCTGTGCGTACCGGCCTGAAATACCCTGGAATCGACATGGTGGACCTCAGTGCCGTGATCAGGGAGCCGGAAGTCCAGTGCTTCTCCGTCTGAGTGACGATTTCGGAAGCCACACAGCAGAAAGGAATGGGCAGGTAGAGGAAGTCCAGGTCTCCCTGATAGCCCACGGTCATGGAGCTCATCAGGTTGTAGATGTTCAGCCCATATTTGAAGCCGGAAGGGAGGCTTTTGACGAACCGCTTCTTGTCGAACGGGAAGTCGAGGAGGTAGGTCGATTTGTAGCGTTGCTGCTCGTAGCTGTAGTAACCCAATGGGATGTTGTCGCTCATCATCACATCCCAATCGATGTTCCGGATCAGCTGGTCGATTTCGTCCACGGAATAGCCCATGGCGTAGAGGCCTCCCATAAGGCCTCCCATGCTGGTGCCGGCCACAAAGTCGACGGGGATGCCCTTCTCTTCGAGGAACCGGAGCACCCCGATGTGCGCTGTGCCCCGGGCGCCGCCGCCGGCAAGGACGAGCGCCACGGTCGGCCGGCGCTCGGTGCTTCGGATGTGGGACATCCGCTCGTGCATCCTCTCGAAGAACACCGAGTCGTTCTTGGGGTCGTAGCTCAGGTTCACCAGTTCAGACACCTGTCCGCGGCCCGAGAAGGGGCTTCCGGCCAGACACAGGATGACGAACACGGCCAAAACCCAATTCACCGATGGATTATGTGTCTTTCTCATATTGTGGAACAATTCGTCAGTTGTCACTCTTCAAATCTCCTTAGCAGGAACATTTTCCTCGTGACCCAAAAGTACATGGCCACGCCGGCGAGATGCACGCCCACCACCGTCCAGAATAAGGCGGAATAGCCGAGGAATTCGGCGATGACCCCGCCGAGGACGATGCCTATTCCCATGCCCAAGTCCCAGGAGGTCAGCAGGGTGGAGTTGGCGGTGCCGCGTTCGTTGTGGTGCGCCACCGAGATGATCATGTTCTGGAATGCCGGCCACATGTGCCCGTTCCCGAGTCCCACAAGCAAGGCTGAGGTGTAGAAGCAGAACGGGTGGGGCGAGATGATGAATACCGTGTAGCCGACGGTGGAGATGAGGATGCCGATGCCGGCGTGGCGGGTCAGCTTCCCCTCCCGCAGCGACTTGCCACCCTGCAGCCTCGACATGATCAGGCCGAGGGAGAGCAGCAGGAAGAAGGTCCCCGCCCCGCGGGTGATGCCCAAGGATTCCTTTGCGTAGATGGCCAGGTAGTTGCTCAACACTCCGTAACAGGTGGCGAAGAAAACCATGTTCACGCCGAGGAACCAGCCCCGCACAAGGAAAAAACGGTCGAGGGATAATTTCTTCTTGTCAGCCACGGGCAGGCGCTCCGGCAGTTTCACGGAGGCGGCGACCGCCGTACTCACCAGGGCGAACAGCAGCGCCACAAGGAACAGGACGTCGAAGTTGCCGAAATGCTTGTAGAGGGCGATGCCTGCGGTGGGGGCGATGGCGGTGGCGATGTTGTTGCTCAAGCCGTAATAGCCGATGCCCTCGTTCCGGCGTGAGGAGGGGAGCACGTCAATGGCGACAGTGGAGTTGGCCACGGTGCTTGCGCCGAAAGGCCCCCCGTGGAGCGTCCGCACGATGGCGAACAGGGCCAGCGTGCCGGCAATGAGGTAGAACCCGTAGAAGGCGAAACTCAGCAGCATGAAGAAGACCAGCACTCTCTTGCGGTTGAAGGAGTCAACGATGTAGCCGCTGAATGGACGGAACAACAACGCCGCGACCGCGTAGCCCGACAGCACCAGCCCTATGGTGTCCTTCGTGGCACCGAAATGCTCGCTCAGATAGATCGGCAGCAACGGGGTGAGGATGTAGAAAGCGAAAAACAGCGTGAAGTTCGCCGTCATCACCTTGATGTACTCGCGGTTCCATAAAATCTCTTTCTTCTCGGACATGTCCCTCCTTTTTCCAGCGGCAAAAGTACGATTTTTTTCTGTTCAGAACAGAATTCGTAACATCCCTGTTTACATTGCTTTAGAACTCGTTTCTGCGGATTCTGAAAAAAAAAAGTCGGGGCAATATCAAAAAAATGTATCTTTGCGACTTCATTTCTAATGCTGCCAGATATGAGAAAAAGAGGCCTAAAATATATCGCGTTCCTGTTGCTGTCGATTCTGACAGTGACATTTGTGTCCTGCCAATCATCCAGAAACCAGGTACATAAACCGAGCAGATACCAGAAAACGCGCACCCGCCATACCCCTAAGTGGAATGCCACCACCTCTCAGAGCACCACCTACTATATCAAAAAAAACTCCACTCGCAAAAGTCATGACAGCAAACGGAAAAAACGTTAGATTATGATCAGAAACATTTTGAAAAGAGATATAACCCTAACCCTTTGGATGTTACTTCTCGTCTGGCGGTTGTCAGCGCAGGAGAACCACCTACGCTTCAATGTGGTGAACGACACCGCGCATGTGGATGCTGTCATCGAGGAGGACTCCTTGGGCAACCTCATCAATTCGATGTATGACGCTAACCTTGACAATGTTGACCATGGCAACGGCATGCTGTTCACATACTTCAACTGGATGCCGGGCTACAATCTCTACCAGAACTTCGACATCGTGACCATCCATTACCGTCACCAAGGGTCGGCCCCGCGCGACACGATCCTGCTTGCGGGCTACCGCCATCCCGCCCAATACCGCATCACCTCGAATTACGGCTTCCGTCACCGCCGCATGCACCGTGGCGTCGACCTTGGCTATCCGGAGGGCACGCCCGTTTGCGCGGCGTGGGACGGCATCGTGCGCATCTCGAAGGGGACAGCCAACACCGGCGGCTATGGCAATCTGGTGGTCATCCGCCACGACAATGGCCTGGAGACCTATTACGGACATCTCTCCCGCCGTTTGGTCAACCCCGGGCAGATGGTCAAGGCCGGCGACATCATCGGCCTCGGCGGCAACACCGGCCGCTCTTACGGCTCGCACCTCCATTTCGAGGTCCGCTATCTCGGCAACGACATCAACCCTAACCGCCTCATAGACTTTGACAACTTCAAGCTGAAGTATGACACCCTCTACGTCTCCGGCTACACGGTTTCAGTGCCCAACCCTACACCGCAGATCGTGCAGCAGCAACAGCAGTCGAGGCGACCCTCTTCTTCGCCGCAGTACCATAAGGTACGCAAAGGGGAAAACTTGGGGCGGATAGCCATCAAGTACCACACCACGGTCACGAAAATTAAAAAGCTCAACCGTTTGCGCAACGATTTCATCCGTGAGGGCCAGCGTCTTCGCGTGCGGTAGCCATGGGCCGTCCTCTCCTTTTCGGCTTCCTCTTGTGTCTTCTGTCGGTGCCACTCGCAGCACAGATTACCTTTTACGACTTTGGTTTCGAACGGGACGGACAGGTCCGTGTGGAAGAGGATTCCCGCGTGTTGAGGTTGCCATGGGCAGGAGGCCTCAACTCCGTGCATTTTTCCGAGATTGACCTGGATACGGACGGTTCCCCCGACCTCCTCGGCTTCGAGAAGCACGGCAACAGGCTCCTGCCGTTCCTCCGCAGGGATGGCGGTTTTGAGTACGCCCCGCAGTATGTGCGCTTCTTCCCGGACTTGCATGACTGGGCCATATTTTACGACTATAACCACGACGGCAAGCCTGACATCTTCACCTACGGACTCGCCTCCATCCGCGTCTTCGAGAACATTTCCACTGACACGCCGCGATTCCGTCCGGTCACGGATGCCTTACAAGCCTACTACTATAACGGCTATACCAACATCTATGCCTCCCCCGACGACTATTTGGTGGTGGACGATGTCGATGAGGACGGCCACTTGGATATCCTGAATTTCTGGGTTTTAGGCCGATATGTCCATCAACTGAGAAATTATGCCAACGAGGGTGACCCCCTTGACTTTCACTTGGAAAACGAGTGCTGGGGCCATTTTTCGGAGGCGGCCGACAACAACGTCGTCACCCTTTTCACGGATTGCGCCGACAAGTCCGGAGACGGCCCCACACGGCACACCGGCTCCTCCATGCTGTTGCACGACTTCGACGGCAACGGGCTGCCTGATCTGCTGCTTGGCGATGTCGATTCACCATACAACATATTATTGTATAACCACGGCACGCTTTCCGATGCGCGGATGACCCGGCAGGACACGGCGTTCCCGGCTTTCACGCCCATCAAGCTCTACTCCATGCCGGCGGCCTCTTTTGTGTCGCTGCCCGGGCATGGCGCCCCGTCGCTCGTGGTTTCGCCGTCGGACCCGTCCCTCACCAAGTCGCAGGACCTGAACAGCGTGTGGGTGTATGACTACAATGCTCAGATACAGCAATATGTGCTTGTTCAGACAGACTTCTTGCAAGGGGAAATGGTGGATGTTGGCAGTGGTGCGTACCCTGTATTCTATGATTTCGACGGTGACGGCCTCCAGGACCTGTTTATCGGCAATTATGGGCGTTTTGATAGCGCGGCAACGGTGAACGGCTGGCTGATACCGCATTTCTCATCATCGGTGCGCCACTATCGGAACACAGGCTCCGCCGCAATGCCGGCGTTTACATTGCAGACGGACGATTTCGGGAATCTCCGGATGCTGGGCGAACGCGCATTGTATCCTGCATTTGGGGATTTCGACAGCGATGGGCTTACGGACATGCTGTGCGGTAAGGAGGACGGCACGCTGCTGCTGGTCCCGAATGCACGTCTGACCACCGGCATGGGCAGCGTGACGGAGAATTTCGCGGGCATTGATGTGGGTGAGTTCAGTACGCCACAACACTTCGACCTGGATGGCGACGGGAATGCGGATTTGGTCATAGGCAACCGGCGCGGTCTGCTCTCCTACTATCGGGGTGGCGGTTCGGAAGCTGGTGGCTTCCAAAAGATCACCGACACACTTGGGGGTGTTGACATGCGCGATTTCACGCAGTCCTATTTCGGTTACAGCGTGCCGTGCCTCTATCGGGACGCGCAACGCGGAACCGTGCTGTTCTGCGGGGGCGAACAGGGCGAAATCGCTTATTACAAACAAATTGACGGCAATCTGTCGGGCGTTTTCGAGAAGGTCGAGCCGAACTTGGCAGAGACCGTTGAAGGGACTGCGTACGCTTTCCGTGAGGGCAGGAGAGTGGCTCCGGCCGTTTCGGACCTCGACGGCGACGGGCGGCCCGAGCTGTTAATCGGCAACTATGCTGGCGGAGCGGCCTTTTTCCGGGGGGCGAATCCTCCGGCGCACACGTCCGTGGGGGCGTACGAAAAACCCGTGTCGCTGCGTGTCTATCCGAACCCCTCGCGCGGCGTGCTGCATGTCGAAAGCGATCGCCCGATGCAACGGATATCGTTGTACGACATTTACGGCCGTATGGTGATGGCGTCTGGCGCGGCGCAGACAGCGGCGGTGCTGGACGTGTCGGGGCTGCCTGCGGGAGTGTATCTCCTGAAAGCGAATGGGGCTGTTGTCACTAAAGTGGTGATTACCAAGTGAGGCGGGCGGCACCTCGAAAAAAAATGTATTTTTGCAAATTCATTTAACGAGTAAGATATGCTTCAAATCAACAGTTCAGAACAGGTCATCGAGGCCAGTGCCGAAAAGGTCTATCAGGTGCTAACCCAGTTCTTCCAAAACCCGTTGGACAACATCCCAGGGGTCACGGGGTTCGAGCGGCTGGAGAACGGCTGCCGCTTCAACGTGCAGGACCAGATTAAATGTCAGCTCACCCTCGCCGAACAGGTGCCCTGCAGCCGGGTCGTCTATATGGCGGAGACCGACAAGCCCGTCTCGGCGAAAGTGACGTTCGACATCGCCCCGTGCGGCGAGGAAAGCCGTCTGTGGGGACAGGCAGACATCGACGTGCCGTTCTTTCTCAAGCCCATGGTCAAAGGGCTGGTGGACAAGTTTATGGACACCGCCCTGCAATATCTGAAGACGTATATCGAAAAGAACTGATATGGAAAACCACATCATCCGAACCGAGAAGTTAATCAAGAAATACAAGAACCGGACGGTTGTCAATGAGGTCTCCGTCAATTTCACGCAGGGCGAGATCGTGGGACTGCTCGGGCCGAACGGCGCGGGCAAGACCACTTCGTTCTACATGATCGTGGGACTGATCAAGCCGTTCTCGGGCCGTATCTTCCTCGACGAAAAGGACATTTCGGAGGAACCCATGTACAAGCGCGCGCAGATGGGCATAGCCTATCTGCCGCAGGAAGCGTCGGTGTTCCGGCAGCTGACCGTGGAGGAGAACATCCGGGCCATCCTCGAGTTCAGCGGCATGACCAAGGCCCAGCAGAAGGAGAAGTTGGAGAGTCTCATCGCCGAGTTCAACATCGAGAAAGTGCGCAAGAACAAGGGCAACAATCTTTCCGGCGGCGAGCGTCGGCGTGTGGAGATCGCCCGCTGCCTCGCCTCCGACCCCAAGTTCATCCTCCTCGACGAGCCTTTCGCCGGGGTCGATCCCATCGCCGTAGAGGACATCCAGAGCATCATCTGCAAGCTGAAAGAACGCAACATCGGGGTCGTCATCACCGACCACAACGTCCACGAAACCCTCTCCATTACCGACCGCGCCTACCTCCTGTTTGAGGGCCGCGTGCTCAAGGACGGCACCGCCGAGGAACTTGCCGCCGACCCCGTGGTGAAAAAGGTCTATCTCGGATCGAACTTCGAGCTGAGGAGGTGATCAATGTACAATGTACAATGTATAATGTACAATGTACAGTGAATGATGAGCAATGTTCAATGTTTGGCTTGTAAAAAACTAAAAGGTTTGAGAAATGAGAGAGAGTTTGATTTTGGGAAAGAGCAAGGCGTTTGCTTTGAGAATGATTAGGTTGTACGAATATTTGCAGAAGGAGAAAAAGGAGTTTGTCATTTCGAAACAAATAGTGCGTTCGGGATTGAGCATTGGTGCGAATGCAAAGGAAGCGTCGCTGGCACAGTCCAAGGCTGCGTTTATTGCCAAAATGAACATATCCATCATCAAGTCTGCACGCGAATCCTTGAAAAAAGAAACTAAATCCAGACAAACGCATCAATAACCCTCTATACATTATACAAGTTTCGCATGTTAAAAAAAGAAGAAAAATAAGTGCGTGAAGAATGTTCCCGGCCGCAGCAGGCCGCTGCGGCGCGGGCGAACTCCCCTTCTATTTTAGAAGGGGTGCCCGTAGGGCGGGGTAGTAATATAAAACATCAGAATTCCTTGTGAAAAAATGACCATCATCAACGATATTCGAATCAAAGACCATTATGTTCACAACCTCCCGGAAAAAAGAGAGTTGTTAGCCTATGCGCGTGAAAATCGCAGAACCGGCAACATGGCCGAGATTGCGTTTTGGAAACAGGTTCACAAAAAGATGTTTCATGGTCTCGATTCCGACAGGCAGAAAGTCATCGGGAACTACATTGTGGATTTCTTTGTGAAGAGGCTTGGGCTTGTGATAGAGATCGACGGAGGCTCGCACAATGAGAAGGCTGAGTATGACGCACAGCGTGACAAGTATCTGGAAGGTCTCGGACTGAAAGTTTTCCATACGACAGACTTTGACGTACTACAGCACGTGAACATTGTGCTGGCGGATTTGAGGAAATACATTGTTGAGAATTACGAGCATGAGGATTATGAAAAAAAAGGAATAAGAATGCCTGTATTACTACCCCGCCCTTCGGGCACCCCTTCTAAAACAGAAGGGGAATTCGCCCGCCCGGCACAGTGTGCCGTGGCCGGAAATAGTGTGCGAACGAGAGTGTTGACATCGCCAACAATAAGGCATTGGCAGCAAAAAGCTTTTTTCTGAGATACTTATGATTGGAAAACAAACATGCGAAACTTAAATACATTATACATTGTACATTAAAAAAACGTCGATATGAAAAACATGGCAAAAGCAATCATAGTGTTGGCACTTTCAGCGCTGGCGATGACCGCCTCCGCCCAGGTCAAACAGGTATATCAAGTGCTGGACTTCGACACCAGGCAACCCATTGCGGGGGCCGTCTCCTCGCTTTACGGGCAGCAACTCACCACCAATGCCAAGGGCGTGGCCGTGGCCAACCTCACCGTTGACAAGAAAGGGGCCTATCTGCCGTTGGAACAGTGGAAACTCGACGGATACGTCCAGATTGGCCGCACGCCGGAGTCTTACTACACCGAATTCCAAACGACGGACACCATCAAATACTATCTGGCCGAAAGGGACAAATACCGCAAGGAAGTGGAGGACCTGTCGGTGCAGTTCTACCGTTTCTGGTACGACGACGCGGTGATGGGCTACCTCAACGAGGTGAAGGACTCCATCCGCAATCATCCAGACGAGGGACTCACTCTCGACAACGACCTCGTGTCGGCGGTCATGGGCACCGGCACCCAGCTTTGGTGGCGTTGGATAGACGTGAACAACGACGTGAGCCGTTACGCCTGCTACATGTTTGAAAAGCCGCAATTCGCCGAAGCGCTACGCGTGCTCCGCGCCGGCGATGTCGATAGCGCAGTGGCCATGGTCAGGAGACAAATCGACACCACCGACAACAGCCGCGCGAACCTCGAATGGATTTCCCTGTACCGCAAGCTGAAGCAACTGAACCTCGGCACCAAGGATGACGGGCAACTCAGCAACTACACTCGCCTCCTGTACGAGAACCACTACAACCCGGATGCGGCAGTTGAATACATCCTCGACCTGAGAGGCGACCAGCGTCACACCCTCGCGGACTCTATCGCTCAAATTGAACGGCCCAAGAACCCCAATCCACGCTTCTCCGCCGCCTTCCAGCCTTCACCCGCGCAATATATGTCACCTCTGGACAAGGCCATGCTGAAATCCACTGCCGAAATGCAGCTGAACGCGAGCCAGAAGTCCTACCAAGATTATCCGCACTACAAGACGCTGGGCAACCTCTACTGGTTGCAGAAAAACCTCTACGCCGTCTATGGCCTTTTAGACGACAGCGTGTCGGCCACTCGCACGATAGAGGCCTCTATGTCCGACCTAAAGCAATATCTGAAATATTATGAATCAGATTCTTACACCCACAACCAAGAGATTATCGACAGCTATCGCTACATGCTGAATATGGTGAAGGATTTCCCGAAATATATCTCGGATTCCATCGTGTATGACCTATGCAACGGGATTTACAACGCCGCCAAGGCGAACTACGACCGCGACACCGCCAGCCTGTTCCAGAAACTCCAGCTGGCCGAGACCGCCCTCGCCTGGCTGCAAGAGGCTCCGCAGATGGAGGGTGGCGAGAACCGCCGGCTGGAGATTATCCGGCAACTCAACGACGTGACGACCAGCCTGTCAAAGGACTTCCCGGACCTCTTCACACTGCAGAACGTGCAGGTCGCCTCGCAGTTGCTCGCCTCCTGCCTGATGCTGCAGTGCGACAGCGAGAAGACCTTGGAGGCCTTCCGCCGCTACGAGCGCAGCTTCGACGCCGTGAACGCCCTCTACCCCGGTACTTTCGTCAGGACCTACCAGCGCTTCAACGCTATGGTTGACGGCTACCTGACTGCCAGCCAGCAGTTCATACTCACTGATGAATTCGCCGATTTCACCGACCGGCTGCTGCGCATCCGAACCGGAAACGACCCGCAGAAGTTCCTCGTGAGCAAGGCCGAATACGCCAACGGACTGGCCGAGTCGCTCTACAAGGAGGAGGCCTATGACGAGGCCGTGGGCTATTATATGCAGGCTTGCGAGTTTTATGAGAAAGCCATCCCGAACGACCCCGACCTGTGGGAGCCCTACCTGCGCAACTACCTGCAAATGGGCGACGCGCACCTCTACCAGAACCAATACGACAAAGCGGTGATGACCTACCAGAAAATCCTCGACTTCGAGTCGCAAATCCCCACCAGCGTGATGCCGCAGTATGTCCGCATGAAGGGCAACGTGCACTACTACATCGGCGACGTGCGCAAGGCCACCGGCGACATGACCGCCGCCGAAAAGGAGTACAAGCAGGCCGAAAAACTCTTCAAGAAGGCGGTGGCCTTGGGCTACACGGATGCCTACGCCTCGATGGGCGAGATGTACTGGGGCAAGGCCGTCATCGCCTCACAACAGAATGACCTCAAAAAATGCAGGGCCATGGTCGCGAAGTCAGTGGAACTCTATGAGCAGACAGAATTTACCCGGCCGCTGACCCACTACGAACGCGCAAAGTCCGTGATGGCTGACTTCTACAAAGAAGATAACGATGTACAGAACTTTTACCGTACCGTGGCCGACCTTGCCAAATATTACCGCAAGTTCGCATACGTCGGCGAAGAGTACATGGCCAACATGGCGCAATATTCCGACTTCATGTTCCGGAGCGGCACTGTCAGCAACGAAGAGGCCATCGACTATGGCAAGGATGTACTTGATGGATTGATCTACCTTGACAACCAGGGCAAGGATGTCGACCTCCCATATCTACGCACTCTATTCAACCTGGCGCGTGTCTACCTGGCCAGCGACTCCATCCAGGAGGCTTTGGATATCTACCGCGACTGTCTCAATATGAACGAATACATGTACAAAGACACCGCAAAGCACACGTACATGGGCAATATGGCGGAGGTCTATACCAACATGGCCGGCTGCTATGAGCGAATGGCCGAGGATATAGACACCGCCCACTCCGAGAACTGGTACTACCGCGCCATCGACACCCGCGACACTCTCATCGACCTGATGAAGGAGATCAACAACGACGGCGACGTGAACCTGACCTACCGCACCGCCGTGCAGTACCGCAACAACGGCGCCCTCTTCTACAAGCTCGACATGGTTCCATCTGCGCAAGACTACTTCGACAAATCCAACGAGCTGCTGCTGATGCTCTACAACAGCGAGTACAAGGCCGAAGTGGAGGACGACATCATCCAAAATTACTTCCTCAAGGGGGTGGTCTATAAGGAGGTCAACAACGAGGAGATGGCCCTCCAGAACCTCCGCACGGCCATCGAATACGGGGAGAAGCACGAGTCCGGCGAGGTCTCCGCTGCCTACGTTGCCGCCCTCGCCCAGCTCATCGAGATCCTCGGAAAGGACAAGACCGCCAACGCCGCTGAG
>Ga0247610_10004245_pt1 | contig 15392 bp, 19 predicted proteins | sample 174DNAGHGhighgp2_FD_193483 | JGI IMG/M metagenome (GOLD analysis project Ga0247610, IMG submission 193483) | Sheep rumen microbial communities from Palmerston North, Manawatu-Wanganui, New Zealand - 1742 DNA GHGhigh gp2 | ecosystem: Host-associated > Mammals > Digestive system > Stomach > Rumen... | reverse complement strand
TCAGATCGATCATTTCAAAGAAGTATATGATAAGATCAAACCTTTAGATAATAAATTAAGAGATTATGAATATGACGATCCTGAATATAAAAAGATTCAAGATCAGATGAAAGAATTAAATGATACTGGACATGGTATATATAGATTAGAAAGCTTAGCTAATATAGATAAAGAAATGGTTGTTAATACTAAAGATTATGATTTCGATCAATTATTAGACGAAGGAAAATTAAAATATATTGGTGCTAAAGAATTAAAAGATCTAAAAGAATATTCACCTAATCAAAGTAGTGTTTTCTATAATAACAAACAAAATATAGAAAATATGTTAAATAATTTTAATGAATTATTTGATAAAAAAGGAATTACTTTAGATCACGATGTTATAGTATTTAGAAGAGGAAGAGAATCAAGTAAACAAATCGATAATGGATTCACGATGGACGGAATAATTTCTACTTCTGCATTCGATACTTTACCGAAAAAAATGCCTTCTGGAAATCCTTTTGGTGATAGAAGATATTATATTTTATTACCTTCAGGAACAAAGATCTTATTATCAGAACAAGTAATAGGTAGAGGTTATAAGGATGATCGATACGAAGATGTTTGGAGAGGAGTTAGAAAACAACATGAGATATTACTTAGACCAGGAACTCACTTCAAACAATTATCTACTGATAGTTATTTCAAAGGAGACAAATACGAACAAGATATATTATTATTAGCAGAGGAGGAAAAATAATGAATGAATTAAATTCTTATGTTGATTATTTATATCAATACTTTAGAAATAACCAGGATCCGCAATCTATTCCATTAAGATTCGTCGATCTATTTGGTTTTGAAAACCCCGTAGCAGATAAGATCTATGAATTGTTTATTCTAGTAAAAAATAGCAAATAGTATTTACAAAACGAACCGTTTTATGATATAATTAAGTTGATAGATAATAAAAAGGAGGATTTAGTATGGAAGAGATCTTAAAAGAATTTGTGAAACCAGAACTATTAATATTAATCCCAGTATTATATATTATCGGTGCTGGACTTAAAGTTAGCAAATTCAAAGATAATTTTATTCCCGTCACTCTTGGAGTAGTAGGAATTCTATTATCTACAATTTATGTCTTTGCAACTACAGATATTTCTGGAAATAAAGATATTCTTATGGGAATCTTTATTTCACTAACTCAAGGAGTATTAGTTGCAGGATGTAGTGTATATTTTAATCAAATATACAAACAATTAAAGAAAGGAGATTAATATGGAAGATCAAATTATTGAAGTAGACTATGATAAAGATCTTGTTGAAAAATACAAAGAAAACTATATCATGGAAGAAGAAGGAATCGGTGCTGATGAAGCAGAACCATTTGATACTCAAACAAATGTAAACGAAGTCTCATTCGAAGAAATGAATGAAGAAGGAGAAGTTATTTTGGAGGAGGTAGTTGAAAATGATAAGAACGACTAGACCTACCTCAGGTAATAAATATTTTATAACTAAAGGAGCAGGAGGTTATTCAACTTGTATAGTTGGTAAACCTACAGATTCTCAATGTAATGTTTTATCAAATTGTGTTGGTTATGCATGCGGAGCATTTAATGAAGAATTAAATCTTGGTTATGAGAAATATCATTTGAATTGCAACGCTGAAAACTTTATTGAAAGAGCAATCGCTTCAGGATTAAATATCTTTAAAACTCCTCACGTAGGTGATATTATATGTTGGGAAGGTGCAGGTAGTTTAGCAGGACACGTTGCTATAGTAATTGAAGTTATTGATTCAAATACAATTAGAACCGCAGAATCTGGTTATGGTAGTTCAAATCCTTTCTGGATTACTACTAGAAAAAATAATAATGGAAGATGGGGAACAAATTCAAATTACCCGCTAAGAGGTTTTATTGAAAATCCTAACTATCCTCATGATAAACCAGTACCACCGACTCCAACTCCTACATTAAAATATAAAGAAGGAGATAAAGTTATAATTAATGGACAATTATATGGTGATTCATACGGAGGAAAACCAGGTAAGGTAGTTAAGAATAAACATACTACTATTACAAGAACTAATTCAGGTGCTCCATACCCATATAATACTACGGGAGATCTTGGTTGGATGAGTGAAGATTCTATTAAATTAGATACTCCATCACCAGAACCTCCAAAACCAGAAACATTTAAAGTTGGAGATAAAGTAGTTCCTCTAACATTAGTTGATTATAATGGAACACACTTAATACAATACGATCCTTATTATTATATTACAGAATTAAAAGGAAATAGAGCAGTACTAAGTGCATTAAGGGGAAACAAATATTATTGTTGGGCAGCAATGAATACTAACAATATTAAAAAAATATAGAAAGAAGGTAAAAGAATGGATTTCGATGAAATACTAAAAGATCCTAAATATCAAGCTGAATTTGATAAAAGAATTGCTAAAGCAATAGAAACATCTAAAACTAAATGGGACGAAGAAGCTGAAGCAAAGAGAAAAGAATTAGAAGAAGAAGCAAAATTATCTGCTGAAGAAAAAACTAGAAAAGAGATCGAAAAATTAACTAAAGAAAACGAAACATATAAGGCTAATGAAGCAAGAAGAGCAATGAAAGATGCTTCTTTGGAATATATTAAAAATAAAGGTTATTCAAATGCAATTGCAGATTTAGTAGATCTAAGTTCATTTAAGGACGAAGAAGATATGCATAGTAGATTAGATTCGATCAATACTACTTATTCTAATACCGTTTCTAAAGCAATCGATGAGAAATTAAAAGAAAACGGTTATGCTGATCTAACAGCAAATAAAGGCGACGGTAAAAAAGATGATCTATTTAATTTCAATTTCACTCCTGTAAAAGAAGTTAAATAACTTCTTTTTTTTATGAAAAAGTATTTACAAAAAGATATATTTATTATATAATGTAATTGAATATAACTGATATGTTGTGGGGAACCTCCTTTTCACCCCAGGAAGGTTAAATGCAATGGGTAAAGTTGTATTAAATGTTTCAGAAATGAAATGTCTAGTATAAGTTTATCTATTGCATTTTTTGAATAGATAAATAAATACTAAAAGGTTTATCTCACCTAAAAGGGAAATTAAATTAAAGAAAGGAAGGAAAGATATTTATGGCAGCATTAAATTACGCTGAAAAATATGAAAGAGCATTGGCTCAAGCATACCCTAATGTATTACACTTTAGTGAATTACATGCTTCACCTAACAACTCTCTATACAAATTCCTAGATGCTAAAACTATTAAAATTCCATTCTTAACTACTACTGGTAGAAAGAACGTTAATAGAGATGCAATCGATGGAACATTTGCTAGAAACGTTGATAAAGACGATCAAACATTAACAATGAAATTCTACAGAGAATGGAGTACTTTAATCGATCCAGCAGACATGGACGAAACAAATCAAGTAGTGACTATCACAAACGCTACTAAAGTATTTAATGAAACTCAAAAATTCCCAGAAAAAGATGCATATCTTATTTCTAAGATTTATAAAGATTTCGTTGAAGCAGGAGGTACAGCTGATACTACTTCATTAGATGCTACTAACGTTTTAACTGTATTTGATACATTAATGACAAATATGGATGAAGCAAACGTTCCAGCAGTAGGTAGAATCTTATATGTGACTCCAGTAGTTAAAACTCTATTAAAGAATGCTCAAGGAATTGTTAGAAATATTTCTATTAATGGTTCAAATGATAAAGAACTTAATAGAATCGTTGATCGTTTAGATGAAGTTAAATTAGTAAGTGTACCAAGTATGTTAATGAAAACTGCTTATACATTCACTGATGGTTATGCAGTAGCAGAAGGAGCTGGACAAGTTAATATGTTCTTAGTTCATCCTACTTCAATAATCACTCCAGAAAAATATGAATTCGCTGGAACAGAAGCTCCATCAGCTCATACTAAAGGTGATTATCTATATTATGAAAAATCTTATGAAGATGTATTTATCATCAATCAAAGATTAGCTGGTATTGCATTCAATATTACAGCAGGAGAATAAAATTCTCTAAGGAGGTATAATTAATGAAACAAGAGGTATTACAAAAAATCATAGCTATACTTGGTGATAATTACCAAGCAAGTGATTCAGCAGTTCTAGAATCTCTATTGGATCAGGTTATTACACAAGCAAGTTATATTAGTAATCGAGAAATCGATCTAGAAGCAGAGAGTGATGATAATTTTAAATTACTAACTCCTGAAATTATAAATGCTACAGTAATTGCTTATGAAACGAGAGGAGTAGAATCAGTTAAATCACAAAGTGAGCTAGGACAAAGTAATACCTTTGTTGATTATACTGAAAAACTTAGAACTGATATAATTAAAAATGGAAAGAGAGTGGTGTGGTAATGAAACAACTTACAAGACTTGAATCCATTGACTTATATAGAATAGGGAAAGAAACTTTACCGGACGGAGATGTTCAAGAAACAGAGACTCAGATCGGTACATATAAAGTTGTAATCCAAGAATTAAATGATAATGTATCTGCTACTATATACGGAGCTGATATTAATAAGATCTTAAGAATTTCTTCAGTAAATAAGATCCTAGAAATCTTATTAAAAGAGAAATTGAATAATACTTCTGATAATATTTCAAAGTATAGAATATCTTATGGTACTAGCAAATATAAAGTAAAAGATGTTAAATCAAGATATATCGATATAGAGAGGTTATAAGATATGGAAAATCTAGGACAATTAAGAAAATTCCTAGAAGCTCCTATAAGTGATTCTAATATAGAAAAGATCTTGAATAAGGTAGCAACCAAAGTTCAAACTGATATTAAATCACTTGCTCCAGAAGATACGGGTGCATATAAAGCATCGATCGTAATTTCAGAAGTAAATCATCAAGACACATATCATTCAATCAAAGTTTATACTAATCTAAATTCTGGTTGGAGGAACGTTCCTCTAGGATGTTTACTTGAATGGGGAACAGGAGTTAAGGGTGAATCCACTAATACTTACGACCACGGCTATCCATATAGACAAACTCCTTGGGTATACTTTAATGAAAGATATGGACGTTGGATCTTTACATACGGAAACGTTGCAAGACCACATTTCATCCCTGGACTATATAATAATGAAAAATATTTCGAGAAAACCATAAAGGAGGCGATAACAAGTGGTAAATGATTTAAGAAAACTATTACAAACTAGACTTAGTGAAATCGAAGGACTTGGTTCTGGTAAAGCTAAACCTGATGATGTAATAGAAGAAAATGAAATATACTACGGTTATGAATTAACTACATCAGCTGAGAATTATGGTTTAGAATATCAGTTTAGTGAAATGTCTATTACACTAACTGGTAGATTAGTTAGTAAAAATAAATCTTTAGCAATAATGGATTCTTATGCTAATCAAATAGCACAAGTTCTAAAAGATCTAAGATTTAGATATACTATACAAGATGTCACTGAATATGATAAGATTAATAAGGTTCTTATCAACGGACACACATCTTTAAATGAAGTTAATAATTATTTAAGATAAGGAGGAATGATTATGGATCCAGATGCAAAAGTACAAGTTGCTACTATGGGAACGAAACTTGAATATTCTACTAATTTGGAAACTCCAGCTTGGGTTAGAGTTTATGGTTTAGCAAGTACTCCAGATTTCGGAGGACAACCTAACAAAATTGATACTACTACTTTAGATAATACTGTAGCAGAAACATCTACTAATGGATTACAACCAGCAGTAGAATTAAGTTATGAATTCAATGTTCAAGAACTTAATAGCAATGATGCTAACTTAAGATTAATCAAAGCATTAGCAGATAATAAAACAAAAGCTAAATGGAGATTAACTAAAGCTAGTGGAATGACAATCGAGTATGAAGCAGTTCCTACTATTAGTTATTCAGCTGATGAGCAAGGTGGTATTGAAAAATTCGTTATGTATCATGATTTAAAATCTGATCTAACAGTTTCACTACCTACAGTTAGTAATGGTTAATAAGGTAGGCTTCTGAGTCTACCTTATAACTTATAATATTATATAATATTACAAGTGATTCATAAAGAGAGTTTATGAAAGGAAAGGAAATTAATTATGAATAATGAATTAATTAAAGTAATAGGTGAAAAAGAGTTTCACTTCAAATTCAAATCAAAGAAATGTATTGATTTAGAAAAAGCAACAGGAAAACAATTTCTAGAGTTGCTACAAGATGTATCTATGAATAACATTGCAAGATTGTTAAAGGCTTCTTGCATATCACCAGAAAATATAGACGAATATGAATTATTAGATCAATTAATGGAAAATTCTTCATTAGAAAGAATCATGTTAGATATAATATATGAAACTGCTACTATTTCTGGTATTATAAGCAGAGCTGATAAAGACAAAATTGATAATGCTGTTTCAGATGAAAACATCAGAGAACAAATGTTAGAGAATAGTAAAAAAAAATAGATTTATTTGATACTATACATAGTTTATATATAGAATTAGCAAAACTAGGTTATCACTTAGACGAGCTATATGATATGTCTATGAAAGAGTTATTATTCTCTCTTAAATACAGACGTGAAGGCGATGCATACTTTTATTGGAAAGTTGGAGTAATGACTCGAGCTGGGGTAAATGCAAAAACATTCCCTAAAAATCCAGAAGCAGCATCGCCTGAATTGTTTGAAAAGAAAAAATCGGCAAGAATGCCGGATTGGTTAGTCGATGACTACCAAAAGAAATTAAATGAAAAATTCAAAAGAAAGGAGGAATAATCTATGGACAATGAAATGAATGTCAAGCTCGGTTTAGATACCAAAAATTATACTAAATCGATCGACGAAGCACTAAAAGTCTTTAATTCATTTCAAACGAAGTTAAATGATACTAAGTTAGGATTCAGTTCCTCTCAGGTTAGTGAATTACATAAAATATTTACTGACATAAGAAGTACCGCTACTAGTGAATTAGCTAAGATTCAAAAAAGAATAGATTCTCTTAATGGTAAAGATGTTAAATTGAGTTTTCAATATGATACGACATCTCAAAAAATAGAAGGATTACAAAAAGAAATAGAGATTACTTGGAATCCAAGTGAAAGAGCTAAACTAGAAAATAGGTTAGATACTCTTCAACAAAAATTAAATGCATTAGACGGAGAACTTACTCTTAATGATGAGGATCTAAAAGAAGCAGAAACAGATTATAATTTCTTGCTTAAAGAACTTCAAGTTAATCCATTAGAATTCGACTTTGAATCACCTGCTCTTATTAAATTCAATACCATGATAGATAATGTTTTAAATGGATTGAAACGAACAGGAGAAGAAGCAGAAGATACCGGAGACAAAATTGATGAGATGGGTAAAAAAGCTGAAGGAGCAGCAAGAACTTCTACTAAATTAAATCTAATGGGTAGAATGTTATCTCAAATGCGAAATACGATCGCAGCAGCAATTAACCCTTTGAATAATTTTAGAAAACTATGGAATAAAATAATAATGGCAGATAATTCAAAATTTGGTAATACTTTTAAAACCATAGGAGCAAATATTCAAACAGCACTTACTCCTGTATTTGAAAGAATTGCTCAATGGATCATAAATCTTATAGGTTATATTAATGTATTTATAAAAGCATTATCTGGCGGAAAAATAGATCTATTTGCTAAAACTTCGAAGAGTGCAGCAAGTACAGCAAAATCCATGAAAGAAGCTAATAAGCAGTTAGCTGGATTTGATGAAATCAACGACATTAGTGAATCCTCCGGAGGAAGCGGAGACGGTGGAGATTCTATTGGACCTATCGCAGAACCTCAGTTAAAAGGGGAATGGGTAGAGAAACTTACCGAATGGGGTAAAAAAGTCGGAGAAGTATGGACTAAGATAAAAGAATTCTTTACTAATCTAAAAGATAATATAGGAACTATAGGAACGATCGCTTTAGGTTTAGGAGCAGTAGTTCTAGTATTTGTATTATTAAATAAAGTACTCGGAACCGTGACTGGACCATTATTAGCAATCGGAGTAGTTTTAGTTGGAATCGCTACAGTATTATTCGGAATCGCTAATCTAATGACTGTTATGCAAGAAACAGGAACATCTATCGGAGATCTCGCTCTGATAATGGTGACAACTTTAGGATTATTAGCAGTTGCAGTTATTGGTTTTGCAGTAGCAGCAAAAATGATCGATATTAAAGGTTTAGCAGCATTAGTAGTTATCTTTGTCGGAATGGTAGCAGTAATTACGGTTATTAAAGATCTAATGGTGACTATGACAGAAAACGGAATTAGTGCTACAGACATGTTAGCAACGATGGGAGTAGTTATTGGAAGTGTTATAGTTGCAGTAGCAGCACTAACTGCAGCAGCTATGATTCTAGGTTCTAATCCATTAGCATTAATAGCAGTAGTTGCTTTGGCGGGAGCATTAGTAGCAATATTACTCGTAATGGAAAAAGTAGTTCCTGTAATATTAAATGCATTGGCTTCATTCTTCGAAAGAGTTGGACCAATAATGGTAGAAATCTTAGACAAAGTATTACAGATTATAGATCGAATCCTTGATACGGTTGATAATTTAGTTAATAATTTATTAAAACCAATATTAGTACCATTAATCAATAATATAGGTAATTTCTTAAAAGGATTAATCGATACTATCGGAAAATTAATATCTAAAATGGGCGAATTCTTCAACAAGGTTAAGACCAAAATAGTAGATGTATTTACTAAAGGAGGAGAAATCTTCAAAGGTATACGTGATGGATTCTTAGATATTTGTAAAACAATTATCAATGCTATCATCAAGGGAGCTAACGTAGTAATATCATTACCTTTCAAAGGAATTAATGGAATAATGAATACTATAAGAAATATTTCATTCTTAGGTATTTCACCATTTAAAGGTTTATGGAAACAAAATCCTTTACCTGTACCTCAAATTCCATTATTAAATGTGGGTACTGAATACGTTCCAGAAGACATGTTAGCAATGATTCACAAAGGTGAAGCAGTTATACCAAAAGAATTTAACGAAAAATCTTATTTCTCAAATATGAGTAATAACGAAGAAACCAATAGATTATTATACGAAGTAATAGATGCAATCAATAATATTGAAATTAATCCTTATACAACCGTTAAGGACGTTGGAAACGCATCTATTCAATATATAAAAGATAAATCAAGACAATTAGGAAGGAGTGTGATTTAGATGCTTTTATGGTATACCAAAGATACTCCTAGTTCTTCTTATGTTCAAAGACAAACTCCTAGAAAATATAAGATAGACTGGGAAGACTTAGATAATAAATCTTACAGAAGTATTGCTAATGGTAATTTAATAGATAATGTTGTTAGTAAAAAATGGAGTAAATTACAATTTGACTATCCTCATTTATCAGAATCAGAAGTTAATCAATTAATGACTATAGTTAATGCTAATCCTATATATGTTAAAGCAGTGAATCCTTTCTTCCCTAATGGTTATATAGAAGCTGAGTTTAGATGTTCAAAAGCAAGTTGTGAAATGTTAGAAGATCACTACTACACTTTATCATTTAACTTAGTTCAAAAGAAAAAAGTTAATGGACAATAAGGTTAAGATCTATTCTTAACCTTTAACTCCATAGAAAGGAGAAAATATGAAAATATATTTCGATGAAGTATTTGTTCCAGAAGATAATTATATGAGTTATTCGGACAACTTTTCTTCGTTCGACGATACTTTCTATTTAGGATCGACAGGAAGTTTAAATGCTTCAATGCAAATTCCATTAAGTGCTTGGCCCGGAAATATAGAAAACGTCACGATCGAAATAAACGGAGAAAGAATTGCTACATTAAAATTAGATAATATCACGGTTAATGACGATGAGACTATTACTTTATCTTTAGTAGATGTATTAACTCATACAGAAACAGAATGTGACTTTAGTAATCTTATAACATATCAAAAAATATACGATCCTGAAACTGATACTTGGACGGAAACAGGAACAGGAATTACGGCTAAACAATTATTAGATTTCATTTGTGATACTTATCATATTACAAAAGAAGACTTTCATTTTACAAATGAAGATGTGATGATATATTCTTATGATTCTACTTTGACCGGAAGAAATTATTTAGAAATGATCGGTGAATTAGCAGGAGGGTATATTGTTATTAATGAAGGAGGAAATCTAGAATTAAGATATTATTTTAGATATGAAAACGGAGAAAAAACATTTGCTCCTGAGTCTGATAAAGTATTATCGGCAGAGGACGTTGATAGTTTTAAATTAACAGAACAAATAACTATTGAAAGAGTAGTATATGATGATGGAGTTAATATTCCAAAAACAAGTTCTGATAACGAAGATTTATATACTTTATATTTATCAATAGATAATATGTTTTTACAACAAATAACAGATCAACAATTTAATAATCTTTGTGATAATATTATAGGTTATTCTTTCTATAATATTAAAATAGATAATACTAATAAATTCTTTACTCCTGGAAGTACTATTTGGTTCGAAAAACCAGATTCAACGAGAGTTCCAATCATAGTTAATTATACTAGAGACTATTTAGGAGGATTCGTTGGTTCTTATGAAACTAATGTTAGTTGTAAAAAAAGAACGGAAACAGAGGTTATTCCTACTGATGTTAAAATTAAAAGAATTAAAACCATCATAAATCAAATGGACAATTCTATGACAATCGAAGCAGGTAAAGTTGCAAATCTTCAAGGAAAAACAACTCAATTAAGAATCGATATAGATAAAGTTCAATCTTTGTTTCAAATCACAGGAGGATCAAATCTGATCAAAAATTCTCAATTTCTATTATCTGATGAAACTTGGGAATTTATAGAAGCAACAGGAGATCCCTTAGTATATCATACCCCTATCGGGGAAGGTTATAATTCTTCTTTAATAGGAGAAACGGTTGCAGTTGCAAACATAGTTCTTAGAAATTCTAAGGCTATTACAAAAATAGATAATATTACTAATATTAAATTAAATACTCATCATACCCTTAATTATTATATTTCTCAAGATCCTAACACTACAACAACCGTAAAATTAATTTCTAAAATAACAGGAGAAGAAATATATAATGAAGTTATTACTACTAATAATTCTGATAATATTAATATGAGAAATTATACGTTTGATTTCATAGCAAACGATACAGATTATTATTTACAAATAGAATCAACTACAATATTAGATGGTTATGTTAGAGTTTACGATTTAATGTTAAATTCTGGAGATAAAAAATCTTGGGAACCTGCAGCATCAGAGGTTTATTCTACTATATTAAAAATGTCACAACAAGGATTCCAAGTTTATTCCTCAGGAAGTAATATTCTTACATTAGTCACTTCAGACGGATTTCAGATTAGAGAAGCTCGTGATTCTGGAGACGGAGGAATAATATTAGGTAGAATTGTTAGTCAATTTAACAACGAAGGAATTATTACAGAAATAATCAGAATGACTAAGTCAATAGTTGGTAGATTTGTTCAAGAAGAATTAGAATTAAATGGTATTATACATCATGTAGAATACTTCGAAGAATAAAATGTACTACATGTACTACATGTACTACCTCAGTTTTCATTGTACCTAAGTATTTTTTGAAGACCTTTTATTAATTTTATATTAATAGAATAAAAAAAGAGGTAGTACATAGAATACATATAGTACAAAATATGATATAATTAAATTGATAATATAGAAAGGAGAAAAATATGGCAAGTGTACAAACGAGTTCCCACGAGGGGAGATATTTGAAATTAACAGTCACACAAACAAAAGGAACCTCCGAACAAAACTATTCTACCATAAATTGGACATTAGAATCAATCGGTGGAGAGGTTAATTATTACACTATTTATAAATACGGTGTATGGATCGACGGAGTACAAAGATATGATGGATCGGATGGACTTAAAACAAAAGACTGGAACACTCGTGCATTCCCCGCAGCAAAAGGTAGTACTTCCGGATCTTTTATAAAATATCACAACAACGACGGATCCGTTTCAGACATTTCGTTTAGTTTATATGGTTCTGTATTTACTTCTGCTGAAAACGAATATAAAGGAACTTTATCAATGGAATCTATACCGAGATATGCTAAAGTTTCTACTTCAACAAGTAATTTAACCGAAACAAGTGTTAAAATAAATTGGAGTAGTGATGCTGCTATATCACAAGTTCAATATAGATTAACCGTAGATGGTTCAACAGGGAGTTGGATAGATGTTGAAACGGGGGTTAATAAAACATCAGGATCTTATACTATTTCGGGATTAACCCCAGGAAAATCTTATAAAATAGATTATGATTATAAAAGAAAAGATAGTGAGTTATGGAGTTTTGGAGCTGGTTATGCTAGTAGTTCAAATATAATAACTTATAACTATCCTTCTTGTACCGTAGAAAACTTTACAATAACAGATAATTATATTTATATTAATTTATACAATCCTTTATCTAGAAATGTAAAAATAGAATTCTACGGAAACGACGGAAGCTTATTGAATTGGGGATGGAGAAACTCCTCAGGAAGACTGGGAATAGGTAATGGAGCGGAAGATCGAGTTAGAGAATATGCTTCTATTCCTAATAGTAAATCAGGAAGTTTTTATGCTAAAGTAATATATGGAAATATAGTTAATAATTCCCCATCAAAAACATATTCCATTAAGGACGACGGAACAGAAATTCCTACATTTAATGCTTCCAATTGGAGTTATACAAGTAATCTTACAGAATTAACAAATAATAATCAGTGTATAATTAACGGTTATTCAAAAGTTATATTTTCGATCGACAGCGCTGCAACAAGCGATTACGGAGCATCGATTTCTGGTTATAATTATAAATGGGGGAATCAATCAAATAATACAGGAACAATAACAGGAGGAAACGGTAATTTATTAGAAGTAGCAGCAATTGATTCTAGAGGACTAAATAAACCTACTTCAAAAACACTGATCTCTGGAGAAAATTACGTTCCTTATACTACTCCTTCTTTAGATTATTCAAATTCATATACTCATAGAAGGGATGGAATTTCTAATGAAACATATTTAACATTAAGAGGAAATCTATCTGTTATGAAATTTGGTACCAACGGAGTAGCAAACGCTATTCACAGTGCTCAATATAAAGTATATGATTATTCTAATAATCAATGGAGTGGACCATATATAATTCCGGTTAATTCCTTTACTCTTTCGTCTTCTGGCTATTTCTCACTTAATAATTACATGATACATGCTAATGGAAGTTCCGGAGGATTTACTACTGGAAAAAGATATGGTATACAAATTATATTAAAAGATGGAGCAGGACTTTTAGGTACTTTAACAACTAATAATATATTAATTACCGATGGTAAAATAGCTAGAGATGTATATCAAGATTCAAACGGAAATTATCATCAAGGAATAAACGGAATGGCCGATGAAAATTATGCAGAAAAAATATACGGAAACGAAAATATCGAAGGCGATTTATATATAAATGGAAATAAAAAATTAAGTAATACTCAAATAGATAAAACATTATACGTAGGAGATACCGGTAAACAATTAAAAGATATAGCTAATCCTCAAGGGGATACATTACCAATAGGTTCAATCGTTGATTATGATGGCTCTTCGGTTCCAGAAGGATATGCTGTATACACAGATTACAATTGTATGGTACAAAAGACACTATTTGAAACAACTACTTGGAGTAGTATGATGACTAGATACTCTACAAAAACAATTGACTTTTCTCCATACACTTATGTTGAGGTTGAATTTACTGGTCAAGGTGGAACAAACGCTACAAACACAATACTTAAAATTGACCTAACTCAACCCTTTCAAAATGTAATAACTAATAATGGTGTATCATACAGTTATGGAGCCTCTGTATGTTATCCAGATATACAATTGTTGCAAGGAAATAACAACGACCCAGGTATATTTAGAATAGGTGCTTGTATATCTACTGCAAAAGATAGAATTTGGATGGGTGACCCGGGATATTTTACAGGACAAACAGGTAGTGGTAACTTTGACACAAATAGCAATTACAATAGAATATCAAAAATTGTTGGATTCAAACCATTGCAAAGACTAAGAAAAACTCAACAACCAGCAGTATTCCCATCAAACAATATTTATGATAGTTATAACGCTAGCACAACCGATGCATATAGTTGTCACTATATAAATACAAAAACATCTAAAATATTATATAATGGGGAACTTAAAGGTGGTTCATCAATAACACTTACTAAATCTGATGTTAAAAGATTTCTAAAGGTATATGCGATTGTAGCTGGAATGCAATTAATCACTTATGAAATTGATACAAGTATAGCAACCACATATCAGTATGGTGCTGGCATGGGTATAGCCTATGATGAATCAGCTAATATGGATTATTATATAAGTGAAGGAAGATATAAGAACACTACTGGAGAATTTACTCACACAAGAACCGGTTATCTGAAAGTAAATTCACACACATATACAAGTAGAACTTCTTATGATGGATACTTTATAACAAGAATAGAAACTCATGATTAAAGGAGGAATATATAAAATAATAAAAGTAGTGAAATATCACTACTTTTTTTGTGTAAAAAATTAAAAAGTTTTACAAAAGGTGTTTACAAAATTAAAAAAACATGATACAATGATAATGTAATAATAAATTACAATTATAGAAAGGAGAGTAATTATGAAAAAAGAAAGAATCATGATTAAGGGAGTCAAATATAGATATATCATAAATGATTCTAATGAGATCGAAACAGCAAAACCTGTTTCAAAAGAAGTATTAGATCTTATAAAAGATACCTTAATTAAAAAAGGAAAATACCAAGAATTTGATTGGCCGGAAATTCCTCAAGAAAAAAATTATTCAGAAAAAGATCTAAAAACTAGATTTCAAAAATGGGCAAAAATAGAATTAAAAATGTATAGAGAAGAAGTTAAAGATCCTATATTATTAAAAGCAATTGATGAAGAAATTGAAAGGAGGGAAAAGAATGACAACTCGAGAACACGTAGATTATTGGAGGAATCAAAAGATGAAAACTAAAGAGATTCTTTTGATCTTAAAAAATATAAAAAGAGAAATGAATATTCAACCAGCAGAAAAGGTATTAGATAAATATATTCAAATTCACGAAGACGAATTAAAAGAAGCATTAGATGCTTATGATTATTATCTAGGAGAGGAGATCAAAAATGAAAGTGCTATTCGATTACCAAAAAGAGATAGTGGAGAGAGCGAATAAATCAAATGCTCTCTTCATGAAAATGGGAACCGGTAAAACTATTACTTCTTTAAAAA
>Ga0247610_10004244_pt1 | contig 15393 bp, 17 predicted proteins | sample 174DNAGHGhighgp2_FD_193483 | JGI IMG/M metagenome (GOLD analysis project Ga0247610, IMG submission 193483) | Sheep rumen microbial communities from Palmerston North, Manawatu-Wanganui, New Zealand - 1742 DNA GHGhigh gp2 | ecosystem: Host-associated > Mammals > Digestive system > Stomach > Rumen... | reverse complement strand
GAAGCTTATGAAAAACATGATCGATTATGCAAAAGAGCATAAGATCAGTCGGATTGATCTGATAGCTACCGAAGAAGGATATCCGATATACAAAAAACTGGGATTTGAAGATAAGGTTCAGAAATACAAGCCCATGAGGATGGTAGTGGGTTGATCAAAAAAGAGATTGTAAAGATGGACATTATTGATTACAAGATTGCAACATGCGATGATATAGAGCAAAGGCATTTATGAGAGTGATAAATTATTTTGAAAGTGACAGAAAAGAGCATTGGCTTAATGAAATTAAGAGAGGCGACTGGGGTGCCGCCGCATTTCTGTATGAACTGCTAAGTAAGGGTACTTTTTTTGATGTTGTAGGAGAAACCTCGAGAGTATTGTTGCTTATAGATGGCGATGAACTGATTTCATTTTGTACTTATTCCGAAAAAGATGATATACAACCTACAGAGCTTACTCCATGGATGGGGTTTGTCTATACGTTTCCCGAGCACAGGGGACATCATTATGTCGGACTTCTTATGGAGGAAGTAGAACGACTTGCGATAAAAGATGGTGTCTTTGAAGTATATATCTCAACTAATGAAATCGGACTCTATGAGAAATATGGGTGCGAGTTCAAAACAGAGATGGAAGATATGAACGGAGAACTTTCAAGGGTATACGTGAAAAAGATGAACATCAACAGGTAAACAATAGTATTTGGGAAGAATCAGCTTCCGGGATAGTATGGGGCGGCAAATCAACATTTGCGGAGAAAAGTATGAAAGAAATCGAAAGTATGGGTTTTAAAATGAATGCGCATATTCTGCGTTTGAGCAGGTAGATGAAGATAGTTCATTACAGCGATAAACTTAAGCAGAGCGTGTTCAGTTTTACCGATGTGTGTTTTTCCGAATTGGGGAAGAGATTTGAACCCGAAGGAAGGCATGCATCCTATAATGATATAGAAAATAGATTTGAAGCGTTTTTTTGTCTGACAACAGATAATGATCAGGTGATAGGTACGGCTGCGTTGAAGAAACTCGATGATAATACTGCTGAACTTAAAGCACTGTATCTTGACCGCAGTTACAGAGGTCAGGGTTTGGGAAAACGTTTGATCGATACTGTTATCGAAGAAGCAAGAAGATCCGGTTTTAAAACGATCGTCCTTGATTCGATGAAGCAGTATAAAGAAGCCAGGAAGCTTTATGAGAAGTGTGGCTTTACTGATTGTGCCAGATATAATGATAACGCTTATGCGGATGTGTTTATGAAACTGGAACTCATGTAGACTATTAGATTAGAATTAAACATATAAAGAAGGAGGAAAAATGACTAAGGAAGAATTTCTTGAATTAGATATAAAGGATATACTCACCAGTGATAGATATCCCGGTGAATCTTATGAAATAGATGATACAGACGTGTTTGGCGTTGGGGATAGAGGCAGGGAATTCCGTGTGCTTGGCGCCGTTGATAGAGTACATAAAACAGAAATTCGTATAGACATGCAAAACTATTGCGTTTGGAATGTAAGCCATGATGGATAGTAAGGCATGGTCGCAATGTAGAAGGGATTGGTTAAAGGGTATTATGAAGATTTGCCCGTTTGAAATAGACAGGGATTTTGAATATATCAGCAGCTGGATATCGGATGAAAGGACGCACGCAATGTGGTGCGCCAATCTGATTCCCTATCCGCTTGAAAAAGAAAGCCTTAAGCAGTTTCTGTCAGATCTTTCCGAAAAATTCGGAGATAATCCGTTTGTTGCATTAAATGATGAGGGGTGTGTCGTAGGATTCTATTGTTATTCACTTGATCACAAAACGCAGGAAGGGATGCTCAAGTTTGTTATGGTGGATTCCGCTGTTCGCGGGAAAGGGATCGGGAAAGAAATGATAAGGCTTGCCGTACGAAACGCCTTTTCTGATCCGGATGCTCAAGCTGTACAGCTGAATGTATTTTCTGAGAATGCAAGAGCCAGGAAATGCTATGAAGGGGCCGGCTTTTCGGAACGAAAAACTACTCCTGATGCGTTCAAGTTTAGAGATGAATCGTGGGGCAGATGTAATATGGTCATTCGGAAGAAAGGAGAATCATGTTATGAAAAAAGAAAATAAGGCGCACTATTCTGATTATATAGAATTAGCCGAATTAAATACATGCAATACGATCTATCCGATGGCCATAGCAGAAGGTGTACAGCAGGGAGACATCTTCACGGATGATGAAGGAAAACATCGATATGCATTATTCTGGCATGAAAGCGGGTTTGCATATTTATCGGGAGATTTGAGGTCGGAAGATCTGGATGCAGTATATGCGCTTATGAGAAATGAGAGCGGGAATAATCCCAGACGCTTCGTATTGGAATTAAATGATGAGCAGATTGCAGCTTATTTCCGGGAGAAGGAAGATATAGAAGAGCATCCCAGATATAGTCTGCGATTAAAGAAACTGCAACCGATCGAAGAAATACCGGAAGGATATGAACTGAAAGAAATAGATGGAAATCTGGTATCCCGGATTGAGGGAAGGGTTGTACCATTGAATTTCTGGAGCAGCCCGGAGGAATTTCTATCGAAGGGGAAGGGATATTGTCTTACAAAGGATGGTGAAGTGGCAGCGGTTGCGTTTTCGGCAGCTGTCAGCAGCAGGCAGATCGACATCGGGATCGAGACAAAGGAAGCACATCGGAGAAAGGGCCTGGCTGTCGTAGCGGCAAAGAAGATGGCGGAGTATGTACTGAATGTCGGGAAAGAACCGGTGTGGGATTGTGATGCCGCTAATGCGGGTTCAAGAGCAACAGCGGAAAGAGCAGGATTTGAAGTTGTGTCCGAGTATGCATATTTTAAAGTCGGATCAAACTGATCTTTTATATATACGGCTGAATTAGGGTTTGCAATAATGATGATGTGTTATGCATTAAATGTGAAGGGCCTAAAAAAGACGGATCAGAAGGGATAGTGGTATGATACAGGATATTTACCCAAGTAAATTGAGAAATGAATATTTCAACTACGATATGAGAGAAACAGATCATTTGCTGGCGTTTGACAAAGATGGGAAAGTTCTGGTCGGAGAAACAGAAGGTGAAGCTGTTTTTCTCAGTGGAAAAGATGCCGCTGTGAAAGATGCGGTATATCTTTTTTCACTTGACGAGACACGATTCTTTTTAAAGAGGGGAGATCAACCTATCGTTAAAGAAGGTTTTGCTCATTATTCGATTCGTGAAGTACGTGATAAGTTTTCGCAGAAGGATGCGTTTGTAATATTCACCGGCTATCATCTATGGAAATGGTACAATGATAACAGATTTTGTGGAAAATGCGGACATGAGCTGACGATCGATGAAAGTGAAAGAGCTTTAAGGTGCCCGGAGTGCGGAAATATAATATATCCAAGGATCAATCCTGCAGTGATCGTAGGCGTAATAAAGAATGATCATCTTTTGCTCACAAAATACCGGCGTGGTTATTCTCATAACGCGTTGGTAGCGGGATTTGCGGAGATCGGAGAGACGCTGGAGGAAACCGTTGCCAGGGAAGTCATGGAGGAAACAGGAGTTTCGGTGAAAAACATCCGGTATTATAAATCGCAGCCATGGGGAATGGCACAGGATCTGCTTGTCGGTTTTTACTGTGAGGCAGACGGAGAAGGGGAGATCCATATGGATGAGAATGAATTGAAATACGCAGCCTGGGTAAAAAGAGAGGAGATAGAACTTCAGCCCAATAATCTGAGTCTCACAAATGAGATGATGAGAGTGTTTAAAGAGAATAGGGTAGGGGCTGTAAAGTGAATCTCCTAAAGAGAAAAAGATCAGACCGTGGAATTATCTTTTCAAAGAGAATAAGACGGGAAAATTTTCATAGAGAAATCGAAAGGGGATAAAAAATGTCGTCATTTTATTTAAATGATCTCGTTACGATGATCATCATAGGTATTGTGGCTTTTGTAATTCCGGGAACATTGACCATATGGAATATTTACAACTGTGTGGCGAAGACTCCGAAGCTGGAGAAGCTGATATCAAGTCTGACCGTATTTATCGGAGGTTTTTTTTATATCCTTCTGTTTGCTATCAGCTACGAAACGTCAGGGGACTGGTATGAGCAGGTTATTTCTGGGCAGTATCATTACAGTATTTCGTCCGAGTACGGGATGAACTTCTGGATCGTCATATTCGGATTTATCGGATATTTCGTTTTGCTGTATGAAAGAGCAGACAGATTATCTCCCTTAGTATCTGCATTTTCGATCAGTGCAGTGATACTTCTGAATGTTTTTCAGATCGCATATGCTCTTCAGATCAGCAAAAACGTAGACGGTATAGAACTGCTTCTGTATGTTTATCATGCAAATATCCTGCTTTTGTCTGCGAGAGTGATCCACAGACATATGAAGGAAATGGCTGAGATATTCAGGGACAGGCTATCATCAGACGGAGATCAAAAAAAACTCAGCCGTATCTATAATGTAATAAACAGCCTGTCGAAGTATTCGATCCTGATCTTTGTCGTCCTGTTTTTTGTGATCGCATTAGCTGAGATTGTGTTCGTGCTTTTAGGGCAGGGGCTGGATGCGCCGATCAAACAGTTTACGGAAACTGCGGATTGGACTTTTTCCAAACAGGTCCCGCCGCCACCGCTGGAATATAGAGGACATTATCTTTGTACGGTAGCTGCGGGGGGACATAGAAAAGTGGTTAAACCCCTGAGGCTCGGAACACGAAGAAACGCGACGATAGTTGTTAATCGTCAGCTATGTATCGCAAATGCATTTGAGGAACTGATACAGGAAAAAATGCCGCGTTTTCACAGAACGATCAGAAACGCATATGATACATACGGATATCCTTTGTCGAGAGAGATCACAACTCCGTTCAGGGCAGATCTGATATATATTATGATGAAGCCGTTAGAATGGATCTTTCTGATCGTTCTTTATGCTTTTGATCTGCGGCCGGAGAAGAGGATAGCAAGACAGTATACATATGTCGAACCGGGTAGGACAAAAACGAGGTACGGAAAATCCGGATTTTGAAGGAGTCATAATAAGTATGGATTATGCAGATGTTCAAAAGATAGCGAAAAATACGATCAGTTATATCAAGGCGGAAATACACCCCGGAATAACACTGAAAGAAGTACGCCGGATATGCGAAGAAAAGATGTTTCAGCTTGGTGCTGATTCCTTTTGGTACTGGGATGTCGGAGCATTTGTTTTTGCGGGTGATGAGACAACGATATCCGTATCCGGAAGAGAATACGTAACCTCTGACAGGATCATAGAGGAAGATGATATCATTACGATCGATCTGAGTCCGCAGGTCGGTGATACCTGGGGAGATTATGCAAGAACCGTGATCATTGAAAACGGGAGTGCGGTTCAGGACATGGATCAAATTACAAATAATGAGTGGCGGGATGGTCTTAATATGGAGGAAAGGTTTCATGAAAAGATGATCGAGATCGTAAGTCCGCAAATGACATTTGAAGAATTATACTATCGGATGAATGATTATATCAGGGAAGAGGGATATATCAATCTGGATTTTATGGGAAATCTCGGCCATTCGATCGTACGAAGGAAGGATGATCGTGTTTATATTGAAAAGGGAAATGAGATGAAGCTTGGTGAGGTGAGTTATTTTACATTTGAGCCGCACATCAGTATCAGTGGTTTGAAATATGGCTATAAAAGGGAAAATATCTATTATTTTGATAATGGAGGGATCAGGGAATTATAGATTTTTTTGTTATTGGTTTGATCATAGAATTATACTTTATGCAGGTTGCCGGTTTGATCAGGGAATTATAAGGTTATATCAGTTACCGGCTTGTGTTTTGGGAAAGGATCATTCAACTGATGGTACGGGAAGCGGTAAAACAAGATCTCGATAAATTGCTTAAGCTTTATCTGTTTTTGCATGAAGACAGCATTCCGGAGTATGATGCTCATCTTGAAAAAACATGGGATCTGATCGTAGAGGATCCGAATCATCATCTGATCGTGAATGAGATCAACGGTCAGATCGTGTCTTCCTGCGTATGTGTGATCATACCGAATCTGACAAGAAATGTCAGGCCGTATGCTTTTGTCGAAAATGTAGTAACGCATGCTGACTATAGAGGAAACGGATATGCCGGAGAGTGTCTGGACTATGCTAAGAAGATCGCTGAACAGGAAAACTGCTATAAGATGATGCTGCTTACCGGATCAAAGAAAGAGGAGACGCTACGTTTCTATGAAAAGGCAGGATACAACAGCAGCGATAAGACGGCATTTATACAGTGGCTGGGGATGGAGTAGAGTGAAGGAGTTACTGACAAGGAGTAGTATTACAGAATATAAGCCCGAGTGGAGGAAAAAATGGTAATTAAGAGAGTTACAGAGGATGAAAAAACCGGTGAGTTCATAAATGCAGAGTTTTCAAATTATGCGACAGATTGTGATGTGGCACTCAACTTCGAGGAGTTTTGTTTTACTGCGGAAGACGATGGCAGGATCGCGGGAGTTATCACGGGCCGTGCGTACTACAACGAGGTCCATATCGGAGATCTGATCGTTGGCAAGGATTACAGACGAGACGGCGTAGGCAGCAAACTTGTTGCTGCAGTAGAGGATGCATACAAAGGAAAGGGCTATGAGAAGATCGCTCTTACAACGTTTGGATTCCAGGCGCCGGAGTTTTATAAAAAGCTTGGATATGAATTGGAATTTGTCCGGGAGGATAAGGATCCGAAACTCAATAAATATTTTTACCGGAAGAAGATTGTTGATCCGGGGGAAGAATAAGAAAATGATCGAACATCCGATACCGCCAATATATGATGAGAGATCAAAGATCCTGATACTCGGAAGTTTTCCGTCCGTGAGATCCAGGGAGGAAGGCTTCTTTTACGGCCATCCGCAGAACCGGTTCTGGAAGGTCACCTCTGCGGTGTGTGGGGAAGATACGCCGCAAACAGTTCCGGAAAAGAAGGCATTTCTTTTGCGTAATCATATCGCGCTTTGGGATGTGATCGGATCATGTGATATAGAAGGGTCGTCCGATTCCAGTATCAGAAATGTGTCGGCGAATGATCTGAGCGTGATATTGGGGTGTACAGACATCGGAAACATATACGTAAACGGTCAGACTGCATATAAGTACTATTGTAAGTATTCGGAGAAAGTTACCGGAAGACCGGCGATCTGCCTCCCGTCGACCAGTCCTGCGAATGCCGCATGGTCTGCAGAACGTCTGATCAGCACCTGGGGCTGTATAAAAAATGATATTTTGATGAGGCAGGAGAAAGGATAAGATGAAGCGCTTTTTCTTGAATATTTCTTACGGAACCGTGCTTGTAATAATGTGCGTTTTTCTCGGCTGCGGTCAAAAGGATGATGGTTCGAAGGCTGAGGAAATACCGGAGATCGTTGAACCCGAAGCCGGTTCGCTTTCCGAAAATCGTGATAGCAGCAAGATGGAGACGGTCGAAGGTTTTGGCGAATATGTAACGGGCATTGAAAATCTTGAGATTCCGGATGGGACGAGGATCGTTGCTCTTGGAGAGGCTTCTCATGGAAACAGTGAGTTTCAGCAGTTGAAAACGGAAGTCTTTCAGATCCTTGCGGAGCAATATGATATCAGAAGCCTGGTTCTTGAGGGCGACTTTGGCGGATGCACTTTAGTCAATGATTATATACAGGGCGGCGAAGGGGATGCCAAAGAACTCACGAAACATCTTGGCTACAGGTTATACAGAACAGATGATATGATGGAGCTGATCACCTGGATGAGGTCGTATAACGATTCTGTTGACGCTGATCAAAAACTCCGTATCTACGGGATGGATGTCCAAAGCAGCATGGACAATATCCGGGTGATAAAAGATTTCTATTATAAGATTGACGAAAGCAAGGCCCGGGAAGTCGCCGATCGTCTGGACGTACTCTTCGGAACGGAAGAAGACGGCTATGACAGAGAAAAGATCAATGAGATCGTTGAATATACGGAATCATTGGCCGGAGATATCACCGATCACGCGGATGCATATATAGCGGCAACCGACTGCGACCAGCAATTCCGAGCCATGATGGCAGCCGAGGCTCTTACCTGTTATATCAATCTCCTTGAAAAAGAGGGAGGCAGCAATAAATACAGAGACGGATCCATGAAGCTGATCGTGGACCGGATTCTTGCATATGAGGAAGAAACTCATTCTACGGAAATCATGATTTCCTGTCATAACGGACATATGACAAAGAATCATTCGTCGGTTGCAACATTTCTCGGTGCGGATCTGTATGAAGAGTATGGAAGTGCTTATTACGCGATCGGTACTGACTTTTATCTGTCAAATTGCAATTTGCCGGGGACGAACGGAAGAATTATAGTAGAGTTTACCGGGGATGATCCTCTTGCATACAGCATGAAGGAGAGCAATCTGGATAAAGGACTTATTACTTTTTCAAATGTTCGGGAAGGTACGGGACTTTATGAAGTTATACATTCAAAGATCCCGACAGGAAGCATAGGGGAGTATTACCAGATTGGGATGAATATGCTAAAATCAATGTATGAGATCCGGTATGCGCCCGTTGATATGTATGATGCAATGATATTATACTACGAAGTAAGCCCGACAGAGATCTGGGAAGATTAGGGCGTAGCAGACGGCTTCTGTGCAGCAAGTAGATACAGATTATCGAATAAAGGAAATGACGGGATTATGTGGAAACGGATAAGGGGCAATTCAAAACAGACACTTCCGGACAGGATCGGGTTTGATCCGGAAACGCAATATGCTGTCATCAGGAGTTCGATCTGTACGGGGGAGAAGGTCGCGGGGTTTAAGAATAAGAAAGACGGGCATTTTACGGAAGTGATGCTGATCGGAAATCCCGAAGATGAAAAGCGTTTCAAGGAAGTTTACGGGATTGATACCGTAAAGGTGGAGTATTAAGGGGAAACGATGACTTCGATATCGATCATCTTTCCGAGCTGATGAACGAAAGGGCGGAAAAATGAGAGAAGAACGTGGGGCAGAAACGGTCCTTCGGGGAGCGGATGCATTGAGATCGCTTGCCGGGATCTATCAGCAGTTATATCTGGATCCGGCGCAGCCGGAGAGCAGGGAAGTGTATCGGGCGATCGTCCGACGCGGGCAGGACGCAGTTTCTCGTTCGCTGGATCATTTTCGGACAGACGCGGATGATATACTGGAAACCGTTGCGACACCGGCAGGAGAAGTTACCGTACTTACCCTTTGTGTCCGGCAGGATTTTGAGACATTCCTGCGGATCATGGCGGAGCGGTGCGAGATGAGCGTTATCCCCGCATCACAGGGCGCATCGATGCTGAACGGAGTGATCAACTGGCAGAAGATCCGTTCGCATAAAGCGGAATGGCTCAGGGAAGAGTCGGACCGCGGGATCACGGACCCGGACTGGAGTGCGGAGTTTAAACGGTTTACGGCCGACGGGAAGAATTACAAAGATGCCCTGATCGTGCTTTCGACAGGGCCGTACAGCAACCTGGAAGCTTCGGAGCTTGGTCTGGACGAAACGGAGTGGATCGGAAGATCACAGCTGATCCGGAAAAACCATGAGCTGACGCATTTTTTCTGCCGCAGGAAGTATCCGGAACAGGTCCATGCAGTTTGGGATGAAGTCGTGGCAGACGCAGCGGGGATACTGGCGGCATTCGGCCGTTTCGACCGTCGGATGGAAGAGCGGTTCCTGGGGATCGGGGAAAACGGATATATGGGAGGACGGCTGGAGAACTATCTCGGAGAAGGGGAAGATCCAAACCGGCTGGCCCTTCGGATCCGGGAGTGGCTGCTTCGGATCGGGGAATTGTATGAGAACGAACAGCCGTCGGATATGTTTGACTTTGTAACGCTGCTGGAAGAACGGCAGCAGCAGTTTATGAATGACGGAGGAGAGACAGGGTCATGACGGAAAAGGAGATCGTAACGGAACTGAAGCGGAAGCAGGATCCCGGCTACCGTGAGATGCAGATCAGGATCATCCCGACGATCCCGGCTGCTTCGATCATCGGCGTCCGGACACCGGAGCTGCGCGCTTTTGCAAAAAAACTGGCGAAAGAGGAGAAGAGACCGGCTTTTTTGGACCGGCTCCCGCACCGCTGTTTTGAAGAAAACCAGCTGCATGCCTTTATTGTCTCGGAAATGAAGGATTACGGGGAGTGCCTGGAGGAACTGAAACGCTTTCTCCCATTTGTGGATAACTGGGCGACCTGTGATCAGATGTCTCCGAAAGTCTTTAAAAAACACCGGCAGGAGCTTACGGAAGAGATCCGGAGCTGGCTCGGATCGGACGAACCCTATACGGTCCGGTTCGGGATCAAAATGCTGATGGAGCATTATCTGGAACAGGATTTTGACGGGAGCTATCCGCAGATGGTCGCGGAACTGCGATCGGAGGAGTACTATGTCAATATGATGATCGCCTGGTATTTCGCCACGGCGCTGGCGAAACAGTATGATGCGGTGCTGCCCTACATCGAAGAGCACAGGCTGGATGTGTGGACCCACAATAAGGCGATCCAAAAGAGTGTCGAGAGCTACCGGATCACAGAGGAGCAGAAGGCGTATCTGAAAAGCATGAAGATCGGAAAGAAGTAAAGAACGAAACCGGCTAACCAAGTAGTCAAAAGAAAAGGTATACATTTGTACAACATCCACAAAAAAGAAAGTTGCACTTGCCTTTTTTGTGGTTTTTTTGTACAATAACCATCAAGTATTTACGACCATGAGTGCCGGGGAAGGGGTTCAACTATGGAAAAAAAGAAGAATGTCTTTGACAGTGTAAAGACCAGACTGGTGATCATCGTGCTGCTCATCATGGCGATCCCGCTGATCTCTTCCGTGCTGATCAGTTACATCATGTCGCACAGGGAAGCGATCACCAACATGGAGACGATGAATACGGCAGAAGTTAAGCTGGTAGAGCATGACTTTAAGTCGATTGTCGAGCAGAATATGCAGGTGATGCAGGTCATCGCGTGCTCCATGACGACCAGGGACCTGCTTGAAGGAAGAGCGGATGCGGACGAGGTATCGGCATGGCTGAAGAGATGTGATGACAATGTGGGTGACGGAAACACCCTGGCGATCGTAAATGCGGACGGTATGCAGATCGCGAAGGCATCCGGTGACCCGATCGATGTCTCCGACCGTGAGTATTTCACGACCGTGAAATCGACCGGAAAGTTCTATGTTTCCAATCAGAATATTTCCAGAACGACCGGAAACCGTATCTGTACTTTCATGTATCCGGTCTTTGACAATGATGGCAACTTTATCGGTGCAGTCCAGAGAAACTACAACCTCACCGAACTTACCAAGATGGTGCAGGATGAGGTGCAGGCGAAGAACCAGGATATCTTCATCGGCGATAACAATGGTGATTTGATGGGTCACACGACGATGGATCTGGAAGGCGGCGAGCCGGTGAACTTCAGCACCCAGAAATGGTTTACGGAGTCCAGATCCAGTGATGAAGCGTTCGGCAGTTATGATTCCACGTTTAATGGCGGTAACTGGAGAATGTCCTACCAGCGTGAGCCGATCACCGGATGGGTGACGGTCATCGCAAGTGACAAGGATGTCGCGCTTGCAAGTGCAAACAAGATGCTCACGATCATCGTGGTTCTGGGTGTGGTACTGCTCGTCGCGGCAGGCGTAGTGTCCGTGCTGCTGGCACAATCCTTTACGAAGCCGATCCTTGCGATCAACGGCGCAGTCAGCAAGCTTGCGGATGGTGAGTTTGAAGAGATCAAGGAATATACGGGTCGGAAGGATGAGTTTGGTGATATCGTAAGAAATACCAACAATCTGACGACGAAACTCGGTGATATCGTAAAGAACATCCAGGAAGCATCCCGTACCGTCAGCGAAAAGTCCGTGGATCTGGCGAAGACCTCGGAGCACATCTCTGCTACAGCGGATGATGTATCCAATGCAGTCGAGGACATCGCAAAGGGTGCGACCGAGCAGGCGGATACCGTAGAGCGTTCGACGGAAAACCTGAACATTCTCTCGGCAGCGATCCAGAACGTGTCGGAAAATGCACAGCAGGTTGCAGCCGGTGCGGCGGATATGAACGACGCATCCCAGTCTTCGGCGGAAGCGCTTCGTGAGCTTTCTGCTTCGATGGAAAAGATGGAAGAGAGTGTTGCGGAAGTCGGAGAGAGCATGAAAGCGACCAACGAGGCTGTGCAGAGCGTTAACGAGAAGGTGGACGGCATTACTTCCATCGCGACGCAGACCAATCTCCTGGCTCTCAATGCTTCGATCGAAGCGGCACGTGCCGGAGAGGCGGGACGCGGATTTGCGATCGTTGCAGAGGAGATCGGAAAGCTGGCAACGGAGAGTGCCGATACGGCAAACAAGATCCGGAGCGAGATGCAGAATCTGTTAAGGCACTCCGAAGAAGCGTCTTCGAAGACGGAGGATATCGCGGATATCGGTAAGGGTGTCAACAACGTGCTGAAGCAGACCGTGGATAAGATCAATGTTCTGATCGGCGGTGTGGACAAGACCACGGACGGCGTAAGCAACATTTCCGGTCTCGCCGAGGAATGTGATGCTTCGAAGACGGAGATCGTCGATGCGATGAGCTCGCTCTCTGCGATCTCGGAAGAGAATGCGGCTTCCACGCAGGAAACGGCGGCTTCCATGGAGGAACTGAATGCGACCGTAAATCTCCTTGCAGAGAGTGCGGACAGCCTGAACAAGGTAGCGAATCAGCTGGATCAGGATCTGAGATTCTTCAAGATCTGAGTCCGAAAACAGAGAAGGAAAACGGGGGTACGAAGAGGCGGAGGCACCGTAAGGTGCAGCCGCCTTTTTCGTTGCGGAGACCGGCACAGCGCTTTCCGGCGGCGTAAGTGCGGAAAACAAAAATAGGAGCCGGACAGGCTCCCTTTCAGCGGAGACGGAGGGATTCGAACCCTCGAGCCCCGGAGGGCTAACGCATTTCGAGTGCGCCCCGTTATGACCACTTCGATACGTCTCCGAACGAGTTTCTATTATAGCGTAAGGCAAAAGGTTTTGCAAGATGATTTTTCGCGGGTTTTTCGGTGGATTTTTCTTCGTTCCGGACCTGCGTTTTTTTCGTCCCCGACTTGTGACATCCGTAAAAATTTGGTATAATCGGAAACGGTGGGCCAAAGAAACCGGCAAGGGATCCGTGCCGGCGGGAAATGACACCGGAGTCGCTTAAAGATCCGTAAATTACGGGAATGGGGCATGAACAGAAAGGCGGGTGTTTCTTCATGAAGAGAATCGGAATGCTGACGAGCGGGGGAGACTGTCAGGCACTGAACGCGGCAATGCGAGGCGTGGTAAAGGTGCTGCATAACAGCGGAGAAGAAATCGAGATCTTCGGATTTCAGAACGGATATAAGGGACTTATCAACAGCGACTTCCGTATGCTGACGAACCGGGATTTTTCCGGCATCCTGACCAAGGGCGGGACTATACTCGGAAGTTCACGCATGCCGTTTAAGGAGATCGATCTCCCGGACGATAAGGGACGCAACAAAGTGGAGGAGATGAAGCATACCTACCACAAGCTGAGCCTGGACTGCATGGTGATCCTCGGCGGGAACGGCACACACAAGACCGCAAACCGCCTCAGGGAAGAGGGATTGAATATCATCACACTTCCGAAGACGATCGACAACGACCTCTGGGGAACGGATATGACCTTCGGTTTCCAGAGCGCAGTGGACATCGCGACGGACGTGATCGACTGTATCCACACGACTGCGGATTCCCACGGACGTGTTTTCATTGTCGAGGTCATGGGACACAAGGCCGGCTGGCTGACGCTCAATGCGGGGATGGCATCCGGCGCGGATATCATCCTGATCCCGGAGATCCCGTATAATATTGACAATATCGTAAAGGCGATCCGCAGACGTGAGGCGGGGGGAAGCCGCTTTACCATACTTGCGGTAGCGGAGGGCGCGATCTCCGAAGAGGATGCAAAGCTCTCCAAGAAGGAATATAAAAAGAAGATGGAAAAATACCCGTTCCCGAGCGTATCCTATGAAGTGGCGTCGCAGATCGAGGAGAAGACGGGGCTGGAAGTACGTGTCACGGTACCCGGACATATGCAGCGCGGCGGGGCTCCTTGTCCCTATGACCGTGTCTTTGCATCGCGCCTGGGATCGGAAGCGGGGAAACTGATCCTGAAAGGCGAATACGGCTTTATGGTCGGCTACAAGAATCGCGAGATCGTAAAGGTTCCGCTGGAAGAAGTCGCGGGAAAACTGAAGACCGTCGATCCGAATGCAACGATCATCAAGGAAGCGAAGATGCTCGGGATCTCGTTCGGAGACTGAAATGTCACATATCGCGCTCTACAGAAAATTCCGTCCGCAGACCTTTGAAGATGTCAAAGGGCAGGATCATATCGTTACGACGCTGAAGAACCAGATCCGTGCGGGTCGCGTCGGGCATGCGTATCTTTTTTGCGGTACGCGCGGTACCGGCAAAACGACGATCGCAAAGATCCTGGCACGTGCGGTGAACTGCGAGAATCCGCAGGACGGAAATCCCTGTGAGGAATGCGAGACCTGTAAAGCGATCCTGGCCGGCAGAAGTCTGAACGTTGCCGAGATCGATGCGGCGGCAAACAACAGCGTTGAGAATATCCGGAACATCATTGATGAGATCAGCTATCCTCCCGTGGAGGGAAAGTATAAAGTCTACATCATGGACGAGGCGCATATGCTTTCCGAGGGTGCCCGAAATGCACTGTTAAAGACCCTGGAGGAGCCGCCTTCCTATGTCATTTTTATCCTGGCCACAACGGAATCCCCGAGGATCCCGATCACGGTCATGAGCCGCTGCCAGCGATATGACTTTAAGCGTATCCCGATCACGACGATCGCGGAGCGCATGAAGGAGTTGATCGATTCCGAAGGGCTGGATGTAGAGGAACGCGCGATCCGTTATGTCGCGAAGGCGGCCGACGGATCGATGAGAGACGGTCTGAGCCTGCTGGACCGCTGCATCGTAAATCCCGAGGAGAAAGTCACTTATGAGAAAGTGCTGGAGATCCTTGGGGCAGTGGATACCTCCGTGTTCAGCCGGCTGTTCCGTCTGATACTGGAAGATAATGTCCTGGGCAGCATGGATCTGGTCGAGGAAGTCGTGATGCAGGGACGGGAGCTGGTCCAGTTCGTAAATGATTTTATCTGGTACCTGCGAAATATCATGCTGATCCAGAGCTCGGATCAGGGAGATATGGAGGAACTCCTGAATGTTTCGGCGGAGCATCTTGCCGCACTCCGGGAGGATGCAAAAGCGGCGGAACCGGATGCCGTGATGCGTTATATCTCGGTCTTTTCGGAACTGTCGGCCCAGATGCGTTATGCAACA
>Ga0247610_10004242_pt1 | contig 15400 bp, 10 predicted proteins | sample 174DNAGHGhighgp2_FD_193483 | JGI IMG/M metagenome (GOLD analysis project Ga0247610, IMG submission 193483) | Sheep rumen microbial communities from Palmerston North, Manawatu-Wanganui, New Zealand - 1742 DNA GHGhigh gp2 | ecosystem: Host-associated > Mammals > Digestive system > Stomach > Rumen... | reverse complement strand
TTGGACCCGTCACTAAGCACATCTCCGATTCCTTCAATCTTCCCGGCGGCCTCGCGGGCCTCCGTCTCGCTTCTCGTTTGGGCTTCAGCCCTCTCGTTCGCGGGTGAGGCCAATTATAGAACTTTCTTTGACCGTTGTCAAGGGTTTTGGGCGAAAAATCTCAACTTTTTTCACTTTTTTTTGAGATAACGGGATTTATTCCACATTATTTCCACTTTATCAACATTCTGTCAACAAAAATATTTTTGCGGGAGGGATAGTGACCCGGATGGGCGGACCATTTGGTCCGTTACAAGAGCCGCGTGCGGGGGCAAACGCCCCCGCAGACGGCCTTGTAATATAGCCCGACCCCGCCATTTAGTGCAAAATAGGCAGGTCCAGTGGACCTGCCTGCTTATTTATTGGCGGGGGACCGCCCTTTTCCTATATATTTTCCTAAATCTCCACCGTCATTCCGGTAAACATCTGCTCGGCGCGGTCGCCCAGGACCTCGCGCAGGATCTCAAACGCACGGTCACCAGTGCAGTGCCCGGTATAGATTTTCTGGACATCGAGCTCGCGCAGGCGCTCCGCAAAGGCACGCACCACCTCGTCCTTGTAGCGGAACAGGTGGAACCCGCCGAGAAGCGCGTAGATTTTTTTGCCGGGGAAGGTCGCCTCGATTTCCTTTACGATATTGTCCGCGCCGCCGTGACTGCAGCTGTTCATGACAAACAGGCCCCTGGGCGTGTCGAATACGAGACTTTGTTCGTGATCGAAACTGTCGTAGCGGTACTTGCCGTTTTCCTTGACCGAAAGATGGGCACGCTCGCCAATCGCGGAGAGGCCCGGAGTCTTGTGCGGAACCAGGTACACGTTCGGCGCAACCTGCATGTCACCTTCGGCAAAACGGATGCGGTCGGCAAAGCGCTTGAGAAAGCCCTTGTGGATTCCGATATATTCGTGGTACGTGAAGCAGCCGATTAATTTGTGCGTATGATAGCAGTTTTCGCCAGCACCCTTTCGCAGATAAAAGGGAGCCGTCTTGTTGAGCGCGAAGAACTCGGCCATGCCATCGCTGTGGTCAAAATGCGCATGACTCAAAACGCCGACGTCCACTTTCGAAGGGTCCACGCCCATCACGCCCGCATTCTTGGCGAACAGATGCGACGCCCCCGTATCGAGCAGGTAGCGCACGCCCTCGAATTCCACGTACACCGAGAGGCCCCACTCGCCAAAGAGCTTGCGGGAGCCGCACGTGCCGGCGATGTTGTCAATGAGGACCTGGACTTTCATTTCGCAGATTCGCTAAAGCGTCTTGCCGTCGCTGAAGGCGTTGCCGACGCGGCGTTCCATTACATAGTAGCCGTGGCCCGCGGAGTCGTAGCAGACCGGGGCGAGCTTTTCGACCGAGAGTTTTCCGTTCTCGTCGAGCACCGATTCGTCGGCTGTCACGTTCACGATTTCGCCGAGCAAAAGTTCGGATTCTTCGTCGTAGCTTACAAGCTTGCATTCCAGCGCGAGCGGAAGTTCCGCAATCAGCGGAGCATCGACATGGGCGCTCTTGACCGATGTCAAGCCGGAATGGGCGAACTTGTCGGCCACCTTGTTGCCACTGGTGACACCCAGATAGTCGATGGCCTTGATGTTCTTCTCGTTCGCCATACTCACGGTAAACGCCTTGCGCGCAAGAATGTTCGGCATGGTCTTATGGCTGTGCGCCACGTAAATGGCCACCTGGTTCGTGTCGCTGATGGACCCCCATGCGGCCACCATCGCATTCGTGGAACCATCCTCGTTATAGGTCGCAATGACCAATGTCGGCTGCGGGTAGAGATAAGTCTTGACTCCAAGATCCTTACGCATGTGAAAACTCCTTTGTTTTTCGAGATGAACTCGGTTATGCCTCTTGACAAGATACAAAAATTTTCGAAAGCATCGCCCTGCAGCCTGCATTTACGTCGTCCCAGGTCGCCTGAAAGTCGCCGGTGTACCAAGGGTCCGCCACGTCGCGGCGCTCGCCTACCCAATCCATGAGGAGGGAAACTTTACGGCTTGTGGAGTTTTTAGCGGGACAATGCGTCAAGTTATTAGCAGGAGAGCCCGCGCCACCTGTTTCACGGGCGTACACGTCGGCAGGCAAAATCCAGCGGAGGTTGCGCAAATTGTTACGGTCCATGAGCACAATGTAATCGTAATACTCGTAGTCGCGGGCAGTCATCTGACGCGCCGTCTTTCCACTGCAATCGATCCCATGCGTGGCAAGCATACGGCGAGCAGGCGGGTAAACAGGATTCCCGATTTCTTCGGTGCTTGTCGCGGCACTTGCGATCTCGAATTCTATATCCGCAAGTTTCTCATTCAATTGGGGATGCGCCGCCCCCTGTTGTAATTCGGCAGGTAATTCCCGTACCAATTTCTTCATCACGAATTCAGCCATCGGGCTTCGGCAAATGTTCCCGTGGCACACAAACAGAATCTTGATTTTCATACGGTGAAAAATAGTATTTTTGTTTTTATGAAAAAGTCCGCTAGTAAAGCCACAGGCAAAGCCGCGAGAATCAAGAACGAACGTACCCATGTAACGCACGAATTTCCGGCCCTATACGACCGCGAATCCCGCGTGCTGTTGCTCGGCTCCATCCCCTCACCCAAGTCGCGCGAAATGGCATTCTACTACGGGCACCCGCAAAACCGCTTCTGGAAAGTGATGGCGGTTGTGCTAGGCGAGGCGACCTTGAGCGAAATCGCAGCGGGCAAAGGCACACCCGAAACCATCGCCCAAAAGAAAGCCATGCTCAAAAAGCATCACGTGGCGCTATGGGACGTTCTGGACAGCTGTACCATCGTGGGTGCAAGCGACACAAGCATCGAAGACCCAGTTGTGAACAACATAAAAGAGCTCGTTGAAAAATCCAAAGTCACGCGCATCTTTTGCACCGGCGCCACCGCCCACAAACTGTACCAGAAACTCTGCGCCAAGGATGTCGGAATTGACGCAATCAAGCTCCCCTCCACCTCGCCCGCCAACTGCGCCGTATCGCTGGAAAGGCTGATTGAAGAGTATAAGGTGATATTGGGGTAGGGATTTTGCGGACGAAAATTTCGATCGCTATTTGACTACCTGCTACAGTATCATTTACAGTATCGTTTACAATATCATCATCTAGGATGATTTTTTCAAAAAAAATTGTCATATTCGTCTAAAATTAAGTTTTTTCGGCTTTTTCCATTAACACACACCTCTTTCTTGATATATATTTACCTTAAAGGCTATTGTATGAACAAGAAAGAACTTTCAGAAAGAGACATCGTAACCAAATTCATCCTGCCGGGCATCATAAGGGCAGGGTGGAATGCGGACGTGCAAGTTCGCGAAGAAGTAACTTTTACCGATGGCCGAATTTTTGTAAAAGGCAAGACTGTCGTACGCGGGCAAAAGAAGCGTGCCGACATTATTCTTTATTACAAACCGAATATGCCAATTGCCGTGGTTGAAGCAAAGGATAACAACCACTACATAAGCGATGGTATCCAGCAAGCGCTTTCTTATGCGCAAACTTTAGACATCCCTGTAGCCATCAGCAGTAACGGAGACGGATACATTATCCGCTATCGTGAAAACAGCGGTCCTAAAGATAGTCAAGGGAATCCTATTGCAGCCGAAGAACGTGACTTGGACCATTTCCCAACGATTGAAGAAATTTGGGCGTGCTACAAGCGATACAAGGGCATCGAAACCTCTGATGCAGAAACCATCGCATCACAAGATTACTTTTACGATAGCGAAGGCGATCGCAAGCCCCGTTATTACCAGCAGATTGCCGTCAACCGCACTGTAGAGGCGATAGCCAAGGGGCAGAACAGGATCCTTTTGGTAATGGCTACAGGAACGGGCAAGACATACACCGCATTCCAGATTATTTATCGTTTGTGGAAATGTGGCTGGACCAGAAACAATATTCCAGGCAAGACTCCGCGAATTCTTTTCCTTGCTGACCGCGAAAACTTGATTACGCAAACTAAGCGTGGCGATTTCAAGCATTTCAAGGACAAGATGACAATTGTCCGCCATAAGCAAATAGACAAGGCGTATGAAATTTACCTTTCGCTTTATCAGGGACTCACGAATTACGACGAAGACGCCGATGCCTACAAGGAATTTTCTCCCGACTTCTTTGACTTGGTGGTCGTTGACGAATGCCACCGCGGGAGTGCCGCCGAAGATAGTGCCTGGCGAAAGATCTTAGATTACTTCAAGAGTGCAACGCACATCGGCATGACAGCCACTCCGAAAGAGACGAAGGATATTTCTTCGTCGGAATATTTCGGTGACCCGATTTACACCTATTCCTTGAAACAGGGTATTGATGACGGTTTCCTTGCTCCCTATAAGGTGCTGCGCATCGGCATAGATGTTGATTTAGAAGGTTGGCGACCTGAAAAAGGAAAGCTCGACAAAAATGGCAACATCGTTGAAGACCGTGTTTATAACACGAAGGATTTTGACCGAAACTTGGTGCTTGAAGATCGAACTCCGATTGTCGCCCGGAGAGTTATTGAATATCTAAAAAATAATGATCCTCTCGCCAAAACCATCGTCTTTTGTATCGACCAAGAACATGCTAGTCGAATGCGAGACGAACTTTGGAAGGCTGCACCATCTGAATGGCATAAAAAGTCGGATAAATATATTATGCGCATCACCAGTGACGACAAAGACGGGAAACTTGAATTGGATAATTTCATTGATCCTGAAAAAAGATTCCCGGCTATCGCCGTCACATCAAAATTGTTGAGTACTGGAACAGACGCAAAAACCTGTAAACTAATTGTGCTGGATTCTAACATCGGCTCTATGACCGAATTCAAGCAGATTATCGGCCGAGGAACCCGTGTTTACGAAAGCGAGAACAAATTCTTCTTTACCATTATGGATTTCCGTAATGTGACAGACTTGTTCTCGGATCCAAAGTTTGATGGCGATGCGATCCGAATTAAAGACGTCGTTCCTGGCAAACCGCTTCCGGCAGAAACCGATGAAAAAGATGACGACAAACCTATTGATCCTGTAACGGGAGAAGAAGTTGTTTTCCCAGAGGATATCGCGTACCCCAAAGTTCCGCCTTTGGGAGGTGATATTGCAGACAATCCTTCGTCAGAAAAGAAAACCAAGATTTACGTAGCAGGCGTTCCCATAACAATACTGAACGAACGAGAACAACAGCTTGATTCGTCAGGTAAGTTGGTTATGACCTCGCTCCGCAAATTCCGACAGGACATATTGGGTCGTTATCGTGACCTGCAAACATTTTTGCAAGAATGGAATAGTGCTGAAAAGAAAAAGGCGATTATCGAGGAACTTGAAAAACAGGGAATCATTGCCGAAAACCTGCAAGAAGAAATCAAACGTGACTTGGATATTTTCGACCTGATTTGCCATATCGCTTACGATGCTCCGGCGCTCACCCGCAAGGAACGCGTCGAAAACGTTCGCAAGCGCAATTACTTTGCCAAGTATGGCGACAAGGCACGAGCTGTTCTGGAAGCCCTTCTGGACAAGTATGCCGAAGAAGGAATCGGAAATATTGAGGATGCCTCGGTCTTAAAAGTGAATCCCATTACTAAATTTGGAACCCCGAAAGAAATTGTTGAATTGTTCGGTACCAAGCAAGATTACTTGAAGGCGGTGCGCGAACTGGAAGATGAAATTTATAGAGGAGTAGCCTAATGGCCGATATCGGTGGAATTATCAGGACCCTGCAAAACATCATGAGAAAAGACCAGGGTGTTTCTGGCGATGCGCAGCGCATTGAACAGTTGGGCTGGATGATTACGCTCAAGATTATCGACGACAAGGATTATGAAATGGAACTCCTTGATGATGAATACAAGTCGGTAATCCCCGAAAAACTGCAATGGCGCAATTGGGCTGCCAATAGCGAAGGTTTGACGGGTGACGCCCTGCAAGATTTCGTTGATAACAAGTTGATTCCAGGTCTAAAAAAGATTGACGTTTCTACCGGCAACAAGCGCGCCATCCTTATTCGCGATATCTTTGACGGCATCAACAACTACATGAAAAATGGCACCATCATTCGTCAGGTGGTGAACAAATTGAATGAAATTGATTTCAACGTATCCGAAGACCGACACCTGTTTGGCGATTTTTACGAGACGCTACTGCGCGACTTACAAAGCGCAAACGACTATGGTGAATTCTACACCCCACGTGCGATCACCGAAATTATGACGGAAATAGTTAACCCACGACTTGGCGAACGTGTGCTTGACCCTGCTTGTGGTACAGGCGGATTCTTGACATGCGCCATTGAAAACATACGCAGACAAGATGTTCATTCTGTAGAAGACCTGAAAACGCTCAACGCTACCATTCGTGGACAGGAATTTAAGCCGCTTCCGTTTATGCTCTGCGTGACAAATTTAATTCTGCATGACATCGAAGTTCCGAACATCCTTTATACCGACAGTCTAAACCGCGAATATACGAGCATCGGGCGCAAAGACCAAGTGGATGTCATCTTGGCGAATCCCCCTTTCGGTGCTTCTGTGAGCGATGGCGTAGAGACGAACTATCCCGTCGCTTTCCGTACCAAGGAAAGTGCAGACCTATTCTTGCTCTTGATTATGCGTTATCTTAAGGACGGTGGTCGCGCAGCAGTTGTGTTGCCTGATGGCTCGCTTACAGGTGGCGGCTTGAAGGAGCGAATCCGCAAGGAACTCTTGACGCAATGCAATGTGCACACTATTGTGAGACTTCCAACTTCTGTATTTACACCTTATGTGCCTAGTATAGCGACAAACATACTCTTCTTTACTAAGGGTGAAAAGACCAAGGATGTTTGGTATTACGAGCACAAGGTACCTGCAGGAATGAAGGCGTATTCCAAGACCAAGCCTATCCGGAAAGCGGAATTTGAGTCCTTCAAAAAGTGGTGGAATAAGCGCAAGAAATCCGATGTTGCCTGGAAAGTCTCGATAAAGGAGATTGAAGAGAGGGGCTTCAATCTTGACATCAAGAACCCAACTATTCCTGAAGAAGAAATCGGATATTCCACCGCCGAACTCATACAGAGACTCCACGAATCCTTCAAGGCAAGTGAAGAACTTATTGCCGATTTGAAAAAGAGCTTGAAGTAAAGAATAGGGAATTGGATGGAATTTTCTGAATATTATGTAGCCTACTTTGATATTTTAGGGTATAAGGAAGCCTTTAAGAAATCAGAAGACATTTCTGCAAAGATGGTTGAGTCAATTGAATCGTCAATTGATTTGATGAAAGATATCGTGTCTATTGTTAATTCCCCAATAGATAATGGTTTAACCGAAAATACGCTTAATGTAGAATACAAAATTTTTTCAGATAATGTCTTGATTTGCTATAAGGAAATGAAAAATTCTTTATCAGCATTGTTTTTGGTGTCTTTTTTGCGGTTGGTAGCTACTATACAACGTGTATTTTTTGAGGGCTATCATTTGGTTATTCGCGGAGGAATAACAAAGGGACCTTTATACTTAACAAATGATTTTGTAGGCGGGAAAGCATTGATTGATGTTGTAGAGCTTGAAGGCAATGCTGTTTATCCAAGGATAGTTGTTGATGATTGCGTTTTAAGAGAGTTGAATCCAAAAAAGCAAAATGATGTTCAGAAAAATATTTTGGCCGCGTTTTGTCAAGATTTGCTTGTGAAAAATACTGATGATAGGATTTTTTTGAATTACGTCATGTCTTATGATGCATGGATACTGTTTCCGAAAAATGGTTCGCAATTAGAGCCCGTAGAGAGCTTTGAAGAATTAGAAAAAAATGTTCGAGAAGGTCGCCAGCGTAAACCGATATACAAACCCGAATGTCGAAATGAAGTTTATGTAATTTTGCGAAAGCACAAAGATTTCGTAGAAGAGAAAGTCCTTGAATTTAGCCACTCTTCAAATGATGCGACTAAAGAACAGGAAAGAGTGAAAATTCTGAAAAAGTATTTGTGGCTAGTTTCATTCCATAATAGAATTTGCGATCATGAATTATACAAGATGCCCGAATTAAAGATTAATTTAAAATCGGAATTTAATGAACAGACGTTGACTTTTGATGTGAGTGTAGGTTGATATGAGCGAATGGAAGAAAGTAAAGATTGGCGAGTTTCTAACGGAAAGCAAGGTTCTTGCAGAAGAATCTGATGCAGCACATCGCATTACCGTTCGATTAAATTGCAAAGGCGTCGAAAAGCGTGGACTGAAAGCAGAAAAAGAAGGCGCAACGAAATATTATACACGCTATGCCGGACAATTTATCTACGGAAAACAGAATATCCATAAAGGGGCATTTGGAATTATCCCACCTGAATTAGATGGCTTTACATCATCTGCGGACCTTCCTGCTTTTGATATTGACGAATCAAAATGCGTTCCAGAATGGATTCCGTTGTGTTTGAAAGTTGATGAACGTTATAAAACGCTTCAAAAAGAGGTAAAAGGCGTAGGCTCGCAGCGTTTAGCAGTAAACGTATTTTTGAATGTGGAAATTCCCCTGCCTGATGTAAATATTCAAAGAAAGATTTTAGCAAAGATGAGCAAGAAAATAACATCGATTGCTCTCCTTGATGATGAAACTGAAAAACAAAAAAACTACGCAAAACAACTCCGCCAGAATATCCTCCAAGAAGCCATAGAAGGAAAACTCACCGCAGATTGGCGTAAACAACACCCCGTCCAAAAAGGCAACCCCGACTTCGACGCCGAAGCGTTATTTGATAAAATCCAAGCTGAAAAGAAATTATCCAAATCAAAGGTTAGGTCATCAAATAATATTCAGGAAAAAATAGATGATGATTTTGTATTAGACATTCCTCAAAATTGGCTTTTTGTCAACTTGTCAGAATTAGGCGATTTAGAAAGAGGCAAATCAAAACATCGTCCAAGAAATGACGTTCGTCTCTTTTCCAATGGCAAATACCCTTTTGTTCAAACTGGGGATGTGTCTCAATCAAAGTATTATGGTTACGAAATACAACCTGCATCTAAATTTTATAATGATTTTGGCTTGGCACAAAGTAAAATGTGGAAAGCAGGAACCTTGTGCATAACCATTGCTGCAAATATTGCTGAAACGGGATTTTTGACATACGACGCATGCTTCCCTGATAGCGTTGTTGGCTTTACGCCTTATATTGATGGAGATTTCTCAAATTTCGTAAGATATTATATCGATTCTATTAAAGTTATTTTGGAAAAATACGCTCCGGCAACAGCTCAAAAGAACATTAATTTGGGAATCCTCGAAACTCTAAAAATACCACTCCCTCCACTAGCAGAACAAAAAGAAATCGTCGCCCGAGTAGAGCAACACATACAAACCATCACCCAACTTGAAACCCAAATCGCCACCCGCGAAACCACCACCAAACAACTCATGCAAAGCATCCTAAAAGACGCCTTTGAGGAGGATTGAAGATGATTTCCGCAGATAACAAAATATTTTTAGATGAAATTGCCAATCGTCTTTTTACAAATCACGCGGCGATAATGGTAGGAGCCGGGTTTAGCAAAAATGCAATTTCTAGTGGAAATCATTGTAAAAAATTTCCTGATTGGAATGAATTAGGGGATTTATTTTACGAAAAACTTTATGGGAAAAACGCCCAAACACCCCAAAAAAATTATTTAAATGTTTTAAAATTAGCAGAAGAAGTTGATGCTGCTTTTGGACGACCAACATTAGATGATATGTTGCAAAAGAATATTCCTGATGTGGAATATGAGCCCTCAGATTTGCATAAAAAATTATTGGGATTACCTTGGGTTGATGTTTTTACAACCAATTATGATACTTTGTTAGAACGTGCTGCCAAGAATGTCTTTGATCGTAAATATACTACTGTTTATTCAAAAGATGATTTAGTTTACGCCACAAAACCAAGAATAATAAAATTACATGGAAGTTTTGTTTCTTTTCGACCATTTACCATCACAGAAGAAGATTACAGAATTTACCCCCAAAAAAACGCTCCTCTTGTCAACACAGTGCAACAATCACTGCTAGAAAATACATTGTGTTTAATCGGTTTTTCGGGCGATGATCCGAATTTTTTGCAATGGCTTGGATGGTTAAGAGACAACCTCGAAAAAGGCTCTTCTAAAATATATTTGATTGGGTCATTCAATTTATCTAGTTCACAAAAAAAACTACTTAACAAAAGAAATATTGTTCTAGTGAATTTGGCTGATAATCATTATGACGCATTAAATATTTTTATATCATACCTCTCGGAAAAATCCCGAAAAAACAACATTCTTTTATGGCCATATAATAAAGCAAATGCTTTTTACCCCGAAACAAATGCTATAGAAAAAAGCATTATTGATACTATTTCGATATGGGAAAATGAAAGAAAAACATATCCTGGTTGGGTTATTCTTCCTGAGGAAAAAAGGGATTCTTTTTGGTTAAATACTCAAAATTGGGTTTTTGCGTTAAGTGCTAAAGATGATTTCATCGACAAGAATGTCCAATTTAAATTTATTTTTGAATTGTGTTGGCGATTGGACAGATGTTTACACCCAATGGATATGCAAACGGCATCTTTTGCCGAAAAAATTATAGGAAATAGCTATGATTGCGAAGATAAAATAGTATTAGGCGTTTGTTTGCTTAAATTTTATAGACAAAATGGAAAAACTAGTGAATGGAATAATTTGTATTTAAAGTTATCCTCACTAAGCAATATTCCATCAAAGTTAAAAGGCGATTTGGATTACGAAAATGCTTTATTCGCTTTATTCTATTTAGATTATCCCAAATTAAAACAAATAGTGCAACAATGGCTTTTCCCGAGTAGCACTCCATTTGAAAATGCAAAAAAAGCTGGTATTCTAGCGGAAATAGGGAATTTGCAAAAAGCAATAGAAATAGTTAAAGAATCTTTGCTTTCTATAAGGGAACAAGAAAAATCGACAGAATCATCTACAAATTGTTCCCTATTATCTCAAGAATCATATATTTTGGACTTATATCAAAGCCTCTTGTTTGCCTGTTGTAATGTCAATGATTCTAGAACTCAGAAAAAAGATTATTTAGACCGCCTTTCCACATTAAAAAAATACTTATGCGATCCCATTCATGAATACAATCATTTTAAGGTCTTGTTGTCACCGGAGTATAAACATGAAAAAGAAATTTATATTCACAATAAATATGATGTTGGTGAAACAACAATTACTCGTCATTTAGGACGTTCTTTTCGCGAACAAGAAAATGCTTTTGCTTTTTTATTATATTGCGAAAATGTAGGAATTCCATTTTGTATTCATAATAAACGTGTAATATATAACTTCTCTGAAACCGAAGCCAAATCTTCAATTGCTAGAATTTCTGATTACAATTTAATGTGGGCTATATCGGTATGTTGTCGGATTGCCGATCAAAAAGCTGCAGATACGTTGTTTACAAGAAAAGCAATAAACAATCTTTCAACAGATTCTGTAAATCAATTTTGCGAAAGTTTGATTTCTACTTTGAGTGAGAATGAAAAAGAAATTTCACTTGAAGAAACCGATGAAAATAATTTCGCACAGGTTTTGGCCAAAATAATTCCAGAAATTATTTCGCGGCTGGTGCCAAAATGTAATACGGAAATAAAATTCAAAATTCTCAAATTGCTCAATTCAATTCTTTTATCTCAATCACGAGATAGGTATTTGGGTATTGAGACCCTGATAAAGCGATTTGCCAAGTCATTATTGGTTACCGAAATAGAATTGTTTTTTTCGGATATCCTAAAACTTCCTATTCCCAAGAATATATCGCCTTTAGAAGAGGGAATATTGTTGTCTCCTTTTGAATATTTAAGAGCTTCTCGAAATGTGTTTAGTGAATCATTTAACTTTGACAAAAAACTTCTGACCCCTTATTATAAGGCAATGTCCTCATCTTGTATAACCATAAGAAAATGGGGCTTTATAACACTAGCAAGGCTTTATGAATTGAATTTCCTAGATAACGGTGAACAACAGAGGTTTGCGAACCTTCTTTGGGATAAAATAGGTGATGATGGTTTGCCATTTATGCCTTATTACTCAAAAACATGCTTTGTAAACCTTCCATACCCTCCTAATTATAATCCTTTATATGTTTTAAGGGATTATGTAAAATCTTTTCAGTGCAAGTTGTTTATAACTCAAGAGGGAATTTCGACACAATATGTTTCTGAAATGAATAATTTTTTCATGATTATCAACTATTTGATTGACAACAATTATTTAGATGAGGTGGATCAGGAACCCCTTGTTGATAAAATTGTAACTTTTGGAAATAGTAACAATGATGTTTTGAATAATAAGGAAATGCGAGAAGAGTTTATTCCTTGTTATTGTCTGATGCAAAGAACTATAGGACTATTACTAAAAAAAGTGAATAAAAACTACTATGCATCTACAAAATTGAACGATTTATTAAAAATTTTAGAACAGTCTGGTTTATCTTGTTTCTATGTACGACTAATAATAAGTGATTCTCAAAATAGAAATAAAATGCGAACAGAATTGGAAATAAATATTGCCAACAAGGACTCAAACAAACGAATAGACGCTTTATATTGTCTTGATGAAATATTTTGTACCCTTCAAAGTGGAGATGAAGTAAAATTTCTTTTTAAGGCTTTGTTATTTTCAATTCTTTATGATGATGACGTCTTGATTTATCATAACATTGATTTTCTAATTAAGTTTATTGAACAAAATAACGCAATGGCAAAAGAATTTAAAATATTATTAATGAAAATTTTGGAACATTTAGCAATAATTACTGATTATGGAAATGAAAATTCTGCACTATCTTTTGACGAAAAATTAATCATTCGTCAAAGATCTATGCGTTTAGCATATATTATGAAAAAGGATGCTGACTGTTCTGCTGAAAAGGAAGTTTTAAGATGGGAGAACGAGTCTAATGATAATAATGAGTTCTCTGATATTCGAAATAAATGGATGTAGAAATCGATGACGGACGAGTCTGTTGCGGGACTGAATGTTAGAAAAAATAGTGAAAAACTTGACGGATAAAAATTCTAAAATGTCAAATTATGTCTTGGCAAGAATGTATATTTAATGGGATGACGGATTAACTTTAAGGACTAGAGGAAAAAGCGGATGTCTTTACAGCAAGAAATTCTGAATGGCGAGAGTCGCACCTTGGAATACAAGGTGGAATTGCCCGAAGATTCCGTAAAGTGGATTAAGTCTATTGTCGCCTTTGCAAACGGTGCCGGTGGTAAATTTGTCATCGGCGTGAATAATCGTCGAGAGTTTATCGGCCTCCCTAAGAAAACCGACCTTTTCGAACTCAAGGACGGTATTGCCGACAAAATTTCGCAGATGTGCGAACCGCAAATAATGTTCGACATAACGGCAGAAATTGTTGAGGGTGCGCAGCTCTTGATTATTCAGGTGTTCCCTGGAATGGCGACCCCGTATTATATAAAGTCGCAGGGGAAAGAAAACGGGACGTATATCCGCCTTGGAGCAACCACTCGCAATGCTGATTTGGCAGCCCTTAGTGAACTTGAAAATCGCGGAAAAAACATCTCTTACGATGAACTTCCGTACCGATCGCTCAAGGTGACCGATGATGATATAGAATTTCTTTGCAAGGATTTTTCAAAACGTTCCAAACGGAAAATCACAAAGGCCGATTTGGAAAACTTGCACCTACTTGCTGGTCGTTCGCATGACAAAGCAACGAATGCGTTGGCAATCCTTTTGGGCAAGCACGAATATACCTCGCGAATTCAGTGCGCACGGTTCCGTGGGACAATGCGAGCCGACTTTCTGGATAAGAAGGATTATGAAGGTCCGCTCTGCAAGCAAATTGACGATGCTTATAAGTTCGTTCTCAACCACCTGAATATGGCTATCGAAATAAACGGGGTCGTTCATGACGAAAAGTATGAACTTCCGCCGAAGGCTATCCGAGAACTGATTATCAATGCCGCAATTCATCGGAATTATCAAATGAATTCCAGCGTGCAGGTGGCTGTATATGATGACCGCGTGGAAATTTCTTCGCCGGGGACTCTTTACGGAACGCTGACTTTGGAAGAGGCTTTGAGCGGTCGCTCGTCTATCCGTAACAAGACTCTTGCCCGCACGCTGGAAAAGGTTCATGTTCTTGAAGGATGGGGCTCCGGTTTCCAGCGAATTAACACGATGTGCCAAGAATATGGCGTCGCACTCCCCGAATTCACCGAAATCGGGGACATGTTCCGGGTGAACTTTTATCGCCACAATAACGATGAAAAAGTGGAGATAAATTCGAAAATCGGCGATAAATCGGCGATAAATTCGAAAATCGGCGATAAATCGGCGATAAATTCGAAAATCGGCGATAAATCGGCGATAAATTTCAAGGAAAAGATTGTCGAATACCTTGCTGATCACGAAGAAGCCCGCTCACGAGAAATTGCTGATGTTATAGGCTTGAAGATTTCTCGAACTAAGGACTACATAACAGAACTTGTTGAAGAAGGCAAAATTGTCTCCAACGGGGCAAACAAGAATAGGACATATTCTTTGAAGAAGTGACTTAAAGGGGGCAAATTTGACCTCTTTAGAAAAAGGCGCCGGTTTGCTCCGACGCCATTCACTTGTGCTCAGTCACTTCGACGAGCACTTTCGGCAAGCTCAGTGTACCACTCAGTGACCTTTTTATTTTAGCACCTAAATTTGGGTTTTTAACTATATTAAGGTCAAACCGGACTGTTACTATGCCACTAAAAATTGTACGCAACGATATCACCAAAGTCAAGGCCGACGCCATCGTGAATTCCGCGAACAAGAACCCCATTTGCGGAGGTGGCGCGGAGTACCATATTTACCAGGCGGCCGGGCACACGGAGTTGCTTGCTGCACGTGAAAATATCGGCCCCCTAGGCGTTGCCGAAGTCGCGGTGACCCCCGCATTCGCTTTGAAGGCAAAATACATCATCCACACCGTCGGACCCAAGTGGAACGACGGCAAGTCCGGTGAAAGTCTTGCGCTCGAAAGCTGCTACCGTAATGCGCTTGAAAAGGCGAAGGAACTCGGCTGCGAATCGATCGCATTTCCACTAATTTCAAGCGGCGTGTTCAAATTCCCCAAGGACAGTGCGCTGAAGATTGCATTAAAGGCCATCGGCACGTTTTTGCAGACAAACGAGATAGACGTGCAGCTGGTCGTTTTTGACCGCAAGTCATTCGAAGTTTCCGAAGACCTGTACAGCGACATTCACGCCTACATTGACGACAATTATGTACAGGACAAATATGACGACGTCCACGATTATGTAAGGCAGCGATGGGATGAAAACAGGAACGACAGCTGGGGCAACCTAAACCGAGAAAGGGAATGCGTCAAGCATGACATCGAAGA
>Ga0247610_10004240_pt1 | contig 15403 bp, 4 predicted proteins | sample 174DNAGHGhighgp2_FD_193483 | JGI IMG/M metagenome (GOLD analysis project Ga0247610, IMG submission 193483) | Sheep rumen microbial communities from Palmerston North, Manawatu-Wanganui, New Zealand - 1742 DNA GHGhigh gp2 | ecosystem: Host-associated > Mammals > Digestive system > Stomach > Rumen ... | reverse complement strand
GTGCCCGAAGCAATGAAGGGTACGCCGATCGCGCTGCTGACCGCCGGTCTGTTGGCCATGGCTTTCATGGGCTTCAGCGGAGTGGTATAACGCACGCATTAAATAAAGGTACGCGCACATGCGCACGAAACTTTAGTATTTATTTTCCTCGGGAGGAATGCTAGTATAACGATATTCCGACCGAAGAGCGTAGAGCAAGGCGTAGCACTACAACGAGCGATGTAATCGCGTAGTCGTGCGAGCCTTAGCTCTAGCGAGGGGTATTAGCTCATCTGGCTAGAGCGCAACACTGGCAGTGTTGAGGTGAGCGGTTCGAGTCCGCTATACTCCACACATATAGAATACCAAAAATCATGACAACAATTAAACGTTTTTTAACTTTAAGTCTAATCGCCGCACTTGCCGTGCAGGTGTGGGCAGTTCCCGCTTATCGTGGCTGGCGCACGATGACTCAACCCGACGGCACCACCATCACCATCCGTCAGATGGGTGACGAGTTCTTCCACTATTGGGAGAATGAAGCCGGGCAACAGGTTGAAGAAGATGAGCAAGGTTATTGGCATGTATTGGAGAAGCCTGCCGTTCCCAGTGAGTTACAGAAGCAATTACGTGTTTCCCGTAAGTATAATCAGTCGGAACCAGGCAAGCCACATAAAGTGGGAGGTATCAATCTTGCCCCTCGCGGTTTGGTAATTTTGGTGAACTTCACAGATGTGACATTCAAGAGTACGAATACGAGAGCTGCAATGTCCGACTTGATGAACTCCGAGAACTACACTTACAATAGTGCTACGGGTTCCGTGCGCGAGTTCTTCAAGGCGCAATCCAATGGACAATATGTGCCGGATTTTGATGTAGTGGGGCCGTATGATTTGGCGTACAACCGTGCTCACTATGGCGCTAACAGTGGGGGAAGCGATGTGTTGGCGGCGGATATGATTGTTGAAGCCTGTAAAGCTGCTGACGCAGACGGCGTGAATTTTAACTTGTATAACAACGATGGAGATACGTATGTAGATTTTGTCTATGTCATCTATGCTGGTGTGGGCGAAGCAGATGCAAGCCCGAAAGTGGCTAATGCTATTTGGCCACATAACTGGACAATTTCCAGTGCACGGTATTACAATCAATGTAGTTACACCGCATCTCAATGCAAGGTAGATGGTCTCAGTATCAACAACTACGCTTGCTCGGGAGAAATGGAAGGAACGAACACCTACCGTTGCCCTATTGGCACCATTACACATGAGTTTGGACACGTGTTGGGACTTCCCGATTACTATGTGACTGATGAAGATGCCTCCAATGAAGGAAAAAACTACACTCCTGGAGCTTGGCACATCATGGACTATGGTAGTTATAACAACGAAGGTCGTACGCCGCCCAATTATACTCCGCACGACAAGTATTTTTTCGGCTGGTCCACGCCTACTCTTCTTGCGAAGGACGACAAGAAAAACTGCACTTTGACAACTACGTACGGTAGCGCTTACCAGATTACAGGCGGGACAACCTTAAAGGGAGCAACCGCTTCTGACCGTGTTTGGTATCTTGAAAACCGCCAAAAGAGCGGGTGGGACAAATATCTGCCCGGACACGGAATGGTAGTTTGGGAGGTAACGTATAATTCTACCAATTGGAATGATAACGAACCTAATAACGAGAATATCGGCTATACACTTGTAACTGCAAACAGCTTGACAAGACCTTATACTCCTTGCGTATATACTACTACAGCCTCAAGCACATCCGGCACAACATTCCCGGGTACAAGTAATGTGACCTCTTACACTCCGGCAACAGGATGCGCATTGACAAATATCACTGAGAGTGCAGGAAACATTACCTTCAAATACAACGGTGGCGTATCATCTACTACTTGGGATTACACGTTATATGGCGATCATTGTACGTATCCGGCTGATGGTACCGTTCTCAAGAATGCAGCATTGAATCTCACTATCACTCCTGCATCAGGCTATACACTAGCTGATGAGTCTTGCTGGGAGGTATCTATGGGTGGTAGTGCACTGACTTACGGAACGGGCTTTACGTATAATCCCGGAACGGGTGCGTTCTCTATTGCTTCTGTGACGGGCGATGTGGAGATCCTTGTTGAAGGCTTGCATCCTGTCACATGGAGCGCAAACGGCAGTACTCATGCTACCAATGTAGCCGTGGATGGTAAGATCACCTTGCCAGCTAATCCGGAAGATTGCTCAGAAACCATGAAGTTTGTAGGATGGTGTTCTGACGGCAACTATAGTAGTCAAAACACAGCCCCGACCTTTGCCAAGACAGGTGACACTTATTCAGTAGCCACGTACTACGCTGTCTATGCAACACCCGCGCCCACCAGCGCTCCGATGCGCAAAACTGCAGCTCCGGCTAAAGCATCGTCTATTGCCGTAGGAGACAGAGTAGTCTTTGTATGCGAGTCCGCATCGAAAGAAATGACATCTATCGGCTCATACGGAGAAGGAACTACATATTCAGGGACGCCCGCAGGCACTTATGTCTTTGATGTTGAAGCTGGCTCTTCAGAAGGAACTTTCTCTTTCAAAAACGGCACAGACTATATTTCATGGTCAAGTGGTAATAGCTTAGGAAAAAGCTCCACAAAAAATGCGAGCTCTTCATGGAACGTCTCATTTAGTTCAGAGAATACAATTATTACTAATGCAAGCGATGCTTCTAGAAAATTGCAGTGGAATGCAGGTTCTCCTCGCTTTGCATGTTATACATCTTCTCAAACGGCAATTCAGTTATACAAAATGCCGAGCGCAACTTCTTACACCGACTATACTACCGTTTGCCAGAATTGCACGCTCACGGGTATAACTCTGACCACCTCGGGCGTGAAGACCACTTTCGTAACCAACGAGACTTTTACATCGGAAGGTTTGGTGGTTACTGCAAGTTATAGCGACTGCGACTCAAAGACCGTTACTCCGAATAGTGTATCAAGTCCGGATATGAGTACGACAGGCGGAAAGACTGTAACAGTGTCTTACACAGAAGGTGGCGAAACGAAGACGGCGACCTACAACATTACCGTTGTCGCTCCTTATACAGTGACATACATGGCTTGCGGTGATGTATTCACCACACAGGAATATGCTCCGGGCGCGACTCTCGTGCTGCCGACAGAGACACTGGGCGCCAACGCAGGTATGGTCTTTGAGGGCTGGACGGCTACTGAGCACTATACCGGTGTTTCCGCGCCAGAACTGATCTCTGCCGGATCGGCGGTAAATGCTAACGCAACATATTATGCTGTATTCCATTAATCTAAACCTTAAAACACAGATGAATATGAAAACGACCAAGTATATAGTAACCATCGCTCTCGCGCTCGTTTGCGCATGGGGTAATAGTTTTGCGGTTGACCAATCGTACTACAGTTCTGTTGATGGCAAAAGCGGAAAGACCCTGTTTGATGCCGTTCATACGGTAGCAAAGACCGGTTATAAAAGCGTGTCATATGATGGTCTATGGACAATATATTGCTCTATTGATCTTAACTCGTCCGGCAAAGTGTGGGATATGTATAGTAATGCGACATCTTACACATGCGGTAGCTCAGCGCAAGGAGCTAATTACAAAAAAGAGGGTGACTCCTACAACCGTGAGCACTCTATTCCTAAGAATTGGTTCGGTGGTTCGCAGAGTTCTAACACTCCGGGCACAGACCTCTTCCATGTAGTACCGACTGACGGCTATGTGAATAATCAACGTAGTGCATACGCATATGGCGAAGTGTCTTCGGCAAACTACACCTCTCAATCCGGTTGCAAGAAAGGTTCGCCGAAGAGCATCACTATTTCGAATTCTATTTTGAACAAGACGGGATCTTCTTCGCAGTCATGCTCTGCATCAACCGTCTTCGAGCCAATGGATGAGTTCAAGGGCGATTTTGCACGTGGGTATTTGGGTGCGATGATTAAATGGGCGAACGGAGACTACCAGACATTCACAACTGCCGAAGGTGCGCAAATCTTTAACACCTCTTATGATGCAACCCACTATTACGGATTGAAACCCTATGGTGTAGCGTTATTGCTCAAGTGGCATCGCGAGGATCCTGTTTCGCAAAAGGAGATAGACCGCAACAACGGTATCCAAACCAAACAAGGTAACCGTAACCCGTTTATCGACTATCCCGAATTGGTGGAATACATCTGGGGCGAGCACAACGGTGAGACAGTCAATTTGTCCTCTCTTACCCCGACATTTGAAGGTTACACACCTCCTGAAGCCACCACCTACACGGTTATTCTTTCGCGCAACGGAGTTACGGAGGCCGTTTCCGGTCTGACAGGAACATATAACTTACCGGCTTCTTCAGACGCAGCATGTGAAGGTTGGACGTTTGCCGGCTGGTCAACAACCAAGGTAACGAACACGACCAGTACACCGAGTTACATTACTTCTGTCACCAGTGGCGGTACTGTTTATGCGGTATATAGCAAGACCACTCCAAGCGGTGCTCCGATACGGAAAACTGCAGTTCCGACTAAGGCATCGTCAATTGCCGTAGGTGATGAAGTAATTTTAGTCTATGAGAGTGGAAATACCAAAAAAGAGATGACCGGATTTTCTACAACAAGTACCGTTTATGGCACAGTTGATGACTATTCATCTACGCCGGCAGGTACTTATACCTTTGAGGTCGTCGAGGGTAGTTCTACCGGAACTTTCGGACTCAAACACGGAAGTGTTTATGCCAATTGGTCAAGTGGTAATAGTTTAAGTTCGTCAAGTACGCTGAATGCTAATTCTTCGTGGAGTATCTCATTCAGCAGTGGCAACGCTATCATAGCTAATGCCAACACCAGCGATCGAACAATCCGTTATAATACTAGCAATCCACGTTTTGCGTGCTATACTTCAGGACAAGGCGATGTGCAGTTGTATAAGATATCCGGTGGCGGCGGTGGTGGAGGAAGCACCACTTATGACAGCGAACCGGAGGAATGCCAGTGCTCGGGTAAGTTAGGCACACCGGTTGTGACGGCAACTCCGAGTGATCAAACGATTACGCTGACATGGCCGGATGTCGCTAATGCCACGAATGGCTATACCGTAACGATCAGCAAAGGTGTAGGTTATACCACCGAGTGCGGAGAAACGGAGATTGGCGAGATAACACATAGCGGCATAACAAACACCTGTATCATAACGGGCTTGGTTAACAACCTCACCTATACTACATCTGTCGTTGCGAATGCCACCGCCACCATCTGCGAAAGCCCGGCCGACGAGGATGCTGCAACACCCGTAGGCTGTGAGTCGTGGGACATAACATTCGGTTATAGTAATTATAGTCTTACAGCAGGTGGCGCAAAGAGCGCTGCTCCGACCATCACCGGCACGACATACGGCTCTGTGACATATCATTCCAGCGATGAGGCGATCATCACCGTAGAGGAAGACGGCAAGGTAACATCTGTTAGCGCAGGTACAGCTACTATCACCGCCCATTGGACCGGCGATGCAACACACTGCCCGAAAGATGTTACTTCAGGAGAATTCACCGTCACCGGTCTGGTACGTATCACGTTTAACGCGAACGACGGCAGCGAAACACCTGCTAGGACGACGCAAGACGTGACATACAACGTAGAGACAGCCCTAACCGCGATAAATATAATTGGTTTCTCGCGGACGGGATACACCTTCCAAGGCTGGTCGACGGACAAGAACGCCACTTCGGCTACCTATACCGACGGAAGCAATATTACCATCACCGCAGCCACCACACTCTATGCGGTATGGCAAGTGAATAAACATAATGTGACGTTCGATCAACCGGCTAACGGCGGTACCTTTACAGTGAACAGTAGCAGTAGTTCGCCGGTGAACAATGTGAACTTCGGATCAACGGTAACGATTGCTATCACCCCGACGAACTCGCACTTTACGGTTGGTACCGTAAGCGTTAGTGGGGCAAGCGGGGCTGTGGCTGTTAGCGGCGAAGGCAATAGTCGTACGTTCACTATGCCGGATGAGGATGTGACGGTGAGTGTCACGATGACCGAGGAGACGAAATATACCGTCAACTGGTACGTGGCCAGTACTCCTACAGCCGAGCAGAATTATGCCGGTGAGGCTCTTGCAGGAATAGCAGATCCGGAGATTGAATGTAACGGAAAGACCTTCCAAGGATGGACTGCAACCGCAAACTACAGTAGCGACGACACCGCTCCGAATGATCTCTTTAACGATGCCTCGACGAAGACAATGCCGAGCAATAATACCACCAACTACTACGCTGTGTTTGCTACGGAAACAACAAGCGGTAGCGGTAGTGGAAATCTAATTGCGTTTGATGGGACGAGTGGTAAAAGTGGATTAATTGGCATTGACGGTGTAACTCATAACGGATTAGGTAGCGATTATACCTCTCATTCTCCTTATTTGCTCCGTTTTGACAACTCGGGCGATTATATCCAATTTGAATTATCTTCTATACCGACGTCACTATCCTTTGGCTACAAAATGATAGGCGGAAACTCGTCTTCTACCATGACCATTAAAGAATGTGCTACTGCTAATGGAACATATACAGACGTTGAGGCCTTTACCATCAGTGGCGCACAAAACTCCACCGGTACAAAAACGACATCTAACTCCTTCAGCCAAAAGAATATCCGCATGGTCTTCACAAAGGGTAGCAATGTGGGTGTAGGAGCAATCACGATTGTTGGTAATGGTACTACAACGACAATTAGCGATTACACCACTTCTTGTACAGCGCCGACGGAGGTCACTGTTACGTTCCATGCAAACTATGAAGGGGCGGACCCTGCAACAGCAACACAAACTATTCCTTATAATACAGAAGCTGCTCTGACGGGCAATAGTTTCTCGCGTACAGGTTATACATTCCTAGGATGGGCTATTACGCCTAATGGCGAGAAGGCATATGACAACCAGCAGTCCGTAACCCTTACAAGTAACTTGAATTTGTTTGCTGTATGGCAGGCAAACAATCACAGCGTGACGTTCGATCAGCCGGAAAGCGGCGGAACATATACGGTGAATAGTAGCAGTAGTTCGCCGGTGAACAATGTGAACTTTGGTTCAACGGTTACGATTGCTATCACCCCGACAAACTCGCACTTTACGGTTGGCACCGTAATCGTTAGTGGGGCAAGCGGGGCTGTGGCTGTTAGCGGCGAAGGCAATAGTCGCACGTTCATTATGCCGGACGAGGATGTGACTGTTTCCGTCACCTTGAACGAGGATACAAAGTACACCGTGACTTGGTATGTAGCAGGCAACACAACTACCGAAACTAATTATGTCGGAGAAGCATTGGTCGGCATCGCTGATCCTACCAGTGGCGATTGCGATGGTTCGAAAGTCTTTGTCGGTTGGACAAGTCATGCAGATTACGAGGACGAAACGGATGAGCCGGATGACCTCTTCACTGATTTGACAGGAAAAGTAATACCTGTCGGAGGAACGACTTACTATGCCGTGTTCGCAGATGAAGACGGAAGCGGCAGTGGTAGTGGTGGAAACTTGGTAGAATACGATGGATCGGGTATAATGGAACTGGAAGCTATTGACGGAGTTTCACAAAACGGAGTCTCTACATATAGCACAGCTCCTTATCTACTAAAATTTGATGATACCGGTGACTATATTCAGTTTGCTTTAGATGCTATACCGACATCACTATCATTTGATTACAAGATGGTTGGTGGTGCAAACACTTCTACCATGACCATTAAAGAATGTGCTACTGCTAATGGAACATATACAGATGTTGAGGCCTTTACCATCAGCGGCGCACAAAACTCTACTGGTACAAAAACGACATCTAACTCCTTCAGCCAGAAATATATCCGCATGGTCTTCACAAAGGGTAGCAATGTGGGTGTAGGAGCTATTACTATTGCCGGTGCAGGCACGTCATATAGCAACTATGCCACATCGTGTACGCCGTGTGATAACAAGGTAACACTGACGAAGGGCGAGGAGACGAATGGTACGTTTACATTGAATAAGGCAAACGGAGAGTACAACAACTGTACGTCGAACTTTGTAGTGAGCGTTTCGAATATTACACCGGCAGACCACTATCACTGCACAGGTGTAACGGCTACCGGTGGCAATAGCGAAGTATCCGGTCCGGACGGAAGCGGTAACTATACGGTCAGCTACAATAAGGGCAACAACATCACTTCGACGATCACGGCTAACTTTGCACCGAATCCGACTAATGCTATTCGATTCTTTAATAACGGTGTACAAGTCGGTGAAACACAGAACCTCTATGAAGGTCAAGTAGCCACTAAACCGTCACCCGATCCGACAGCTTGCGAGGGCTATACGTTCGTCGGATGGTGGACTGCGGCGCTTGCAACGGATAACACCACAGCAGAAACATGGGTAACGGACTTTACGGTTTCGGGAGCACAAGACTACTATGCTGTTTATAGCAAAACAGAGACCAGTGGTGGTGGAGGTTCGCCGACACCTGCCACTTTAGAGGCTTCGTATAGTTCGCATGAAGGATGGACTATCTCAGGGACTGGTACAGGAGGTACAGGTAGCTCTTCCTATTGGATTTTGAAAGAAGGAGCAACGATAACTTCTCCTGCTATATCGGATCTGAGTACTGTTACAAGTATTACCTTTAAGGCAAGAACCTATGGTGGTTCAAGTTATAACACCGTTGATGTTTCCACCTCCGGAAGTGTAGCCATTGGAAGCGCTTCTGCAAGTTCAACCAGTTTAGTAAATAAGTCTATTTCTGTAAGTGGTTTGACCGGAAGTGGTTCAATTGTATTTAGCAGTTCTACAACCTCATCCGCGAATGGTCCCGGTATCGACAATATCGTTATCAATTATTCAACCAGTGGAGGAAGCTCTACCACCTATTATACCACAGCACCAGCTTGCTGCTCGGAAGTTGTTGCTCCGACAGTCAATGTGACGGCTAAATCGACGAGTGCCATTATTTCGTGGAATAACCAAGCGAATGCCGTTAATGGATATAGCGTAACTGTTAAAGAAGGCAACTCTGTTGTGTATGAGAACAATTTTGCAGCAGGTGTAACGAGTTGTAATGTTACCGGTTTATCCTCATCAACCGAATATAACTATACCGTTGTTGCCAAAGGTGAGACATGTAACTCTTCTGCTTCGGGTAACTTTACGACAACGGCTTGCGATGATGCTCCTGTTTTAGGTGTTGTCACTGTTACTGCAACTACTGCTACGCTTGATTGGACATGCTCCGCGGCTACAGCAACTATTAAGCTATACTCGGATGCAGAATGTAATAATCAAGAGGGCTCTGACTACACTTCTGCTACTTCTCCATATACGATTGAGCACTTAACCAGTGAGACAACTTACTATTTTAAAGTCTTTACTGGAAGCAACTGCTCGTCTAATGTAGGTTCTTTCACTACAGAGAAACTGGATTTGGATGTGGCAGAATGGCAACCAGATGCAGTCGTAATTAGCTATAACGGAGATGGTGAATTAACATTGACCACCTACACTGAGGAGACACATGGAGACCCGCATGCGAATGTAGCTGATGACATCTTCTTTAGTAAGTATTATGAGGCGGCTCGTAACGTTAAACTTTTGGCTGTCTTCAATGGTACTTTAGCTGATGTTAATCTTTCTGATTACAAATTAGGTCTAGCGCAATCCAGTGGTGCAGATAAAGCATTTACATTCACTAAGTTCTCAGATTTTAAGAAAGGTGATGGTAAAAAATTGACGGCTGATGAATTGAAATTGAAACCTAATGAAGAGTTGATATTGATTTCATATAAAGATGAAGATTCTATGGATCAGCAGATTATTTCTTGCGCACAAGCCGATGAGTCAACCTCAAAATTTAGTTCATATGTTCGTCTTTCTACACCAGAACTTCAATTTAATGGAGATGATGCGATAGCTCTTTTAGATGCGGATGGTAAAATGATTGACTTAATTGGAGCCGGTACTAAGGACGGAGGTTCTGTACATGCAGGCGCAAGCTTCCAAACGTGTTCGTCATCTGCAGGAACGTTTAATGGTTTTATGGATACCCCCGGTGGCTGGTACACTCCTAATGGATATCAAGCTAATCAGGATAACACGGAGACTTTCCCGTATGGACTATCCTCCAACCGATGCTTGCTTATTCGTCGTAAACATGTAAAATCCGGTTACAATGCTGTTCTGCATAATAAGGAAGACTTCCTTACTTTGGGAAATTATGAGTATGAGGATACTGATTATGAAGGCGAATGGAAAGGTGTTCAAATTCCAGGTTCTACGTCAACAAGAGATGGTTTGACAAATTCTTGTACAGGATTCGATGATGTAGGTAGTTATAACTACAATGAGTACTATATTGAGTTCGAACAAGATCTTGTTGAACAAACTTTTGAAAATTACAAGAGTGATCCATTTGATGGTACTTATGTCATTCCGGTAACAGGATTAAGTGATCTCGCTTGTTCGAATATCCGCATTGAACTAAAAGATGGAGAAGGCAACTTGATACTTGGTAAAAATATTAAAGTGCCTATCATGGTTACCACTGCTATCACTACCACAGACGATATTTTCCATTCCAACTACAAGGATGCAGATATATGCCGTTCGTGTGACTTGGTGATTTTCGACAATGCTCAATTGACAAAAGTGACTGACGGCACGGCGAATGATGTGGATGCCGTTCGCGATGTCAAGGTTTATCCGGGTGGTAAGTTAATTGTGCCTGGAGGCACCAACTACTCCGTCAACTCTATTTCCTTCCGTCGCGAAGAGGATGATGTAGCAACAGCAGATATCCGAGGTAATTTGAATATTAGAGAAACGGGCGATTATGTCTTCTTCGATATGCTCGTGGATCCGACTAACTGGCACTATTTCTCCCTCCCGTACGACTGCAATGTAAATGATATAACACTCTCTACAGGAGAACCGGCCACCCTTGGTACAGACTACCTGATTAAGTGGTATGACGGTGGAAAACGTGCGGCTACGCAATCCGGCGGTTGCTGGGAAACAGTAGCTGCAGATGCTACGTTAAAGAAGGGTATCGGCTATATCTTCAGTATCCCGGGTACAGGTATCGTGAAACGCGAGTTCCGCTTCCCGATGTCGAATGAAATCATCACCGAAGAGAAGGATCCGGAAGGTAAAATTGCATCCGGTGTCTATGCGTACGGAGGCGACAAGAGTATGACCGAAGTACGTGCGAACCACAGAGGTTGGAACTTGCTCGGTAACCCGTATCTAATGCCGTACTCTTCTGACATTACGGATCCGCTCATGACCGGCTACATTGTTCCGGACTATCCTACAGATCCGGAAGAGATATGGGACGGACACTTTAAATTCGATGAAACGTCTCGCACGAATAACCTGCGCTATATCGTAGAGCCTATCAATAACGGATGGTCGGGCTATACTCAAGTAACTATTGCTTCCTACGAGATGAAGCCGTTTACGAGTTACTTCGTTCAGATAGAAGGTGATGATCCGGAAGATCCGCAAGGTGTACAGTTTAACTTGAGTGCGGTAAATCGCAGTGCGAGCCCTGTTCGTCGTGCGCCGGCGGAGTATGAAGAGGTGGAGGATAGACATCCTGTTTGGTGCGCGGTAACGCTCACCAACCCGAAGGGCGAGAAGGATGAGACCACGCTGTTGATCTCCGACAACTTCACCGACGGCTACGATATGATGGACGACTTGACCAAGTGGCGTGGTACGTACTACCAGTACGCACAGATTACGACCGCTCCGGTATTGGCGAGCCGTAACAACGAGGGTGAGATGGCGTTCAACGCGCTGCCTGATTCCAGTGCCCTCGCCGGTGTTCCGCTGAACTACTTCGCCGCTTCGCAAGGTTTCTACACCATCGCTTACGACGATAAGTACGACAGAGACATGGAAGTGAAGGAAGTCAAACTGTGGGATAAGACGACTAACCAGTGGTATAATCTGATGTACGAACCGTATTCGTTCAGCACCGCGCGCACGGATAACAAAGACCGCTTCGTACTGTCCGTTCGCGTAGAGCGCAAGCAGAATCAGACGACTACCGATCTGGAGAACGTCGGCACCTACAAGGGCGACAAGCCAAGGAAACTGCTTATCAACGGGCTCCTATACATCCAGCGCGGTAAGGATGTATATGATGTGACCGGTAAACAATTGTTAAACCGCTAATGAAAGGAATTGCTTACTATGAGCCCAATTGAAATAGCTATACAACAGCAAAGAAAGCACCTTGTTTTAGGTGTCGGTATCGCTTTTGGTTGCCTTTGGTTGATGCTGGTGTTCTATCTGATGACGCAAGGTCATGAGCAGCACCCCGCCCATCCTGCCGAAGTAGCCGTTCACCCGGCCTCACCGGTAGCGGGAGGCAGCACGCCGTCTGCAACGTTCCGTAGTTCGCGTTTGTTCGCACCTCAGGTGCACTACAGTGCGCCGACAACTCAGTGGTCTTATGTCCAGCAGGCGCCGATGTCGAGCACATCGATGCATATTTACCAGACCAGTAGTGCGACCGTTCACCATATCGGTGGAGGCGGTGCCGGTGGCGGTATTGCATTGACGAGTGGCGGTGGTAACGGCGGCAGAGGTGTGCATTCTTCGTCGATAGGCTACGGCGGAAGTATGGTCGCTTTGTCCTCCTCTATCGCGCTGGCAGCGCCGGGAGCAAGCGAAGCTACCAGCCTTGCTTCGACGACCGAAAGCGGCGCAAGTCACGCACGTATGGGTCATATCCGTACGACAACAGGAGACCCGATGGATCCGTTCCTGGATCCGGTTGGCGATGTGGCATGGGTACTGATGGTGCTGCTCACCATCGGTTGGTGCGTACGCGTCCGCCTAAAAAAGCAATGAGAATATAAATCGGATAAACGATTTCCAAGAGCAGAGCCACGTACCACGGAGTGCGTGGTTCTCTTTTTTTGATAAGCCCGTACTCAATCGGGAACTTGATAAGGATGATAAGCGGGCAGATCAGTTGAAAGATGTTCGCGAGCACCACGAAGCGGCCGCAACGGATGATGTCGGGGTCGGTGTAGTGCGGTGCCTTGCCTGCCCAGCGCATCCGCTGACGGAAGAACGCGCGCCAAGAAGTCTGCGGACGTACAACGGCGGTGAAGTCAGGGGTATCGATACAGCCGATGGTGAGGCCCTGCCGTTTGGCGGCTTCGAGCAGGAACATATCGTCGCCGGAAGGAATCTCGGGGTGCAGTTCGGCTTCGCAGGCGAGCCATGCCTCGCGACGTACGATGAGGTTTGCACCGGAACACATGACCGCGCGACCGTTTTGGGCGGTGCGCATGGTAAGTTCCTGAATGGCGGCGTATTCGGCAATCTGGAGTTTCTCCAGCAAAGAAGGTTTCTCGTGCTCGCTCTCCATACGGAGAGGAAGAATGATTAAATCTCCCTCTAAAACGACCGCTTTTTCGCAAGCAGGCGGCAGCACGATGTCGTCATCGTGGAGCCAGATGTATTCGGAAGTGGCCGCATGGATCAGTTTGGAGAGGGCATACTTTTTGCCTTTGCCTTCGTCGTTTACTCCCTTAATGGGCGTGATATGTTGGGGCACGAAGTTCGGATAACTCTTGGCGATGCAGGCTTGCTCTTCGATCGGTACCGGATAGTCAGCACACATAAGGGCCATCGCCATTCGGTGATCGTTGCGCACCTCATGAAGGCGTACCGCCTCTATGCGGTCGGACTCCTTGAAACGCAAACGGTCAATGCCTGTAGCTTTGAGTTCGATACCTAATCTCTCGCAAGTCAATGCCACCGCAGGATAGAGATCCGGACAATTCGAAAAATCAATCGATGACAGCACATTACCAGTACAAAACCTGTATTTGATAAGCATTTGACCCTTATCACAAATGGTCTGAATGCCAAACTGTTTGGCATAGATATCGGCGACGATTTTGTCGCCCTGCAGGCTGTCCTCTTTGAGCCCTTCCAAAGTCAGTTCTCCTCCATGTATCGCTACGTATTCGTACCAGAACGCAGCCGCGGACCAATCGGCTTCGAGCGACACGTTCGGATACGCCTCCGCCATTTTACGACTCATCGTGATATACGGACTCTCGTTCTCCGCTACTGGCACATTCTCGCCGTGTAGGATACGCGCAGAAATAGTCTGGGTCGTCGGTGCCCCATCGCGCTCCATGAGTCGCGGATCACCGGTGAGGGTGATGGGTTCGCCCGGGTAACATGTAGCGAGATGGACCTGCAAGAACCGCAATGCCGTGCCACAGTTTTTGAGATAGAGGGTGAGGGGTTCTCCTTTTTTATATTCGCTCAGGCGCGCGAGGGCATCATGGAGCACGATCACATCGTCCGGCATATCCGCAGAGACCCTCATCAGAGGGTCCCCGTGGATAGCCTGCAACAACAGAATCCTGTTGGCGATGCTCTTCGATATAGGAAGTTTAATTGACAAGCTTTTTGTTAATTAATCGAGGGCAGCGGACTGTATTCGCGGCTGTAACGCAGGTGTTGCTCGATATAGCCTTCGGTGAAGTCTAACGTAACATCCGTTACCTGACCTTTGGCATTACGTACCAGTTTATAAACCGGGTTCACAAAGCCCTTATACGGCGCGAGGTGGAGTTTCTCATAACGCTCCAGAATCTCCTTGTGCAGTTTCGGATTTACCTTCACCGCATAGGTCTCCACCATCTCTTTAGCCGCAGCGTAGTCGCCCTCGGAGGTGATACGTTGGATCTCCGCGAGCAGTTCGCCATAGAGACGACGTACGCCTTCGTAGTCATTGATCTGGAGGTAATGCTTACCGTCGCGCTCGATGATCTCCATCTCGCCGTTGGCGTGGGCATAACACCAGTTCGCAATGAGTTGGCGATTGCGCATATGCGCTTCCTCGATATCCTTACCCGGCTCGATACGCACGAGTTGGGTCATCAGACCGTTCATCATCTGCTGGTAATAACCGGCTTTGTACGCTTCCTTGTTGGGCAGCAGACCGAGTTCCACGAGTTTCGGATCGGCGAGATAATAGAGACCGAACAAATCAGCACGTGCCTCTTCGATGGTAGAAGCATGCTCTTTGAGGGCATCTTTGGTCACACCCGGCATCAGTTTGCCACTACCGTGGCCTACACATTCGTGCAGGTCCGTGTGCAGGTCGCCGCACATCGCGCCGTACTTCGAATAGAGCTCGCGAATCTCGTCGTCAATCATGAACTCCTCGTTAAAACCGTTGCCCTTAGCAGCCTCGTTGTATGCGTGCATGAGGTTGTCGATCGTCACGGACTTGGAGCCGTACTCTTTGCGGATCCAGTTGGCGTTCGGCAGGTTGATACCGATCGGCGTTGCGGGATAGCAGTCGCCGGCAAGGATAGCTGCGGTGATCACTTTGGCGGTCACA
>Ga0247610_10004238_pt1 | contig 15407 bp, 8 predicted proteins | sample 174DNAGHGhighgp2_FD_193483 | JGI IMG/M metagenome (GOLD analysis project Ga0247610, IMG submission 193483) | Sheep rumen microbial communities from Palmerston North, Manawatu-Wanganui, New Zealand - 1742 DNA GHGhigh gp2 | ecosystem: Host-associated > Mammals > Digestive system > Stomach > Rumen ... | reverse complement strand
AGACCTACAACAACGTTCGCCACCGCATTGCCAAATGGCTTCGGGGCAAAGGCATGCTCAGCGACCAACGCAAGCATGGCCTCATCCGTCTCACCAACGCCTTAAAATCTGCCATCAGCCATCAGCAGAATGTGTTCGAGGGTATGAACATCCGCTATTTCAGCCCTATCGACGGGCACGATGTGATTGAAATCGTCCGTGTGCTGCGTCAGTTGAAAGATTTTGAGGGTCCGAAATTGCTCCATCTTCACACGGTGAAAGGCAAAGGTTACAAGCCTGCCGAGGAAAACGCCATCACTTGGCACGCCCCGGGGAAATTCGACGTGGACACCGGCGAGCGTATCGTCAGCGAATGCGAAGGGCAGCCCCTCAAGTTCCAGGAAATATTCGGTCACACCCTTTTGGAACTAGCGAAAAGCAACGACCGCATCGTGGGTGTGACACCCGCCATGCCTTCCGGCTGCTCCCTCAACATCATGATGAAAGAGATGCCCAGCCGTTGTTTCGACGTGGGCATAGCCGAAGGCCACGCCGTCACCTTCTCCGCCGGCATGGCGAAAGACGGCCTCACCCCTTTCTGCAACATCTACAGCGCCTTCGCCCAACGCGCCTACGACAACATCATCCACGACGCCGCCATCCTGGGCCTCCCCATGGTCATCTGCCTCGACCGCGCCGGCCTGGTAGGCGAGGACGGCCCCACCCACCATGGCGCCTTCGACATCGCATCCCTGCGCGTCATACCCGGCGTCACCATCGCCTCCCCCATGGACGAGCGCGAACTGCGCCACCTGATGTACACCGCCCAGTTGCCCGGCAAGGGTGTTTTCGTCATCCGCTATCCCCGTGGTCGCGGCGTATGCCCCGACTGGCGCTGTCCGATGAAGGAAATCACCGTGGGCACCGGCCGTCGGCTGCGTGAGGGCACCGACGTGGCGGTGCTGAGTCTCGGCCCCATCGGCAACAATGTGACACGCGCCATCAAGTCATTAGAAGAAGAAGGCTCCACCCTCTCGGTAGCACATTACGACATGCGTTTCGCCAAACCCCTCGACAGCACTTTGCTTGAAGAGGTAGCCGCCCGTTTCGACCGCATCATCACCATCGAAGACGGCTGCATCGCCGGCGGTTTCGGCAGCGCCGTGGCGGAATGGCTTTCCGACCATGGCAAGCAAGCGACCCTCCGCCGTCTCGGCCTTCCCGACCAATTCGTGGAGCACGGCACGGTGGGCGAACTACAGCATTTGGTCGGCATCGATGCTGAATCCATCAAGAAAACCATCCTCAGCCTATGAGAATCATCATCGCCGGAGCCTCCGCCATCGGCTCCCACCTCGCCCGCATGCTGTCGCGCAGCAACCACGACATCGTACTGATGGATGAAGACGAAGACAGGCTCGACGCCATCAGCAGCGAGTACGACCTGATGACGCTCGTCGGCTCTCCCACGGAAGTGAAAACCCTTCAAAGCGCCGATGCCGACCTGGCAGACATCTTCATCGCCGTCACCCCGGATGAGAACGCCAACATCACCAGCTGCGTGATGGCCCACGTGATGGGTGCGAAAAAAACCGTCGCCCAGGTGAGCAATTATGAGTTGGTGCACCCCGACAATGAAACCCTCATCCGCCATATGGGCATCAACAACATCATCCACCCGGAGAAGCTCGCTGCCGACACCATCGTGAAAAGCCTCAAGCTCAGTTGGGTGCGACAGAGATGGGATGTGCATGGAGGGTCGTTGGTGATGTTAGGCATCAAGTTGAGAGAAACATGCGAAATCCTCAACCAACCCCTGCGCCTGCTCTGCGGTCCTCAAGACCCCTACCACATCGTGGCCATCAAGCGAGGCAACGAAACCATCATCCCCGGCGGCAACGACGAGCTGAGGCTCTTCGACATCGTCTATTTCATGACCACCACCCAATACATCGCCTACATCCGCAAAATCGTGGGCAAGGAGCACTACGCCGACGTGAAGAACCTCATCATCATGGGCGGTGGCAAGACAGCCTCGCGTGCAGCGAAGCAAATGCCCCCCTTCATCAGCACCAAGATCATCGAGATCGACCCCAAGCAGTGTGAGAAGCTCAACGAGGACCTTGACGACACCAAGGTGATGGTGATACAGGGTGACGGTCGCGACATCAACCTCTTGAAGGAGGAGAACATCAAGAACACCCAAGGTTTCGTCGCTCTCACCGGCAATGACGAGATCAACATCCTGTCTTGTCTGACCGCCAAGAAGTTAGGTGTGAGGAAAACCATCGCGATGATCAACAACTCCAATTACCTGAGCATGGCCGAGAGTCTTGACATCGGCACCGTCATCAACAAGAAGGTGCTATCAGCCAGCAACATCTACCAGATGATGCTTACCGCCGACGTCCAGAACATCGGGTTCCTGCCTTCCGTGAATGCCGACGTGGCAGAGTTCACCGCACAGGAGGGTTCGAAGGTGACCCAAAAGAAGGTATACGAGCTGGGGCTCCCCCGCGGGTGCACCATCGGCGGCCTTGTTCGTGGCAAGGAAGGCATCCTTGTCTCTGGCGGCACCCAGATAGAAGCTGGCGACAAAGTGGTGGTCATCTGCTATGACCTCAACCTGAAGAAATTGGAAAGGTATTTCACAAAGTGATGCTGAACAACAAACTCATAGCCAAGGTCCTCGGTTCGCTCCTCATTTTGGAGGCAGCGTTCATGCTTCTTTGCATCTTCACGGCCCTTTGCTATCACAACAGCGACTTTTGGCCTTTCTCCATCTCCTTCCTCATCACTTCCGGGACGGGTATGAGCTTGGTGCGAGTGGGAAGAGACGCGCCCACCGTCATGACCCGTCGCGACGCCTACACCATCGTCACCCTCACGTGGATTACCTTCAGCGTGTTCGGCTCCCTTCCCTACCTTTTCGGCGGTTTTTTCGGCAGTGCCGAATTATGGGACTTTCAAGGCCGCCTCTCCATCACCACAGACGCTTTTTTTGAGACGATGTCGGGTTTCACGACCACCGGAGCGTCGATGCTCAACGATGTAGAGGCCCAACTCGACACCCACAATGCGATGCTGGTATGGCGTTCCCTATCCCAATGGATAGGCGGTTTGGGAATCGTGTTCTTCACCATCGCCATCCTTCCATCCATGGTGGGCAATTCGATGAAAGTGTTCTCCGCCGAGGCAACGGGTCCCATCCGTTCGAAGATGCATCCCCGCCTCAGTGCCACAGCCATGCGCATCTGGTGGGTCTACATCATCCTCACCGTAGGTTGCGGCATCTGCTATGCCTTGGCCGGCATGGACGCTTTCAGCGCCATCAACTACGCCATGACCACGACCGCCACGGGAGGCTTTTCCATCCATAACGACAGCATCGCCCATTTCCACTCGGCCTCCATCGAATACATAGCCCTCGTCTTCCAGTTTCTCTCCGGCATCAATTTCTCCATGCTTTTCATGGTGATAGCCAAGCGCAAGTTGTCCAGCTGGAAGGAGTTCAAGCGCAGCGAGAAGAACAAATGGCTCGACTTCCTCGGCAACGAAGAGACTCGATTCTACATCTTGGTGGTCTTCATATGCAGTGCAGCAATCACCCTCATCCTCATGGTAAGCAACGGCTACCAATTGGAACCAGCCATCAGGAAATCCCTTTTCCATGTGGTGTCGATGATGACAACAACCGGCATCTTCTGCGACCATGTAGGCCTATGGCCTCATATCACGTGGATCATCCTCGCCATCCTGATGTTCATCGGTGCCTGTTCCGGCTCCACCACAGGCGGTTTCAAGAGTTCACGAGCACTGATGATCATCAAGGTGATACGTAACGAATTCGTGCGCATGATGCATCCTCGCGCCGTTCTTCCAGTGAAGTTGAACGGCAAGGCCATCCCCACGCAGATGGTCAACAGCCTCCTTGCTTTCTTCGCCATCTACATCCTGATGTGCGTGGGAACCACGGCACTGATGATGGCCATCGACATCGACATCACCAATTCCGTCATCATCTCACTCAGTTGTATAAACAATGTGGGATTACCCCTCAACGAATTAGGCCCCGACATGACATGGAGCGACCTACCTATTTGGACCAAATGGATATGCACCGTGCTCATGCTCCTGGGACGTTTGGAGATTTTCAACGTATTCATCCTTTTCACCACCCCCTTCTGGGAGGACAACTGAAGCAACAGGATGCGTTTTACAAGCAAGAAAGACAAAGGCCCAAGCCGTCCCGACCTATAAGAAAGTTCGAAAACAGACATCAACCATGTTGAAATTCAAACCCATACTGAAGTCCACCATCTGGGGTGGAGACAAGATTATAAAATTCAAGCATATGGATTCCCATCAGCCCCTTGTGGGCGAGAGTTGGGAGATTTCCTGCATTCCCGGTTTTGAGAGCATCGTCAGCGAAGGCGAACACATGGGGCAGTCGCTCAACGAGGTTGTGGCAGAGATGGGTCCCCGCCTGTTGGGTGCCGACAACCACCAGCGCTTCGGCAACGAATTCCCTCTTCTGGTGAAGTTCATCGACGCCAGCGACGACCTCTCCATCCAGGTTCATCCCGATGAAGCAACTGCCCTCCGTCAAGGCAAGGGCCACGGCAAGACCGAGATGTGGTATGCCTTGCCCTCCTCCCCCGACGCCCATCTCTACAACGGCCTTCGCCAAGCCATCACCCCGGAACGCTGCAAGTCGATGGCGTCGGATGGCACCATCTGCGAAGCCCTTGCCCATTACGATGTGAGCGAAGGCGATGTCTTCTTCATCCCTGCCGGCACCATCCATTCCATCGGCAAGGGATGCTTCGTTGTCGAAATCCAGCAGACCAGCGACATCACCTACCGCCTCTACGACTTCATGCGTCGCGACAAGGACGGGAATCTGCGTGAGCTGCATCTGCAAGAGGCAGGAGAAAGCATCCATTACCATTCCATTACCGACAACCACATCCCATACACCCGAAAGAAAAACGAAGGCGTGGAATTGGTGAGATGCCCATGGTTCACCACATCCGTCTACGACCTCGACGAGCCCATGGTGATAGACTACAGCGACCTCGACAGCTTCGTCATCCTCATCGGCGTGAAAGGCAGTGGCGTTGTCGTCGACGACAAAGGTCACAGCATGTCGTTGTGTGCTGGTGAAACCATCCTTCTCCCAGCATGCACCAACGAAATCAAAGTGGAAGGCGAGGTGAGATTTTTGGAAACTTATGTGTAATTCTTACTTTTTTTCAGGCTTTTTGTTGCAAAATACAAATATTCATGCTATTTTTGCGGTAATATTGCGAAATGCCGAATCGCAATGCCACAAATCAGAAAACCAATGAACAAACTGCTGCTTCTCTTGCCCACACCTTCTGTCATCCATATGCATATGGACGACAGCACCACATCCCAACACCTATTTATTATAAGGTGTAACCATTGGTGAGAAAAACACAAGAGACGCCATCTCGTCGAACGTATCTACAACAAATACCTTTATCAACCAACCTAATTATTCACTTTATGAAAAAAACTACATGGCTTATCCTTGGGTTCCTACTCTCCGTCATTGGAGTGCAGGCCCAAGAGTTCACAGTGACCTATGCCGTTCAGGAAGGAGACACCCATCCCTCCGGAGACGTCGTATCCGTGGCCTCCAACGGCACAGAAGTGGCGACACTCACCTTCGGTGAGGCAGACGGCACAGAAGCATTCCAAGCAGGAGCTGCCGACAGTCATATCGACGGTTTCGTGGCCTACACTCCTGGAAATGGTGTCAACGGCAACAAGCCCGGCGGCACCTTCTACACCATCAAACCGGCTTACGACGGCAAGGTGACGATAGGTGTCGTGCTCAACGCCGGCAAGAATTTCTTCATCGAAGAGGACGGCACTCCTCTTGATGCCTTCAACGGCATCAGCGTGGATGAGAAATACTACGGCACTTACACCTTCGATGTCAAGGGCGGCAGCAGCTACAAGTTCTACTGCGCCGGCTCCAAGCTCGGTTTCTACGGGTTCATCTACACCGGTGTGATGGGCGGTTCACAACCCGAACCCATCTACATCGAGACCGACCTGACCGACCAGTTCGGCTCCCTCACCGAGTACACCAACTGGGTGGGTGCCAGCGGCTATGCCACATGGGCGGCCCCCCAGGTGACCACCAACGCCGGCAAGACCGCTTACATGTGCGAGAGGTATGACAACAACTGCGAAACCATCGGCGACGTGTTCTACCAAAACCTCACCGGACTGACTCCCGGCACCTACAAGATCGAGCTCTATGGTTCGGCAGCCTTCACGTTCGGCCGTGGCTTCACTTCCGAAGCCTTTGCCGAGGACGACACTCCCGAAGGCCCGCTGACCGAGAACACCGGCATCAAGCTCTATGCCCAGACCAGCGAAGGCACCGTGGCCCAGGAGATTGCCGCCTACAAGGCGACCCAGTTCTCCGAAGTGTCCACCGCCACCCTCGACGGTGTGACAGTGGGCGAGGACGGCGCCATGAAACTGGGTATGGACAAGTCGACGAAGTACACCAACTGGCACATCGTGCAATTGAAGGGTGTCACCGCAAAGGTGAATGCCTCCGAACTCTACGCCTCCTACATCGCACAGGCACAAGCCCTTGTCGCCGAACCGATGAACGGCACGGTGCTCGCACAACTGCAAGGTGCGATGGTTGACGACAGCGGCTTCACCACCGCCGAGGAATACGAGGCTGCCATCGGCAATCTCTCCTCCGCCATCCAAAACGCCAACGCGTCCATCGCCGTCTACAAGGAAGTGAAGGCCGCCCTTGACGAATACGCCGCCAAGGCCGCCAACCTCGACGCATCCGGCAAGGCCGCTTATGACGTATCAGCCATCCAGAAGGCCTATGACGACCGCACCCTTGACAGCAACCTCGTCGTGGCCGACATCAAGGCAGCCTACATCGCAGCCGTGAAGGCCCAGACCACTCCGGGCTCCGACTTCACCGACGTCGGCGGCAAGTTGCAAAGCGACTGGATTGGTGCCACCGGCATCTACCAGGGTGCATATCCCGAGCGCTTCGGCGAGGAGATGCCCGCCGACACCATCATGCACCAGACCATCAGCGGCCTGAAGGCAGGCACTTACAAGGTGGAACTCTACGCCGTTGCCAGCCAGGCATGGAACAGCGCCGCCGTGGGCAACGACATCACCGTGGCCTACGCCAACGACGGCATCTACCCGCTTGAGGTCATCGCCCAAGTGGCTTGCGACCCCACGACCTCCATTGCCACTATTGAAGCCAACGTGGGCAGCGACGGCTTGCTCGACATGGGCATGCGCAACATCGCCAATGGCGGCAACTGGTTTGTCATCCAGCTGAAGTCCATCACCCTCGAGAGCCTGAAGGCTGAAGTGGGAGCACCCCTCGTGCTTGACATCGAGAGCGGAAAGGACATCACCGCCGAAGTGACGGCAGCCCTTGAAAGCAATCCGAACCCCGAGAGCATCGAAATCGGGCTTGCCCCCGATGGCCAATACACTGTCAGTGGAACCATCGAGACGGCAGCACCGCTCTACATCCGTGGCGACGCGGCAAAATTAGCCACCATCGACGCCTCGGCACTCACCGCACCAATGATAGCCGTCAGGCAGACATTGTATGAGAGTTCGCTCGACCCGGCCAACAACTTCTACAACATCGCCACCATCGACATCAGAAACATCAAGGTGAAAGGCCTCACCCAGCAACTCGTCTACGGCAGCAAGATGCGTGCATTCATCCCCAACTTGTCTGTTGAGAACACCATCATCGAGGTGGCTGGTGGAAACAAGACCGTCTTCGACTTCAACGGTGGCGGCGTGGTCGGAACCTTGGCCATCAGCCAATCCACCATCTACGGCAACCCGCAACACACCGGGCAGCTTTACAGCTCTCAAAGCGGACATAAAGCCACCGAGGTGGCAGAAGACAAGGTGCAAACCATCTCCATCATGAACTCCACGCTCTACAACCTCGCCTACGGCAAGAACGTGATGACCCACAGGCAATCCAACCAGAAATGGCTCACTTATGAGGTGAAGTACAGCGTCATCCTCGACTGCGGCAAGGAAGGACAATTCGTCAAGGGTCTCAACGGCGGCCAAGGCGGCCCCAACCCCGTTTGGAGAATCCAGGACAACGCCTTCCAGCGCATTATTGACGGCGTCATCACCGACATCAGCGCCAGCGAGGAAACCGGAGACGAGGAAGAGCCTGTCAACTTCAACGTAGAAGGCGCACTTGTCTTCACTGGCGACTTTGCTTCCGGCGACTTCACCCTTGGCGACTGCGCACAAAAGGAAATGCACATCGGCGACCCACGCTGGTTTGTAGAGGAAGGTGGCAACATCGTGCTGACACTGGAGAGCGGCAAGGACATCTCCGCCGAACTGGCAGCAGCCCTTGAGACCACCCCGGCTCCCGAGAGCATCACCATCAACCTCGCAGCAGGCGGTGAGTACACCGTCAGCAGCACCCTGGAGACGGCAGCTCCGCTGACCATCGCCGGCGACGAAGAGAACATCGCCACCATCGACGCCTCAGCCCTCACCGGCCCGATGACAGCCATCAGCCTCACTCCGTATGAAAGCTCCCTCGATGCCGCCAACAACTTCTACACCATCGGCGACATCAACTTCACCAACCTGAAAGTGAAAGGCCTCACCCAACAGCTCATCTACGGCAACAAGGTGCGTGCATTCATCCCCAACCTGGAAGTGGACAACTGCATCATCGAGATTGCCGGTGGCAGCAAGACAACGTTCGACTTCAACGGCGGCGGCGTTGTTCGTGACTTCCGCGTGAACAACTCCACCATCTACGCCAACCCGCAGCATACGGGTCAACTCTACAGCTCTCAGAGCGGACAAAAGGCCACCGAAGTCAGCGAAGACATGGTGCAGACCTTCTCATTGGGAGCCAGCACCTTCTACAACATTGCCTACGGCAAGAACGTGATGACCCATCGCCAGGCCAACCAGAAGTGGCTCAAGTACGAAGTGTCCAGCTGCCTCATCATCGACTGCGGCAAGGAAGGCCAATTCGTCAAGGGTCTCAACGCCGGGCAAGGTGGCAGCAACCCCGTTTGGGAAATTGAAGGCAACTCCTTCCAGCGCATCGTCGACGGTGCATTCACCGACGTCAGCTCCAAGGAAGAAACCGGAGACGAAGCGGAGCCAGTCACCGATAACGTGGAGGGCGTGGTGGCCTTCGCCGGCGACTATGCCAATGGCGACTTCACCCTGGCCTACTGCCCGCAGGACATCAACTACACAGGCGACCCACGCTGGTTCAGCAACACCATGTACTATGAATTCGAAGCCAACGAATGGATTGCCGGCGACCCGGGACGCATCAGTCCTGACCAAGTGGTCGTTGACGACTTTGAAAACACCATCACCGTCAGCCAGACAGGCCAGAACAACGTGGCACTGCTCTTCCGCTCGGAGAACGTCTACACCGTGCCCAGCGACTTCCGCTACTTCCTCATCTCCGCCAAGGGATTGTCCACCAACGACGGCGACAGCTACCTCTGGTGGCTGAACAACACCAACGACGGCGGACAGTACAAACCCACCGCCATCTTCGAGTATGATGGAGAGACCGTCTTCGCATGGGATGTCAACCTCATTCCCATCGGAGGACAGATAGGCAAGGAAACCACCGAGTTCAAGGACGAGGGTGGCTGGAGCACCACCTTCGGCATGACCTTGGCCGACCCGTCGGTGCCCGCCGTCATTTCCTTCATCGGCTTCGCCAACCAGATTCCGCAAGCCACCGATGAGGCAGAGTATGCATGGGACGCCAACCTCTGGGTTGCCGGCGATCCGGGCCGCATCTCTCCCGACAAGGTGGTCGTTGACGAGACAGCCAACACCATCACCGTGAGCCAGACCGGCGACAACAACGTGGCATTGGTATACAGAACCGACAAGGTGCTTTATGTGAACGACGCCAAGTACTTCGTCATCCAAGGCAAGGGCCTCTCCATCGCCGACACGAAGTCTTACCTCTGGTGGCTGAACAACACGAACAACGGCACCCAGGTAGCGCCGAACATCGCTGTGAAGGACGATGACGGCACCGTCACCCTCGTGTGGACCATCGCCGACACCGGCCTTGGAGCCTCCTTCGAGAGCGGCAAGACCTACCTCGTGGGCAATGCCGGCTGGAACACCACCTTCGGCCTCACCCTCGACGACGAGAGCGTGCCAGCTGTCATCAGCTACATCGGCTACGATGGCATCGACTCCGAAATCGTGAAGCATGCCGAGGAGCTCTACGCAGGCATCACCACCGTTAGAATGGACGTTGAAAACGGCGACATCTACGACCTCCTGGGCCGCAAGGTGACCACTCCGCAGAAGGGCAACATCTACATTCAGAACGGAAAGAAGTTTGTCGTGAAATAATCCATAGGCACACTACAAGGACATCGTGGGGAAATGGCATAAGCCATTTCCCCACTTTTTCACCCTCTTTTCGTCCCAAAAACACTTTTTTCTGACATTTGTCGATGAAAAATGGCGCAGATATGCCTTTTTTTTCTTATTTTTGCAACACACAGAAAAACATTACGCCATGCAGAAATACGCCGACTACATCGAGCAGATAGAAATAGACTCGCTATGGAGTGGGAGACGCCACATCAAATGGGACCTCGACCAGCATGTCAACATCCTCAGCGGAACCAACGGTCAAGGCAAGAGCACCATCATCAACAAGGTTGTAAAGGGGCTTGCCGCCGGTGGTGAATACCCCAGCCACATGCTCAAGGGCGTGCACCTGAAAGTGTATCCCGCTGAAGCGAAATGGATCAGGTATGACGTCATCAGGTCTTTCGACCGCCCGTTAATGAACCTCGACACTTTGGCGAAAATGGACATGAGCCTCGCCACCGAACTCGACTGGCAACTCTTCCAGTTGCAGAGGAAATACCTCGACTACCAAGTGAACATCGGCAACCGCATCATTGAAGTGCTGCAAAGCGGAGCGCCCGATGCAGCGCAACAGGCTCAAGACATCTCCGCACCCAAGAAGCGTTTCCAAGACCTGATGGACGACCTCTTCTCCGACACGGGTAAGAAAATCGTCCGCACCGCCAATGAAATCTTCTTCTCTCAAATAGGTGAGACACTCGTCCCCTACCAACTCTCCAGCGGTGAGAAACAGATGCTTGCCATCCTCCTCACCGTCCTGATACAAGACAACAAGCCCTCAGTGCTCTTCATGGACGAGCCAGAAGTGAGTCTCCACATCGAATGGCAGAAGCGCCTCATCGACATGGTGCTTGAACTGAACCCGAATGTCCAGATCATCCTCACCACCCACTCCCCTGCCGTCGTGATGAACGGCTGGGTGGACAACGTGACAGAAGTCTCCGACATCACCGACAGTTTCTGACACTCTTCAAGCCGTTTCCACGAACTTTCAGGAAAATGCCCAAACGCCTAACAGACAATCTCAACTCAGACTATTTCAACGCTGCCAACAAGTTGAAGCCGAAGACAGCGCGTCGTCGCATCGTGGCCTACGTGGAGAGCTACGACGACATCTATTTCTGGCGCACCGTTCTCAGCGAGTTTGAAGATGAGACACTTTATTTCGAGGTGATGCTTCCATCGAAGGTGAACTTGTCGAAAGGCAAGAAACAGGTGCTGATGAACCTCATAGGCGACAACGTGGGAGAGGACATGATAGCATGCGTGGATGCCGATTACGACTTCCTGGTGCAAGGCGTGACGAAGACCTCAGACAAAATCATCCACAATCCCTACGTCTTCCACACCTATGTCTATGCCATCGAAAACTATCAATGCTACGCTCCCTCGCTGCATAACGTATGTGTCATGGCCACCCTCAACGACCATATGATTTTCAATTTCGAGGAATACCTGCGGCAATTCTCCCAAGCCATCTTCCCACTCTTCGTATGGAGCATCTGGTACTATCGCTCCCCAAAATACACCGATTTCTCCATCACCGATTTCAACAGGGTGATAGAGACCGGCCATTTCACCCTGGCAAGAGCGGCCGAGGGCATTGCCAACGTCCGTCACAAGGTGGGAAGGAAAATCATACAACTACAAAGGGAGAATCCAGACGCGAAAGAGTCTTACCTTGCCTTGAAAGAGGAGTTGAAAGAACTCGGTGTCTCTCCCGACAGCACCTATCTCTACATCCAGGGGCATCACCTATACGACAACGTGGTGTCACCCATGCTGGGCAAGGTGTGCGACAAGTTGCGTCGGGAACGCGAGATGGAAATCCACAACAAGGCTATCCACAACACACAGATGCGGAACGAACTGTCGTGTTACCAACACAGCGTTGAGAGTGTCACTGCCATGTTGAAAAAGAACACCGGCTATGTGAAATCGAAACCTTACGCCAAACTGAAGGCCGACTTGGAACATTACCTCTCCTCCCTTTCTCCCACGGTGGAGCCCACCGAAGAAGAATCTCAACAACCCCCAAAAGAATGATGCCATGGAAATGAAAACCGCATCCATCGAGACTGCACGCCTGCTGCGCAAGCACCGTTTCAACGAACCTACCACGAGTTATTACGATGCCGACGGCATCCTGCGCACAGTGACTCAAGAAGAAGCCGCCTGTTGGAACAGCCCCACCTACGACAAGAGCGTACGCCACAAGGTGTATGCCGCCCCCACGCTGGCCTTGGCTCAGCAATGGCTTCGCGAGAAGAAACGTTACGACGTGCTAGTGGATCGCGACTATCTTTTCGGCAAGGTGGGCAAGTACTTCGCCAAAATCATACGTTTGAAAGACGGGGCCATCAGCGAGACTGCGCATTGCCGCAGTTACGAGAAAGCGTTGGAGTATGGCATCAAGAAAGCGCTGCGCACGATGTGAAGGAGAGTTATTTTATCAGACAGGTAGGTGGTTTTAGGTGGTGATAGGTGGCTCTTACAAAATCATAGCGGGCGGGCACAAGACCCGCCCCTACGACTTCGGGGGATTTGAAGCTCCCTATTTTTTAATTTTTAATTTTCAATCTTCAATCTTCAATCTTCAATCTTCAATTTACAAAGGATATTCGTCGAAAGCATAGAGTACTGTGGAGAGATATCGTTCACCCGTGTCGGGGAGAAGTACGACGATGTTCTTGCCCTTGTTTTCCGGTCTGGCAGCCACCTGTGCAGCAGCGAATGCGGCGGCTCCCGATGAAATGCCCACGAGCAGTCCCTCCGTCCTTGCCAACAAGCGTCCCGTGCGAATGGCATCGTCGTTCTCTACATCCACCACCTCGTCGATGATGTCGGCGTCGTAAGTGGCAGGCACGAATCCCGCTCCGATGCCCTGAATCTTGTGTGGTCCGCTCTTACCGCCGTTGAGCACAGGCGATGAAAGGGGTTCCACCGCGATGACCTTCACCTCTGGATTTCGCTCTTTGAGCAGTTTTCCCACACCGGAGATGGTGCCACCTGTTCCCACTCCAGCTACGAAGATATCCACTTTCCCGTCAGTATCATCCCAGATTTCACGTCCTGTGGTGAGATAGTGTTTTTCAGGATTCGAAGCGTTCTCGAATTGTTGGAGTATGATGCTTCCCGGAATGGCATCCCTCAGTTCCTGTGCAGCCTTGATGGCCCCAGGCATTCCATCCTTTCCGCTGGTGAGCCTGACCTCCGCACCGTATGCCTTGACGAGGTTTCTCCTTTCCACGCTCATGGTTTCCGGCATGGTGAGTATGAGTTTGTAGCCCTTGACCGCCGAGACGAGTGCCAGTCCTACGCCTGTGTTTCCGCTGGTTGGTTCGATGATGGTGCCACCGGGTTTTAGCAGTCCCTTCTTCTCGGCATCCTCTATCATTGCGAGTGCTATGCGGTCTTTGACGCTCCCGCCAGGGTTGAAATATTCCACTTTGGCCACCACGGGCTTTTCAAGTCCTTTTTCAGCCGAGAATTTGTTGAGTTCCAACAATGGTGTTCCACCTATGAGTTCTGTCAATACATTTGCTATTTTTGCCATGGTTATCTGTTTTTTGATGATTGTTTCTGGAGTTAAAGGGACATGTGTTCACTTCTCCTGATTTTGGCATCGTTGCCATACTACTTCAGACCCTTTTTCACGTCCCATTTTTCTTACTACCTAAAGTTGAGTGATGTTATATCAGATGGCCTTGAAAGCGTCTTCGAGTGCCTCGATGATGTCGTCGATGTTTTCTATGCCGATGCTGAGTCTGATGGTCGAGGGATAGATGTGCTGCTGCTCCAACTCCTCAGGCGACATCTGTGAGTGCGTGGTTGTGGCAGGGTGTATGACGAGCGACTTCACATCAGCCACGTTGGCAAGAAGCGAGAAGATTCTCAGGTTGTCGATGAAGGCCCATGCCTCTTTCTCCCCTCCCTTGACCTCGAAGGTGAAGATGGATCCAGCCCCGTTGGGATAGAGTTTCTTGTAGAGTTCATGGTCGGGATGCGAGGGCAGTGCGGGATGGTTCACCTTTGCCACCTTTGGATGCTTTGCGAGGAAGTCCACCACCTTGAGTGTGTTCTCCACATGACGCTCCACCCTGAGGCTTAAGGTTTCCAGTCCCTGGAGCAGAATCCATGCGTTGAATGGGCTGATGGCCGCTCCTGTGTCTCTCAGGATGACGGCACGTATGCGTGTAACGAATGCCGCCGGTCCCGCCACGTCGGCGAAGACGGCACCATGGTAGCTGGGGTCAGGCTTGGCCAATGTGGGGAACTTGTCGGCATTGGCCTTCCAGTCGAAATTCCCAGAATCGACGATGACTCCTCCGAGGGAACTGCCATGCCCGCCTATGAACTTGGTGGCAGAGTGTACGACGATGTCGGCTCCGTGCTCAATGGGTCGGATGAGGTATGGCGTCCCGAAGGTGTTGTCGATGATGAGTGGTATGTTGTGGCGGTGTGCGATTTCCGCCAGTTTGTCGATGTCTGTGACGTCGGAGTTGGGGTTTCCGAAGGTCTCGGCATAGATGGCTTTGGTCTCAGAAAGTATGGCCTCCTCGACAGCCTTGAAGTCCGACACGTTGACGATGGTGTTTTTCACCCCTTGGCTTGCCAGTGTGTGTGTGATAAGGTTGAAGGAACCTCCGTAGAGGTTGTCAGCGGCCACGAGATGGTCTCCCGGGAGGAGTATGTTTTGTAGGGAATAAGTGATGGCAGCAGCTCCTGAAGCCACGGCGAGTCCTGCGACGCCCCCCTCGAGTGCAGCGACACGGCCTTCGAACACACCTTGCGTGGAGTTGGTGAGTCTTCCGTAGATGTTTCCGCTGTCACGCAGTCCGAATCTGTCGGCTGCGTGTTGAGAGTTGCGGAAGACGTAGGATGTAGTTTGGTAGATGGGCACAGCGCGTGCGTCGGTAGCCGGGTCGGCCTGTTCTTGTCCCACATGAAGTTGCAGGGTC
>Ga0247610_10004236_pt1 | contig 15408 bp, 3 predicted proteins | sample 174DNAGHGhighgp2_FD_193483 | JGI IMG/M metagenome (GOLD analysis project Ga0247610, IMG submission 193483) | Sheep rumen microbial communities from Palmerston North, Manawatu-Wanganui, New Zealand - 1742 DNA GHGhigh gp2 | ecosystem: Host-associated > Mammals > Digestive system > Stomach > Rumen ... | reverse complement strand
GGCGGCCTCTGTGTCAACAAGCGCCACGTCCTGCGACATCTCGTGCAGTTCAAGCGTGAGAAGAAGCACGTTCTCTTCGGCTACATCAGCGACCAGACGCCGAAGTGGGAGAACATCCACCTGTGGCTCGACTTCCTGGGCCACGACACGCCCGTCTTCACCGGTGGCGAGCGCATCATGAACAAGATGGACGACGCCGTGTTCTATCTTGACATGGAGCGTCCGTGCCGAGGCAAATACATCTGCACCTTCCGTCTGCTCTCCGCCCACGCTGCACAGGAGGAGGAGAACGCCATCACACGCCGTTTCTTCCAGATGCTGGAGGAGAACATCCGCCGAGAGCCAGCCTACTATCTCTGGACCCACAACCGCTGGAAGCGCACCCACGCCGAGTACGATGCCATCGTGGAAGAGTGGAAGCAACAGGGCCGGCACCTGAAGGACGAAGAATAGAAATGGTGCGGACGTAGCCATGTCTGATTCCATCCGCACAGTACAAAAAAGTCCGAAGGCTTCGGACTGTTTGTCCGAAGGCTTCGGACTCTCCGTCCGAAGGCTTCGGACTCGTCGTCCGAAGGCTTCGGACAAACAGTCCGGGTTCTAATTGTTAGGATATTCGTTTATGATGTTGCCGTTTTTATCAACCTCCTGAGTATATCCAAATGGAATTATTGTCTTTACAGTAGCTGACCTTACTTCACGGCCATAAGCGTCTTTTATCCCAGCGCAAATTTCTATTTCTAATCCACCAGATTCAGCGTCCTCTTGATTCCAAGAACGTTCTATTTCTACTGAGAACTCTTTCTTCCCATCCATGCCAAGAGGTATATATTTGTCATCTTTACCATAAGCTCGAACCCATTTTTCCACGATGTTCTCAGCATTTTGGGGTATTTCAAAATAAGCCTTATACTTAAATCTTGAGCTGGATATACCAAGTGCTTCACAGACTATTTTTTTCAGATATACCTCCGACACTGGTGTTACTTCTGTTGGAGTACCCGGCTTTCCATTTGTGTCAAATTTCACTTCGTATGAAGTAGGAAGCATCACATCAATTTCACAGCCCCAAAAAAATGAGTTTTCTGAGTTTTCTTTATTTACACATTTCACCACAGGATATAAGTTTATTTTTGTATTCGGATCATCTGTATAATAGTCAAACGGCAAGTAGCAATAGCCGTCGTTGATGATATTGCCTGTTTTTGATGACACTTTCAGGCCATCCGTCTTGAAAAACATTTCTCCTTTATCCCAATCTGGAAGTCTTTTTCCTGTTTTGTCCCATAAACCAAACAAGTAAGTATCTGGGATGTTGTTTACATGTACATGCGCTTGACACCTTGCCCTATACTTAAACCCCTTCTTCATTGCTGCATTATCTTTTTTATTCGCAGGATCTAATGAGTATGTATATAAGTGGGTTAAAGAGATTACCTGTATTGTTGACACTATTGTATTAATACGTTGCTCCTTATCGAAATAGAATCTTGATGCCACCCAGTCTTCAAGTCTTCCAGTGGAGGTTATCATATCGATATGACTTTTACCTAAGTTATTGATCTCTCCTGCATAATAACCAGGCATTGCAAAGTAAATTTTATTAGGTTGTATTTTTCTATAAAAGTAGGGGAAAGTGATTTCGCAATGGTCAAAATCTTTTGTTATCCTCTCATTTGAGAAGACCATATCCACATAATCCATTCCTTCGTCCAAAACAACAATACACGGCGTCAACACTTGACCATGTCTTGCATCAATTCCTATATCAGGTTTGCCATCATCTTGCTTATAAAGACTATACCCCATAGAAAGTTGTACGTTGCTTTGACCAGCACCATTTTTAGTAAAATGCCATGAATTATCATCCATCTTCGGCATCCAATAATACTTAGTTGTTTTGCGAGGGAGATCTTCAAAATGTTCCGTAATATAGTATGGCCCCACTACAGTAGCCGCTAATTCGCTCTTCTCAATTATTTCTGTTATATTTTTTGTTCCTGCTAATCCCTTTATTTTTTCTGAAAGTTCATTTGCACTAGACAAATACTCCTGTCTTTCTTCTTCATCCAAGAAAAAATTCGCATAGAGCGTAGAGATGATTAACTGCATGTTTCCAATGTTTTTAAAGAAATCCTGTATCACCAATTTAAGATCATGTACATCTCTAAATTCTGCGCCAAGTCCAGCATCCCAAGTTGTTGTTACTCCCTGTTGTTTTGCAAAACTATTATACCCGTTTCCTAAAAAACCTGTTCCCGTTATGGATTTTACGGTTGATTCAGCAGTAGTTTTTAGATTCCCCGCCAGAACGACACACCCACCAATTTTATCTGACCATAAGCCCAATCCAGCAATGATATGTAATTCTATCATTCCGGTTGCAGTTCCTTCTATGGTAAGCCCAAAATAACTATTGTCTCTATTAATAAAATCTCTTCTTAAGTCTAAAGGATCCAAAGTCTCTAAAGGATCCCTAATTAAGTCAACTACCTGTCCAGCTCCCACATTACTCCAACTAGCAAGATCCTTTTCTGCATGTCCGTTCAAGTTGTAGAAAAAATGGCCACTGGCAGCCACCTCGACAGAGGGGATTAATCTTATGCCTAATATCACAGGACACGTTATAGCTGGATTACCAGGTGGAAGTTGAATAATAAATTTATCAGGTGGTAAAATGTTTTTATTTTCAATAGTCCAGGTAACTTTAGCACTGGCATTGAACTCTATATCACCGTCAAATACATAGTCATCGGTAACAGCAATAGTCCAAGGTACCTCTTTAATTTTTAAATCTCTTCCTCGGATTTGTAATCTCAAGGCATGTTTGGTGTGGAATTTGTTTATTTTAAATGAACCCTGTACTTGTACATTTACGTCAGATGTCCACCCATGTCCCCAATCTCTGTGAAGGACATCAAAATTTACACCTTTACCAAGGTTAGCGCTGATTGAACCTTCACCTTCATAAGGATCGCTTTTGCGATAGTCAGTTTCGTCCCAAAAATCCCTTGTAGCATTATACGTTTGCTTCTGTTGTTGTGCAAGTAAACTAGTTATGTCGGCATCCAACGAGAATTTTTTGAAAACTTGGTTTGGTTCTGCAGCAAGGGTAATCAAACGGTACACCCCATCCACCTCTGCCGCCGCCATTACTTCATGAGCAATGCCAAACCGAAACTTACTAGTTATTGCGCTATGAATTATTTCACCTTTAACAGGTCTCAACTCTTCGGGCATACTGATATCAAAGTCAATGCATCCCATGACTCCTGTAGAGTCATATCTTACCTCCTGAATATACTTTTCCATCTCAGGTGTAATTCTGAGAACATTACTATTGAACTGATACGTAATATCATAATATTCATTAGTTTCTCGTACAGGCTCATCGTAACCATATCCAGTATGAACAGGTACATCGGAAGATTCCTTTCCTTCATCCAGTTCATCTTCTATAAAGAGATTACATGATGCGGCCATCAATGGAAGAACAATGAATAACGCTATGCGTACAAGCTTAGTAACGGTATTGTTATTCTGAAAGAAGTAATGGTAGGTCATAGGTGGTATCTATCTTTTAGTTGATTCATTAATTCAATTCTAAGTCGTATGGATTCGCGGGTGTACCGAAGGTATCGTGGGCAATGAAGAACGTGGTAAAGTCATGTTCCACCATTGTTGCGGTCAAAGGGTCGTAGTGCCTAAAACGGATATAGCTGGTGTAATTCTCGCTCCACACGCGTATGACGGTATATCGGTGTCCGTTCAGCTCTGTCGTCCTCGCCACTCCGCGCAGTTCATTGTTGATGAACGCTCCCACGAAGACATTGTCGCCAATGGGTTCTCCATCTATGGTGATATTGGCGTAGATGACCATGTCGTAGGGATAACGGTGGGGGTTGTCATACCATCGCGGCCACACATTGACGATGCAGGAGGAGGTGAGACGGTCGCTGACGCTGGTGGCAGTGACTCTGGTGCTTCCCTGCTGCATGGCCACAATGGTGTCGTTTCGGAAGGTAACAATCTCCTCGTCGTCCATGTCCCACCACACCTCGCTATTTGACAATGAGTCGGGGCTGAAGGTGACGGGAATCTTGAAACTGTCGCCCACCATCAGGTCGATGGTGTCGCGTGCCAGTGTCATCGTGCCTGCAGATTTCGGGTCGCCTGCCTCCCAATAGTCGCCACAGCTGAAGAGAGAGAAGGTAAAAAGGTAGAAAGGCAAAAAAACTTTTACCATCCATTTCACCTTAGACTTGACGATTGCTCTTTTGATTGTATGCATAACTTCTCTTACTTTTTTCACCTTATTGCCTTTTTACCTTCACCACATTAGATGGGGTACTTTGCCTGCCGTCGCGCCACTGTATCATGACGTAGTATTCGGCCTGCTGGCCCTCGTGCAGCAGCTCGTCGGCATATTCCGTGTCCTCTGCAGGCTGGCTGATGAGAAACTGGAACTTGTCCTCACCAGGTGCCTTGCGGTAGATGCACCAGTAGTAGGGCGCGTCGAATGGCAGCTGGCTTGGCACCCACACCAGGCGCGTCTGCTTATCCTTCTCCATATAGTCGCCGGCCAGCTCTATGCCGACATTCCACACCTTCGGCCCCTTGTGGAGGAAACTCACTGCGAGGCTCTTCGACGTGTAGGGCGAGGCATTGTAGCTCTCCACGTAGTAGTAGTAGCGGCGCTCGCGGTCGAAGGAAGGATTATCATCGATGATGATACGGTAGTCCTGCGTCTTCAGCGAGTCGGCATCATAGCGTCCGATGATGTCCCACGGCCCGTCGTCGCCGATGCGGCGATAGGCCACATGATATTTCATGTCAGCATCCATACCCACAATCCACTCCATGTGCATCCCCTCCTCGTCGGTATGGTTTGAAGCACCCAGGTGTGGTTGCGTGGGCGGCGTCACATGCGGTCGCTCCACCTGCAGCCAGTGGCTCCAGGGGCCTATGTTCGCTGACTGGTCTATCGCGCGGACCTTATAATAGATATACCGCTGGTTGGTGTTCAGTGCCAGCGAGTCAATGAAGTTCGTTGTGCGGATGCCGCCCTCGTTGCGGATGACAAACTGATGGGTGGTGTCATTGGCAAAAGCAATGTCATAGTAGCTGATGTCCTCGTCGGGCAGTGGTTGCCAGCGCAGGATGGCGTAGGCATACTGCTGGTTCATGGCCACGAGGCTGTCGGGGCTGGGCATGACAATCTCCGCCCGTAGGCTGTCGGGGGCTGCCGGCGGGTTATAGTCCTGCAGGCGTATCTGCTGTATGAGCGAGCGACTCTCGTTGCCCGACTCGTCGAAAGCTGAGATGCAGAGCATGCCTGTGATGAGCTTCGTGGCATCGATGGTGTAGATGGTGTCTGTGGGTGGAATCATCTCGTCGTTCAGCGTGCGCCATTCGCCTCCTGTCAGCCTGTAGTTGCTGTAGTTGATGCAGTAGCCCACAAGGTCGGGTTCCTGCTCTTGTTTCTGCCACACCACGTGTGCCTTCACCGTAGCCATAGGATCCTGCTCCGGTCGCTCTATGACGATGTATTTCAGTTCCGGTGGCGATGGCGGGTCGAGGTCGTAGACCACTACGCGGTGTGCTGTAGCGGGTCTGCTCAAGTCAGCAAAGGCATCGTACCCCATGACGCGGTATTCCCATACGCCGAGCACGGGCACGCTGTCGGCGATGGCACAGAGATCTTCATCTGTCGGGTCGGTAATCATCGAGGCATAGGGCTTCGTGGTGATGCGCTCCCACAGTCCTTCGACGTTGTTGCCCTCCATGTCCTGTAGCAGGCGTCGCTCCACCTCGAAGCTGGAGTGCGACTTGTCGTGCCAGCGCAGGGTGATGTGTCTCTTCGGTGCCACGCTGTCGGTAATCAGTGCCCGATAGGGCTCGGGGCTGTAGGGTTTGTTCACCACATCCTCTGCCACTCCCGGCTCGAAGAGCAGCATGCCGCCGTTGTCCCAAACCGTGGGCTGAATGTAGTAGTCGTAGGTCATGCCCACCACGGCGGTGCTGTCAGTAAAGCGCACGGCCATTGCCTCAGCCAGGTCCTTGCGCCACTCTGCCACCATCATGGCGAAGCCGAAGGCCACGTCCTGCTCGCTGCTGTATTCCATGGTGCGTCCCATGCTGCCAGCTCGCTCCTGCTTCTCGTTCTCTGCGTCGCCATAGAGGGCACCCATGCAGACCAGTGCAAGGGAGTCGGTCTCGGGATAGCGCTTCATGAATTCCTCCAGGGAGAGGGGTTTCAGGGCGTAGGCCAGCGTATCGATGCGGAAAGGCAGGGGCGAATCGTCATCGGCAGCAACCCCTGGTGCTCCCTTCGGCACGCGGAGAATATTCACTCCCACGTCGCAGAGATACAGCCAGGAGGCGAAGTCCTCGGCGCTCCAGCGCAGCACAACACTGTCGCCGTAGGTGCGGGTAAGCAGTCCTATCTTCGTGGTGACCAGCGGCTCCTGGTGCTTGATGACCTTGCGCTGCTGTGCGGCCGACGACGTCCGCGTTCCCTGCTGTGCTACTGCGGTGAGGGCGGCAGCCAGCAGGGCTATACTGATGATGATTCTTCTGTATCTCATATCATTCGCTTCTTTCTTCTCGTTTCTCATTTATTTTTGGAGGGGTCGTAGGTTTTTGTATAGGTATTATAGAGCCAACCCAGCGTGGCACTGAATCCCAACTTGGTATAGAAGATGGATTTTCTACTGCTCCAGAGAGTTGAAGGCATCTTGATGGTGAGCTTATAGGAATTTCCTCCGAACCAGTTGCTCGCTTTATTAGTCAGACTTGCTACGCTGAAGTTTTCTCCAACAGTAAGATGTTGTAGAAAAGCGCAACCATGGAACATCTTATTCATGTTCTTTACCTTGGAAGTGTTCCATGACGCGATGTTCATAGAGGTCATCCTCATACAATTCATGAACATTCCCTCCATGTTAGTTACTTTCTCGGTATTGAAGTATGCCCAGTCACCAGCACTATTGTTGTTCAACTTCTTGCAGTTTGCAAACATATAGCTCATATCTGTTACATTGTTAGTAACGAATGTGGCTCCCCAAGTCGCTCTGGTGCTGCCAGTAGGTGTATAGGAATAAGCTTGTATTCCATGTTTCGTGAGATTCTCGCACTTGTAGAACATGCCTTTCATGTTAGTGACGTTTTTGGTGTTCAGTCTATAAGCGTTGATTGCCTCGCTATTATTCTGTGCAAACATGAATTGCATGTATTTCACATTCTCAGTGTTCATCCTGCTCAGGATGCTGAAGTCTGTCAGTTTAGAACATGTGTTGAACATATATGCCATGTCTGTCACCTTCCATGTGTTGAAACCATTGCCAACGACGATACTTGTGAGTGACGTTGCGTCGGAGAAGAGATAGCTCATATTGGTAACATTCTCTGTGTCGAAACTTGATATGTCGATGGTCTTCAGATTCGAGCAGCTGTGGAACAAGTGGTCTAAGTGGGTAACTTTAGAAGTATTGAAGTGACTGAGATCGATGGAAGCAAGTGCCTGACAGTTATAGAACAGATACGACAAAGAGGTAACGTTCTCGGTATTCAGGTTCTCTAGTCCCTCGATGGTTGTGAGCTTTGTGCAGTCACTAAACCATGCTGTAAGCGATTCAGGCTTAGCATCGGCGAACGAGGGATCTATCACGACCTTGGTCATCGTTTCCTTAACGGTGTTCGTCCAATTCTTTATTCTTGATGCAAACGACTGCGACACAATCTCTAACGGCAGGCTCAGTCTGCGGCTGTCACCATAGTCCAATGCGTCGAAGTCATCGTTGGCCCAGACATTGGTAATGGTCTTCCCCTTGAACGTCTGTCCTACGCTGTAAGCACACTTGTAGACGAAGGTGAGCGTCTTGTTGCTACTGGTCCAAATGGCTTGCTTCACCTTGCCGCCCGTGACGAATCGTCCATGACCGGTAAACGCCAGTTTGTTCACCCACGCATTATTGACTGTGGTCGTTGACGTAGCAGGATTGACCATCACGTCTAAGTCGGAAACTTGGGTGAAGGCATTGGTCATGTTGCCTGTCATACCAGGTAAGTTGAACGCTCCGCTCACCGTCATGTTCTTCAGGTTGGAGCAGCCGCTGAACAATTCCCAAGCCCTGATTACGCTGCCAGTGCTGAATGTGGAGAGGTCGAGCGACGTCACCTTGCAGTCCTTGAACATAGCATTCATATCGGTTACCTCGGAGGTGTTCAGGTATTGCAGTCCCTCGATGGATGCAGTCTTGCCCCCAGCGAACCAAAATTTGGTAACCTTAGGCTTGACGGCAGCAAAGCTCTCGTCGATGACTACCTTCACGTCTGCCGCAACATTCTCGAGTGTGGCCGTCCAGAGTGCCTTGCCGTTTGCCGTGTTGTTTACCACATCATCGCCCTTCCACACGCTGGTAATCTTGTTCTTTCCAAAGAATTCGCCCTTCTCGTATGATGAGCCATAGTAGAAGGTGAGGGTGTTGTTGTCTGCCGTCCAAATGACCTGTGGTGTCTTCATGGCCTCCTCCATGCTTGCACGGCCTATCCATCCATTCTTTCCCTCCACGAATCCTAGCTTGTCGACGAAGGCGCTGCGTACAGCAGCGACATTGTTTGCAGGCAGGTCGACGAGCATGTTGACCACGCCATAGAACGCATTCCTTTCCGCGTCGCCCCCCACATTTGAGGCTGTAAAGCCATTGGCCAACTTCAGCGTCCTCAAGTTCGTGCATCCATGGAAGGCATCGTCCATCTTTGTCAGACTGGCAGAACTCCAGTTTTCGAGCTGTAGTGTGGTCAAGGCCATGCAATTCTTGAACATCTCCGACATGTCTGTGACATTTGAAGTGTTCACATTGCTGAAACGGATGTCGCTGAGTTTTGAGCAATCAGTGAAGAGATTTGCCAGACTGGTCGTCTTTTCAGAGATACTCAAGTTGCTGACAGTCGTTATTGCCGAACAACCGCTGAACATACCCTCCATCGTCTCCAGGCTTCCTGTTTTCAGGTTTTCCAGCCCATTGACGGTAGTGAGTTTACCGAAGTTCTTGAACCAGTTCTTGGTACTAATGGGCATGGCCTCGGCAAAATAGGATGTGAATTCCACCTCGGTAACCTTATTTACGTAGCCACTCCATGGCGAGTAGTCCAATTCGTTGTTCATGAACTCCAACACGTCGCCTCCCCGGTTTTTCGACCAATAGCCTTTTATTACTTTATTGTCGTATTTCTCGCTACTGCTATTGTATTTAGAATCTTCTGGCTTCGTGAACACCAACTTATAGTTGTTGAGACTCTTCTGCACCATAAGTGCCATCACATTGTCATCGATAAGATGGAGGTTGACATAACTGGTGCGAGGAAGTTGCGTCTTAATGTTCTGGGTGCCGTCATAAGTGCTCTTAAGCATGTAGATATGACAGCTATATGGCACCTGACTGAACATCTGTCCGCATTGCTGTGCACATTTCTTGGTAGTAAACCGGTGTAGCTTCAGTGATGTCAGTGCCAAGCAGTTCTTGAACGCAGAAGTTGCAGTGGTCAGATTATTCGTTTCCAAATCGCTAAAGTCTATTTCTTTCAGCACCTTGCAATTTTCAAACATGGAATTCATGTTCTTTATATTGCTATACTGTGCCTGGTCAACTTTTACTTTCTCCAGTTTCTCACAGTTCAGGAACATGTATGAAGCATCATTCGGCAGTTCACTCATTTCCACCGATTTGAGTTTTCCACAATTCTCGAACATCCTGCTTGCTGTTTTGGGGTCAGAAGAGGAGGGGAATGAAATGTAGGGAACTTTAGTCAGGCTTGTGCATCCCGAGAACATGCTGCTTGCATCGATGGTATAGATACCACGTGCTGTCACCGTCGTCAAACTCGGACAACTCTTGAATTCTTCTTTTCCTCCCAAATAGCCTTCTTGGTATTCAACGGCTTTCAGGTTTGCACAGTTATTGAACCAATTCTTCCTGCTGTTGGCAGGATTTTCGAATGAATTGTCAATGATGATTTTCTTAATGCTATTCTTATATGAGTTCCATACAGGATTGTTACCGGCATTCCTTATCTGGTCGGCATTCCACACGTTCTTCACAGTCATGCCAGTGTAGGTTTTCCCCTCATCAGATTTGATGGTTCCCTGATAGTTCTTGGCATAGTCGGTCATACTATTCAGCAGGAGCAGCGTCTGCTCACCCTTACTGTCCTGCACAACTAGAGCCTTGGCCGGATGGTGCGACATAATCCTTGTGGCGCACGAGGGGAGCTTTGCCTTAATACTCTTGTCGAGATAGTAGGAATAATAAACCGTGATACCTTGTTCGCAATTGCCCACCTCATTAAACATACATTCTGTTTCCATGCAGTTTTTTGGAGCTAGGTTTTCAATGTGCAGCTCTTTCATTCCCGTGCACTGATAGAACATATAGCTCATGTTCTTTGCCCCGGCAGCCACCAGATTGCTGATGTCAAGCTTTGTCAGCGACTGGCACTTCCAGAACATGTAGTCCAAGTCTGTTGCCTTTGGCAAGTCGAAGTTCATCTTTACTGACGTGAGCGATGTACATTCTGCCAGCAGCAAGCTCACCTTCTCTACCTTGCTCATGTTTATCACGCTGAGGTCGATGCTCTTCAGACTCCTACAGCCCCGGAACATGCTGGTCATGTCGGTCAGTCGGCTCATGTTCAGATAGTTCAACCCTTCTATGGTTTCCAAGTTCTCACAATGCTCGAACCAGTTGGCTGTTGTACGCATCTTGGCCTTGGCAAATGATGAATTGATTTTCACCGTTTTTACCTGCGGCTTCACCTCTTGGTCGGCCGTCATCATCACATAGAAGTTGTCGGCACTCCATACGTCAGTAATGTCCGCGCCTTCGAACTTGGTGCCTACTTGATAGATTTTGTCAGAGAGGATCAGGCTCAGCGTTTTGTTCGACGAGGTATAGATAGCCTGTGGCACAGGCTGGTCAAAATGCGTAGCCTCATAGCTTTCGTTCTTGGTAATTCGATTGTTCATTTCTGCCAGATTCTTGGCCAGACCATTGTTGGCATCAACAGCCACCTCCTGGAACCACGGGCCGGCACCCATGCCATCAGTGTCTTCGTTGGAAGTACTTAGGGTGTAAAGACCTGTGCTGATGTTGTAAGCGTCTACGCGATAGATGCGTGCCTTGAATGTCGAGACGCTCTTCAATCCCTCATTCATGTCGAATTCATCCCATGCCACCTTGTTTCCACTAACGTATGAGCTGTTCCATCCGGAAATCAGATTATTATTACTGATTCTGCAGAATGCCTCTGGCTCGCCGTAGAGATCTTTCTCATTTCCGATTAGTCGGAAGAAGAACAGGTTTGACAGTTGTGTCCAATATCTCCACTTGCTAGTGATGTCACTTTTACCAATGGATGTCCTAAACGAGCGTTTGCCTTCATTCAGTTCCAGGTTCTTGTACTTCACATGTTCGTCACCAGTAAACGCATCACCTTGATAGTCGTATTGCTTGAAACAGTCGCCGAAGATGAGTGGCAGCTGGTAGTAGGGCACCTTAGCCGTGACATCCTTCGATTTGCACTCTATATATCGTCCTCTGTTCAAATCGTTCATCTGCTTCATCAGCTGATTGAAGCTATCGTCTCTGAACGACTTCTTGCCATCTTCATCGGTAGTGATGAAAGAACTGAACATAAAGAACAGATTCCTTCCTTCATGGTACAGTTTCCTACTCATCTGGCTGGCCACATCGTAAGGAGCTGTAAAATCTTTCACCAGATTAGTCAGGTTATAGGTCTGGTCGCTGTTGTGGTTCAAGTTCACCGGAGTGATGGTCGAGGTGCGCTCATCCTGATTGTTGGCAGTCATACCACTTACCGTGCCAAGCGTCATGGGTAATGAGTACTTGGGCAGATTTGCGTTATTATAGTACCAATCATTCCATGTGCCGTAGAAGTCATTTCGCAGATGATAGAGTGACTCCTCACCATCATTCTTCAGCATTTCCGCGTTCATCACAGTACTCCCCTTCTGGAAGATAAGTGATTCTGAGCCAAACGGTGTCTGTACATCGTCGAATGCATACTTATTGATGATACGGTCGCCTACGAAAGTCCACTTCGAAAGGTATGCCAGATAGAGATAGGGATCCAGAAGTCGTATCGGCTTGTTGTCGTATTTATTGGTGTTAAAGATGAATCCCCAGTCATCGTTTTCTTTGCCATTATTCTTGAGCTGTCTGTAAGTCTGCTCATAGTTAATGGTGGGTTCCTGCCAGGGGCGTGCTCCGACGAAAGGCTCAACGTATGGCAACAGCTTTCCTGTTACGCTACGGTCGGTGGTTTGCATCCAGTTGTCAGTGTAAGTATTGCCGTTGATGGTCACGTCGTAGGGCGCAGGTGTAAGCCATAAGTCAACGATTGCCACTGTGCTGTCCTTTCCGTTGCATTTGAAGGTGTGGGTAAGCTGCAGGTTATAGACTTCGTCGTTGAAGTCATACTCTCTTCCAGCAGCCGTATGACTATTGACGAATGTGGTAGCCTTTTCAAATGCGCTTTCTGGTTCCAAATTGATGCATTTCCCCTCTTCCGTAGGCTTGTAGAGGGCATCCTTTTCCACAGACTGAACGGGCTTTTCCAGATTATCGGCCTTGTAATAGTTCAGTCTCCATTTCAGTGTGTTGTAGGGAAGCTCTGTACGCAGGTCGCGGTTCAATGCTATAGTAGGATGGAGTATGTCGTCCATATAGGCCGTGGTAGTGATGCCCTTCACACTCTTCACATTGGTGCCGTCGACACTGGGATAGGCCAGTGCCACGTATGGGGTGAGGTCGAGCAGTGAGTTGGCCTCGATCTTGTCTTCGGCCTCACTCTTCACACGGAAGAACCAGAGTTTCGACTGCTTCCATTTGATGGGCACATATTCGGGCTTGCCATTGCCATCCTCGTCATAGTAGTAGTCCACCCACTGCTTGCGCCCGTTCTGTATCTCGTAGGCATCGCCGAAAAGCACGAGCATATAGCTGTGCCCAGGCTGGAGGTTCATGCCGGTGAGGTGGAACTGGGTGCCCTTGTCCTCCCGGAAGCTGACGTTCACCTCCTTGGCATCGTTCATCACGAGGCCGTCGCCATTGACATTGTTGTCGAGGATATAGTCTATGTAGGATGCCACGCCGGTGTCCTCCATGATACGCTTCTCGCCACTGGTAATGTCCTTGCCAGTCATCACGGTGCTGGTTTGTGCAGTAGTCGTCTCGCGCTGATAGAAATAGTCGGCCAGGAAGGCATTCATCGTGGCATAGTTGTTGTGAAGGTTGACCATCTGCTCCTTTGCAATATGCTTGTCCCAGAGGTTGGTCAGGTCGTAGCCGGATAGCTCCTTCAGGCCCCCACTTGCAGAAGAGATTTCTTCGTTCTTCAGCTTCTTCTTGAACTGGTTCTCGTCGTAGAACTCGCCATCTGTGGCCAGCGTTGTGGGCAGCGTGCCGAGGTCGAAGAGTCGCACGCCCATCTTCATGCCAGTGGTGGCATCGCGGTCCTTGTTCATGTCGAAGACGTAGGTGCGGCTGTTGTGTATGTTCAGCAGGCTGTCGCTGCCAGTGTTGGCCGAGTAGGAGGGGTCTACGAGGCGGTAGTGCGAACCGAGCGAGGTGTTTGTGGTGAAGGTCATGCGGCTGGCATCGGTCTTTCTGATGGCAAACTCCGGCTTGTAAAGTGCCTCATAGATACTGTCGCTGCCGAGGCTGACATTCTGGAACATCTCAAACCCGTCGAGGGCGTTGCCTACGAAGGGCACGCAGTGGTCGCCGGCCGAGAAGCTGAACTTCTTGTCCACCTTGAAGAGTCCGCCCAGAAACTTCATCTTCACGCGCAGCTTGCCTTCCATCCATGTGGGGCTGGGCAGACCCATTTCCAGGAGTCCGCCGATGCCGGCATAGAGCAATGGCAGGTCTTCGTTGATGAGCTTGCCGATCTTGATGCGGATGCCCAGCTCGGCATCGAGCATGGCGTAGAGCTGCCCCATGGCATACCATCCATCCCACCCCATGCCTGAGCCGGTGTTCACGCAGATGGCACCAGGGCCATAGTTGATGAGCGAGGCATCGAAGCCTGCCAAGGAGTGGATGCCGCCATAGATGAGTCCTAGGTCTACGTCAATCTTGCCCCAGCAGGAGGCGCCCACCATGACACCGCCGCGTGTGTCGGCCGTCTCCAGCATGTGCCTGACGGCCTGTGCGCGTGAGCTTTCTGCCTTTTGTGCATCAGCCCCCATGTCAATGCCGTTCACCTTGTGTCCGCCGAGGAACTCCAAAATCTCATTGGGTATGGGCGGCAGCTTGCCGTTGTCGGGTAGCTCGTTGCCTATGCAGACATAGCCATTGGCACCGATGTCGACAGTGCATACCTTGCTCTTGAACTTCAGGTAGGTAAAAGTACAGCGGCGGTCAACGGCAGGCTCACCGATGTAGAGGTGCCACTTGGGCTTGGCATAGGCCGGCTCATCCTTCTTCTTCCAGGTAATCTTGAACTCGATGTTCACCTTGGTCTGACCTGCCTTGAATTCGTTACTGTCGCTTGTCGTCTCCGCCGTGGGTGCCTGGTCGCCCCTGTCGTTGCTGTTGCCGTTCTCATCCTGTCCCGCCAGATTGCCCAGGCCCGACATAGGTGCCCCAGCAGGCATCTTGGCCACCACGTCGTTGACCTCCTTTTGGAACTCGTCGAGCTTCCCCTTAATTTCGTTCAGTTTTCCGTTGATGTCACTGATACGGTCACTCAGCTCCTTGCCATCGACGCCGAACTCAGAGGTGACGTTCAAGCAGAGGTAGCGCTCGATGGGCTGTCCGGCTTTATCCTTAGCGTTCTCATAGATGAGGCTGACGTCGGCATGGAACATGTTTGAGAGTGCCGCCATCTTACCGTTGAACATGAAGGTGGAGAGGCAGCTGTTCTGACGGTCATAGACCACCAGCAGGTCGACGTCTGCATTCAGCGTCTCCTTACCGGCTGTAGTGTTCATGCCTACACCCAGTGCGATGCCAATCATGCCATACTGTCCTATGGGGTCACCGTTGAATTTCTTGTCTTCGCCCGAGCCTTTGGTGGGCCTGCAGTTGAAGTAGAACCCACCGTTGATACGATTGATAACCACGGGGTCTACGCGCATCATCTCGCTCTGTACCTCTGCCCAGAAGTATCCCCACGAGTAGTTGCGGTCGGTGTCGAGGTCGGCTGCTGCGTTATAGGTGCGTCCCTCGCTTGCTGCCTGTGCCTTTGCCTCTGCCTCCTTCTCTTTCATGTCAGCGTCGGTGGCCTCGTGCTGGAAGAATCCTCCCTTGCACTCCACTTTCAGCAGTCCCTTGATGTCAACGGTCAGGTCGCCCTTGTAGCCCTTGTTGCCGGTATTACCCT
>Ga0247610_10004235_pt1 | contig 15411 bp, 8 predicted proteins | sample 174DNAGHGhighgp2_FD_193483 | JGI IMG/M metagenome (GOLD analysis project Ga0247610, IMG submission 193483) | Sheep rumen microbial communities from Palmerston North, Manawatu-Wanganui, New Zealand - 1742 DNA GHGhigh gp2 | ecosystem: Host-associated > Mammals > Digestive system > Stomach > Rumen ... | reverse complement strand
GCAACCGTCGAAAGCGCCTGCACCGATGGTGTTAATGCCGTCGGGTATCGTAATCGAAGTGATGGCGGTATTGCCATTGAATGCATAGTCGCCAATACCTGTCACCTGATAGGTCTTACCTTCGATGACTACCGTTTCGCCAATCACTACGTCGCCCGTCACGTCGCTGCCACCAACGATAGTGACAGTACCGTCGTCCTCTATCACGTAACCTATGGTATCCGAGACTTCCAGATAGTATTCTGCATAGCCGGGATAGTAGTCATCGTTGCCGGCAAAGTCGGCCTTGATTTGCGTTCCGCCGATGGACAAGAGGGTTACTACGCCATTCTCGTCGACGGTAGCGACACCAGGATTACTTGACGTCCACACGATGGGAGCCACGTTGTGCGGGTTGCTCAGCGCGGGCGAGTTGAAGGGCTGGCCAAGCTTACCCGTGAAGTAGCCCAGTTCGCTGATATAATGCTCATTGGCATTGATGGCCAACTCGGGATCGAGCATAACCTTCGGCATGTTCAACTGGATGGCAATAGCCTTCGTCTCAGGATTAATCGTAATGGTGTACGACTCTGCACCGTCGACCTGGGGCCTCATCCAAGCCTGACCGTCGCCAATCGACATCGTTCCGCTTAGCTTCGTGTAGTTTTCGTCGTCAGTACTGAACAGGTGGCTCCACGTAATGTCACCGTTAGCGGCAATGGCGTTGGCTGGAGCAATTTTGAACCACATGTTTCCGTCGTCGCCATAAACGGCAGGAACCGTAATTTGGTGGGTTCCGTCGTTCTGAGCAACAAACACCTGAGTGGCGTCGTAAACCCAATTGGTGCCAGTACCTATATAATAATACGGTGCTTCGGGCACGAAGGGTACATCCTGTTGGGTGAAGGTAATCTCGTAGGTCATCTCGCTGGGCACTATGCGCATAGTATAATCCTTGGCATTGTTGGATGCAAGGAGTTTCCAAGCACCAGCGTTACCCTTCACCATCGTACCAGTAAGGTCAGTACACTGGTCGACAGAGGCGCAGAGCAAGTTGTCCCAGAAGGTCTCCTGATTGTCGTAGGCCGAACCCGGTGCAACCTTCATATACAAGTCTGCACCGTTGGCAGGGAACGTGATTTCCCACGTCTTGCCGTCGTCAAGTTTCGTGAAAGCATACGTCTTGTCGGTCGTGCTCCATTCGTTCAGGCCGCTCACCAGATAGTAGGCTGTCTCTTCCTGCGGCTCCTCGCCACTTTCCAGACTGACGGTAAACATCGGAGAGTACTGATAACCCCGGACTTCCTTGCCCTCAGACTTATAGAAGACATAGTAGTAATACTTTGCTCCGTCCTCCAGTCCGTCAATCTGCAAATCTACGTCAATAGAGGCTCCTGCGGCCAGCTGAATGGTCTTGCTGACTTTATCTGCCAATGAACCTCTGGTTTCGCTGATCAGTTTATACAATTTGACTATGACGTCGTTGTCGTAGTCCGAACTGCCGTTGTTAGTCACCTGGACGTTGACCACCACATAGTTTTGCTTCACAACCATATTCCTTCCTTCCTGAACAGCATTCTTCGTCGTAGGAAACATCGACAGATTGGCAGCAACGGCAGCATCAACGGTAACATTGCCTGTAATAAATGCATTGTAGTCATACGATTTGCTATTGTTATTCCATGAGCGCGTACATAATGTAACTGTCTTCGGACCCTCAGAATCAGGAATGAAAGAGAAGTCGATTTTTTCTGTTGCCCCCGCATCAATATCGAAATGGCGTCCGCAGGCCAAGTTGCCATCAACTAAAAGGAAGATTTGTCCATTGAACAGCGTACCGTTATTGGTGATAGTTGCTGTCAGATTCAAAGGCGAACCAACCTCCTGTTTGCCCGTTGGCTCTATCGAACCTGTCAGTCCAAACGTAGGCTCTTGGAGCGTCAGCGTATTGTCGCTGATGGTTGCAGTCAGGAAATAAGTTTCAGTACCTTTGTTGGGATACCATGTCTCAGCGCCTGTCTCACGACTGATTGGCTTTATAATATAACTTCCGCTGGTAATGTTAGCACCAAAAGAGATAGTCGCTTTGGCATTACCATAACCATAGCCACTGTCCAACGTATAAGACCATAAAGGCTCAACAGTCAACAGGATATCCCTCTCGTCATAAACACCATAACCCATATCAAATGTATATGTTATGCCTGTCATATTCCAGAAACTGGCAGTAACATCTACCTGGAAATCTTGTGTTGTTGCTGTTCTTGTAACCTCTAAACCAGAAGGGGCACTAATAGAACTAGTTGTCATAATGGGCGTAATGGTTGGAATAATACCCGTATTGGGTTGTGCACCGAAGATAGCACCCTGATCATAGCTATAACCGTCAGTACTGCTGCTGGCACCAATGCCAGAGTTGCTGCCTGGGTCAAGAATTGAGAGCAGGAAATAGTCGTTGCTACCACCACCCCAACCCCAGTTGACGTGGAAATAGTCGTCGCCACCATAACCGTCAATCACAAAAGCGTGACCAGTACCACTCGACTGACCAGAATAGAGCACAGGGCGTCGTGCTGCCAGTTCGTTGTATACCTTCTGGTTCCATGCTGCCAGTCGATAGTTATTACGGTTCTCGTAAATCGTTGCAGCGTCATAGTCCAAATAATTGACCCAGGCATCAGCCACATAGGAAGCAGGGGCAGCGCTTGAACTGGCAGTATAGTTCATCTGCACAGCCGTTCCACATAACAACATCAGTTCAGCAACAGCTTGATTCTGAGCGTCCGTCTCACTGCCTGTATATTTGGGCACCATATTGCCCCAGTCAATGGGTGTTCCAGCAGCTATTGCAGGCATTGCAAATTTCTTTGTACCAGATGTACAACCCGGAATCTCGGCAACGGTCTGCTTGGGCCACTGCCAATAATACATCACCTGAGCCATAGCCGTAGCCACACAACCCGTAACACTATGCTCTCCATCATCCTCCGGACAAAGCAGGTTGTAAGGATTACCCTGATTCCACTCTGATTGCAACAACGGGGCAATACTACCACCTGAGACTGTCTTTCGTGGGGCAGCAGCCTCCGGATGCTTGTTCAGATATGCCATCTGGTCATCATAGCCCTGCAGCCAAGCCCTCATATTATCCGGCATGTGCCGAGGGTCGAACTTACCATTAGACGAATATCCCAACACAGCAGGAACACGGTCGTCGGCAGCAGCAATAACGAAGCCCTGTCCTTCGCCCACGTTAAACACATAATAGCTTGCAGCCATTACTTCTTTCTGCACCTGATAATGGCTAGTGGCCACCAATTGCAGAGAACTCTCGCTAATTGCACTTGCACGGCGAGGATTCATAAACTTCGTAATTTTTTGCCGTGCCTCATCAGGAGTCACTGGTCCACCCATCGCCACAATGCTGACGAAGAGCATGAGGAGTAACAAATAGGACTTTTTCATACGCTTATAGTTTTTGTTTGTAATTGTTTTAGGAGTTTACTTTGCAAAGATATGAAAGATTTTCGATTTTTCCAAATTTTTTGCTATTTTTTGTAGCAAAAATAACGCAAAGCTATGGAATCACGCTTCCAAATAGTCGCGGATGGCGGTGACGAGGGCGTCGTTTTCTTCGGGGAGCTGGGCTGAGACGCGGAAGAAGTGGTTGTCGAGACCGTAGAAGTTGCTACAGTCGCGGATGAGCATTCCGTGCTCGTGAATGAGGTGGTATTTCAGATCGGTGGACGTTGCGTTTTCCAGTTCGCAAAGCATATAGTTCGTCTTGGTCTCGAAGATGCGAACGCCTTTGACCTCACGCAGGTTAGAACGGAAACGCTGAGTCTCCTCCAGATATTCCTCCAGATTGCTGATAGCGGGCTTGCCTTTCTTCAACAAGAATTTCCCTGCCTCGATGCTCAGGGCGTTCATGGCCCAGGGGTGGCGGTGTTGGCGCAACAGCTGGATGGTGTTAGGATGGCCTGTGATGTAGCCCAGACGCAAACCTGGCACCGCATAGGTCTTGCTGAGCGAATGGAGCATCAGCAGGTTTGGCACGTCTATCATCTCACGAGCCTGCAATAGCGGTTCCTTCGTATAGCCTTCGTACGACTGGTCGACGACGAAGGCATAGCGTGGCGAACGACGCACGACGTAGTCCATAAATCCCTTCATCAGCACGTTGCCCGACGGATTATTGGGATTGCATATCCAGTAGACGCGGTCGCGCGGCAACTCGGTCATTTCGTCGTTATTCTCGTAGGAGATAATGTGGTTGAACTGCCTGCAGGCGTCAGCATACTCGTTGAACGTCGGCTGGGGAATGACAGAAGCGCTATTCTTGAAGTGGGCGGCAATCATGTAAATAGCCTCCGTAGCACCATTGGTCACCAGAACGGCCTCTGGCGATATGCCTTCCTTTAATGCTATCAGACGTTCGAGACTGCGCGGCTGGGGCTCCGGATAGTTGGCTATCAGGTCGAAATGTCCCTTCAGAAACTCCTTCAGTGCTGTCAAATCGGCATGCTGATAGATGTTGCTGCTGAAGTTCATCTTCACCAGATCGTCGTAGCGGTAAATGTCGTCTCCGTGACCGTCTAGCATAGTACTCTTATTTGAAGTGTTTCCTTGTCGAATGTGATATCGGCACGCTCGATGAATCGGCTCAGGGCACCCTGCACAGCCAGTTCTCGAGGTGTTCCCACGCTGAGCATATCGGGTTCCATCAGCCAGATGCAGTCGGCTACTTGCAGGGACAGTTCCACGTCGTGGGTAGAGAGGAAAATGGTCTTCTGTTGCTGAATAGCCAGGCGACGCAACAATTGCATCGTTTCTACCTTGCTAGGATAATCGAGGAAGGCCGTTGGTTCGTCCAAATAAATGATGGGCGTCTGTTGTGCCAGCGCCTTGGCTATCATCACCTTCTGGCGCTCTCCGTCGCTCAGCGTGTGCACCATGCGTTGGCTCAGCGACTCAATACCCACCAATTGGATAGACTCGCGAACTATTGCGTGGTCTTCGTCCGTCAGCCCGCCCCAGAAGCCCGTATACGGCGAGCGTCCCAAGCCCACGAGTTCTTCTACGGACATATTCCTGACATCTGGCTTCTCCGTCAACACCACACCGATGATGCGACTAAGTTCCTTGTCGGTAAACTCCGCGATTTCCCTACCCTCCATTCTGATGTTTCCATCCAGCTTAGGCTGAAAGGCAGAGAGCGTGCGCAGGAGCGTCGATTTGCCTATACCGTTTTGTCCTAACAGACACGTCAGCTGACCACTGTTGATGGCGGCATTCAACCCCTTGGCCACCACTTTTTCTTGTCCTTTGGTGGCGTAACCTATGGTCAGATTCTCTAATACGACGGTCTGCATAACTATTATCTCTTAACTTTTATCTATTATCTAACAGACTGTGGCCTAAGTCGCGCACCTTGCAAATGTTGACAATCTGGTCAATCACGTCGTTCATGATGGGAACGGGCACCAACCTGTAGTTGTCGTAATCAGCACAAAGCACCACCAGGTTCAGGGCCTTGACACGAATGCCGTAATGCTCTTGAAGCATATATCGGTAAAGGTTCTGCTGGAGGCAATAGTGATAGTACGACGTATCGGGCACGCTGATGCCGTTGAGAGACATCTTGCCACCAAAACCTTCGACAATGGGACGACCTGTGCCATCCACCACCTTACGGCTACGCTTCCAATCGTAGATGATGAAGTCGCCGTCAGCGTCCTTGCAAATCAGGTCGATAGTGCCGGCTATATTCAAAGGAACGTCGTAAACGGGCCACTCCTGACGATAGGGACGGATGTGATAATCGTTGACGAAGCGCAGGAAGTGCTGGCGTTCGGGCTCAATGTTGACCTCCTCCGTCTCGCCTTCGTAGCAGAACTGATAAGTGGTCTCAAACCGTCCGTTCTTGAAGTAGTTCTCCGTCTGTTCGTGCATGAAGGTACCCACCTCGCTTGCCATACAGCCCGTACGGTTCCACTTGCGGAGCGTCTCTTCTGCCGGAATGCCGTAACGTTCCTGTTGGCGCAAGGCTATGCGCTGTCCGTCAAAAGGCTCGAAGAAATAACCCACAAGGCTACTGACTGGCAACAGTTGGACTTTGCCACGATAGAGGTAGATGTGACCCTCGGGCAGGAAGTCGATGTGCTCATCCTGTTCGTAGAGGCCTGCGTCGGTGAATGCCTCCATCTTCTGGCGCATGGCTAATGTTCTTTCCGTCATTTTTCTTTCGATTCCAAGGGGTTACGCAGTCCTTTAAATCCTGAGAGATAGGCCTTTGCAGAACCAAACGACAGGAACATATCAAGACGTACGGGCATGTGGTTTTTGTCGTCGGTGATGTAGAAACGGATGAGCTCGTGGTTCTTTCCGTCCTCACGCTCGATGAACGAGAAAACGAGACAACGATACTTGTCGTTGTTGTTCTTCATCTTCAGTGTCGTCTTGCCCGTATATTTCAGCCACGAGTTCGACAGACTCTTAGCATCACTGATGGGCATGGGAATATTCTCGCCAACCTTCAGTTTCGAAGCGTCAAAGTTGCGAGCACGCATAAAAATACTCATCATGTCATAGATGCAGTCCTTATACTCAGCCTCTTTCCAGTGTACCTCTCCATCAGAGTCGATACGATGCATCTTCAGGTGGCAATTGGTATTGGGATAGCTGTACCACAACTCGTCTACATAGTAGCGGTCACCTTCGCGTGCGCCTTTGCGGAAATAGAGTGGCGAAATATCCATATCGGTATAGCACAACAAGGTGTCGCGCATCATGAATACATTGTCTAACTGGCTGTTTCCACGTGTTACCAAACTGCTGCGGAAAGCGTTCTGTCCCTTGTATTTTGTTTGCACAGTAGACATGGAGGCCGTTCCCACTTTGACCCACACAAACTTCCAGTTGAAGTAGAGGTCGTAACTGAGAAATTCGCCCGTCTTAAAGGCTGTATTCTCAATGCCACATTGTGCGCTGGCACTTAACGGCAAGAAGGTAAAGAGGCTGAAAAGCAAAGCACCCTTCACCAACACCATTGCCGATATCTTTTTCATCATATTATTCATCTTTTCCATTTATGATCTATTTTACCAATTGTTTCTGCACATATTCTATGCCCAACTGACGGGCGCGTTCTGCATTACGGTTCTTCTTCTGTTTCTTTTCCTTGGTGTCCTTCTGCTTGACAAGAGCCCCAGGCTTCTGCTGGTTACGAGGCTTACCTGTCAGATTCCATTGTTTCGTAACGTCCCAATTTGCCTTACACTCTATTTCGCTGGAATAATAGTAGACATCCTCGGGTTGCTGGTCGTCGTCGTAATTGCCCGTATCCCATAAGTCGTTGCCGTTACGGTCGACAAAGGCACGAGCATAGTAATTGCCAGGCTCGAGATAGAAGAATGCTGCCTCGCCGTCGTTGGCTGCCCTAAGCTGACGCAAACATTTGTCATCCTTATCCAACAGCTGGACAACAATTCCCGTGTCACGTACACCACTCAAACGGAACACCAGCGAACTGAGTTCCTCGAGAGGTCTAGCTTTGATACCTTGCTTGATGGGGTCTGAAACAAACCCATAAATATCTACAAAGGCTGCTGAGTCAACCTCCAAACTATATTCCGTTCCTGGCTGCCATTCTGCCAATAGTTCGAAACGTCCCATCACGGAGTCAAGGCGTATGACTTCAAAAGGAGCACGATACCAAAGAGAGTCTATCTGTGAATAGAGGTGTACAGCCGAGGTGTCGGCTTTTGCCAGAGGGGTCGGAATGTTAATAAAGACCTTACTGATAGGATTGAGAGACTGGGGTACATTTATTTTCACCTCCAGCGGTTTGACGGGGTAGATGCTGTCGTAAGGCTCTTCGCGCTTCTTTCTCTTCTCTTGTTCCTTCTGCCAACTCTCATACTCCTTTTGTTTTTCCTTCTGTCGTTTAGCATAGGACGTCTTGGCAACGACGTCAATGGTGTCCGACTGACTGATCAACACACCTGTGCTGTCGGTTATCAGATACTCCATCGAGAGGGTCAGTGTGTCCGTATTGATAAGCGTTGTATCACGGAGCCAATAGGTAATCGAGTCTTTCTTCGCATTGTGTTCGACGACGAAGGCTGAATCTGCGTCGAAATTCAGACCTTTGATGATGGGCAGTTGCTCGTTGCCGTAACTGAAGAAGAGTTTGATGCGATCGGCATCTGTACGGTCGGGCTGTTTCAGCAGATAGCGGTCCGTTTGCAGTTCCTGAAAGGCCAGCATAACGACATCATCAGGATAGAAATGGGTATAGGGTACCCGCAGGATATTGTCGATGTGCAAGGTGTCACGCCAGATGGTATCCTGACGGATATCCGGCCCTGCAGAGGGCTTGTACGTCTGGTGTGAGAAGGCTATCATCTCGCTCTTCTGCGTGAATTTGAAGTCACCATCGGCATCCTGTAAGGCATAGACGCGGTATTCGCCTGGGGCAACACCTTTGATAACAAAATGACCAGAAGCATCAGTACGCGAGACGCGCATCAAGGGCTCTGTACGGAATACAGAGTCGGCCAGATTGTTGTAAAGTCCAACGCTGATACCTTTCACAGGCTCGAGATTCGAGGCATCAATCACGTATCCTGCTACCTCAAAGGTGTCTATCTGTTCGCCTGTCGAGAAAGTATAGGTGAAGTTACCCATGGGGTTACCTTCATTGTTGTCGCTGATGGCATCACTGAAATCAATTGTATAAGTGGTATTGGGCTTCAGCGAATCCTTCAGTTCCACTACAATCTTCTTGCCCTTAGCCTGTATTTCCGGCATCTCCAACTGTGGCGGAGAGACGATAACATTCTGTGTCGGATCTTCCAGTTTGATAAATTCGTCAAACAGGATGGTGATTTTCTGTGTCGTCACATTGGTTGACTGGTCGGCTGGTGTCGCGCTAACGACGCGAGGAGGGTCATCGTCGTACCATCCACCGTCAGGCGAACCCATTCGGGCACAGCCAACAGCCAAGAGCAAACTGCTAAGAGTGAAAAAATATAGTAGTTTCTTCATTGTTTGTTCAGCGTCAATAGTTGATCTATATGTTCACGGCTGTTACTCAATCGAGGCACTTTGTGCTGACCTCCCAGCTTGCCTTTCATCTTCAGCCAGTCATTGAAGAGTCCCTGTCGAGCCTCAACGATTTCCAAATGCTGCAGGGTGATGTCCTTATAGCGTTTGGCCTCGTAGTCGCTATTCAACTCTTGCAGGCGCTTGTCCAGCAAGTCAGCGAACTGTGCCAAGTCGTTCGGTGACTTGGAAAATTCAATCAACCACTGGTGGCGACACTTGGCATTGGCATCCATAAACACTGGCGCAGCCGTATATTCCAGCACCTCGGCACCCGTCTGTTCGCAGGCATAGGCAAGGCCTTGTTCGGCATTGTCGACGATAAGTTCCTCGCCAAAGGCATTGATAAAGCTCTTGGTGCGCCCAGAGATGACGAACTTATAGGGATTCGTCGATGTAAAGCGTACGGTGTCGCCTATCATGTAACGCCACAGTCCGCACGACGTCGAGATGAGCATGGCGTAATTCTTGTCCTTCTCAACACCCCACAGCGGCACGATTTTACCGCGCTCAGCGCTTTCCCCGCTGAGTTCCTCGAATTCGTAAAACACCCCATAATCCAACATCAGCAACATGGCCTTGTCCGTAGGGTCATCCTGAATGCCAAAGAATCCCTCGCTGGCGTTGTACGTCTCCATATAGTGCATCTTGGGCGACGTGATGAGCTGTTCGTACTGCTTACGATAGGGCGTAAAAGCCACGCCGCCATGAAAGAATACCTCCAGATTGGGCCACACCTCTTCGAGATGCTTCTTGCCCGTCATTTCCATCATGCAATTCAGTACAGAGAGCATCCACGAAGGTACACCACTGATATTCGTCACGTTCTTGTTCATCGCCTCACGGGCTATGCGCTCACGCTTGATTTCGAAATCGCTGAGCAGAGCGGTCTCCTTCTTAGGCACACGTACCAGATTGGCCAGCGGATTGATGTTCTCAATCAGAATGGCGCTGAGGTCGCCCACCAGCGAATCCTTCAGATTGTAGTTGGGAGCGTGACTGCCACCAAGGATGAGGCCTCGTCCGTCAAACATGCGCGACTGGGGATTGTTCCTCAGATACAATGCCACTACGTCGCGTCCGCCAGCATAGTGAATCTTCTGCAGACCTTCCTTGCTGACAGGAATAAACTTCGACTTATCGTTCGTTGTACCGCTCGACTTAGCATACCACTTGACGCGCCCAGGCCACAAGACATCCTTTTCCCCATGACGCATACGGTCTATCTGGCCCTTCAACTCCTCATAACTGTTCACAGGACATAGACGGACAAAGCTATCGTAGTCATTGATAGAAGCAAACCCATGCTCACGACCGTACTCAGTGTCTTTGCCACTTGCTATCAAATGGCTGAGCACAGCCCGTTGCAATTGCTCGCCCTGGGTCTGATGTTTCTCAAGTTCTCGCATTCGCGAGGTGAAGATATATCTTGCTATATTTGTTATGCTCATCGTGCTCGTATTTATTTAATACAACGTGCAAAGGTAAACATAATCTTTCGGACAACGGCAGATTTTACGTTTTTTTATATTATAAGGTGTGAAAAACGGACTATTTAAGCACCTTATCCACACTACCTGCGTCAAGCAAACGCCGTTCGGCCTCGTCGTAAGACAATCCCAACGACTCCTGAATCATGCGTGTACCGCGATCTCTGAGTTTGGCGTTGGTCAGCTTCATCTTGACCATACGGTTGCCTTTGACACGGCCCATGCGAATCATCAGCGAAGTACTAATCATATTGAGCACCATCTTCTGTGCCGTTCCGCTTTTCATACGACTGGAACCCGTCACAAACTCGGGCCCGACGATGGTTTCAATGGGATAGTCGGATACAGCGGCCAATGGGCTATTGGGGTTGCTGGTAATGCAGCCGGTCAACAGTCCCTGCTTACGGGCATTTTTCAAAGCACCTATCACGTAAGGTGTAGTGCCTGAGGCGGCGATTCCCAATACCGTATCGTCGGCAGTGGGCAGAAACTTCTGTAGGTCTTTCCAGCCTTGTTCTTTATCGTCCTCCGCATTTTCAATGGCACTGCGCAATGCCTCGTCACCACCGGCAATGATGCCCACCACCCAATCGGGCGAGACACCAAACGTTGGCGGCAGTTCACTGGCATCAAGCACGCCTAAGCGTCCACTGGTTCCTGCACCCACATAAAACAATCGTCCACCGCGTTTCATCCTCGGCTCAATAGCTGTGACCAGCGCCTCTATCTGCGGAAGAGCCTGACGGACGGCTTCTGCTATCCGCTGATCCTCTTCGTTGATGTGTTGCAATAGCTCGCCTACCGACATCCGTTCCAGATGGTTGTAACGTGAAGATTGTTCCGTGATTTTCGAAAAAATACCCATTTCTCTTTATTTTTGGCTGCAAAGGTAATAAATTATTCGAATATTTCGTATCTTTGCAGACAAAAAAAAGAAAATGAAAAAACTATCGCTATTCATTGGGGTCGTTTTGGCCAGCTTTTACTCAACGTCTCTTGTAGCTCAGAATCCGATTATATGTGACCGTTATACACCAGACCCAGCTCCTTACGTGCATGGGGATACGCTCTATCTCTTCGTTGACCACGACGAGGACGAGACCCTGAACAACTATTTCACCATGAAGGACTGGTTGCTCTATAGCACTGTCGATATGGTGAACTGGACCTATCGCGGAACGCCTCTGACATCAGCCACCTTCTCTTCGTGGGCCAAACAGGACAACGACTGCTGGGCTAGCCAGTGTATCGAGCGTAACGGCAAGTGGTATTGGTACGTGACGGCTACCATCAAGGGCGAGGCTTACCCTGGCATTGGTGTGGCTGTGGCCGACAACCCTGCCGGTCCTTATAAAGACCCCATCAATAAACCTTTGGTTAAAGGATGGTTCAAGATTGACCCTACGGTATTCATTGACGACAACGATCAAGCATACCTTTATTATGGCAACAATAACCTGTGGTATGTAAAGCTAAATAAGAACATGACATCATTCACAGGCAGTGAGGTTTCTGTGAATGTCAAGAACGAGACGGCCTTCGGACCACATAAGAACGCCAACGGTGACCCGAACTTTGAGGAAGCATCATGGCTTTACAAGCGCAACGGGAAGTATTATCTAGAGTATGCGGCTGGTGGAGTACCAGAGCATTGGGCTTACTCTACCGCTGACAAGGCTACAGGTCCGTGGACCTATCAAGGCAAGATACTGGGAGAGGCTGGGAACAGCTTTACCATTCATGGCGGTAGCGTGGAATACAAGGGGCATCACTACATGTTCTATCACAATGGTAAACTGCCTAATGGTGGGGGCTATAAACGTTCTACCTGCATAGAGGAGTTCACCCCCAACGAAGATGGCACCATTCCATTTATTAATTTCACCACGAAAGGTGTGGAACCCCTGCAGACGCTGAATCCCTTTGTCCTGCAAGAGGCCGAGACAATCAACCAGTGTAAAGACGTGTTGTGCGAAGGCGACTACAATGGCTGTTACGTCACGCACAGCAGCAAAAGCAGCTATATCAAAGTACGCAACGTAGATTTCGGCGAGGATGGTGCCACGACATTCAAGGCACGCGTCAAGTCAGAAGGTAACGCAAAGATAGTGATACGCACTGGCAGCAAGTCGGGAACCGCAAAAGGTACTTTGACCATAGAACCCACCAACGGTGAGTGGGTGGAGTTGAGCTGTAATTTGAGCAAATCCATTACCGGCGTCCAGGATCTGTTCTTCACCATGAATACACCCTCTGCAAAGCTTCAGTTCGACAACTGGCAGTTCTTCCAAGAAACTTCTGGTATTAGGAATGTAAACGCAGAACGTCCTGCCAACCAAAACGTTTACGACTTGCAGGGACGTCAGAGAAAGGGTGCAAATAACGGCCATTCCATCCACATCATTAATGGTAAAAAAGTAATAAGGTAATTGATATGAAAAGACTCTTTCTCGTAGGGACAGTTCTTTTGATAACTGTCGTAGCATGGGCGCAAGGCGACCAAGGTAATGGAAAGTATAAGAATCCTGTTGTCTTTGCTGATATCCCCGACCCAGATGTGATTCGTGTGGGTGATACCTATTATATGGTTAGCACCACCATGTGTCTGCTGCCGGGTGCCACTATCGTGAAGTCGAAAGACCTCGTGAACTGGGAATACTGTGCACAGCCCCTTGCTGATCTTTGCGATAAGGAGAACTATTCGCTCATCAATGGGCAGGATGCCTATGCCAAAGGTATGTGGGCGTGTTCCATGAAGTATCATAATGGTAAGTTCTACATCCTGCTGAACTGTAACGACGCAGGCGCCTTTGTACTCTCAGCCAGCGACCCTGAGGGCGAGTGGGAAAAGAAGACCATCTCGCGCGGCTATTACGACCCTGGCATGTTGTTCGACAACGGCAAGGTATATGTGGCCTGCGGTAATGGCAACATTGCGGTATGTGAGCTTGACGAGGACTTCAACTTCATCAAAGAGAAACGCGTTATCAGCAAGGAAGGAAGTGGACTGGAGGGCTGTCATTTCTATAAGATTGGTGACTACTACTACATCTATGCCACCTACGGCGGTTGGCCGTCAGGACAGGTTGCGTTCCGTTCGAAGAACGTCTTCGGCCCGTATAATGAGGAAAAGATGTTGTTAGAGAAATACATCGACGGAAAGGTGAACACCATCCACCAGGGCTCACTTATCGATACACCCGACGGCAATGAGTGGTGGACCATAATGCAGGAAGACAAGGGTGCTATGGGCCGTATGCCTAACCTGCAGCCTGTGACGTGGGTAGACGGTTGGCCCATCGTAGGCAATAATGGTAAGCCATATACCACCTATACGAAACCCAATGTGGGAGCGACCTATCCTATTACCGTTCTACCTACTACTGACAGTTTCCGTAGCTATCCGTTGGGGTTGCAGTGGGAATGGAACCACACACCCGACAATGGTGCATGGTCACTCTTCGAGCGTCCAGGATGGTTGCGACTGAAGACTGGTGCACCTGTTGACAAACTGACGCAGGCACGTAACATGCTTACCCAGCGCATCTATGCCTATACCAACAAAGCATCGAAAGGTACGATACGTATCGATGTCAGCCATCTGCAAGAAGGCGACCGTGCTGGCATCTGCGTATTCCAAGACCCCTACGCCTATATCGCTGTAGAAAAGAAGGATGGCAAGTGCCGTTTTGTTTGGCGTCAAGACCAACTGAGAACGAACGATGGTTTTACACCGAAAGAAACGACAAAAGAGTTAGAGATAAAGGATGTGGTCTATCTGCGTGCTACCATGAACTATAGCGATAGCAAGACGAAGTTCTACTATTCGCTTGATAACAAAAAATACGGTGCGTTGGGTGAGCAAACTACGCTAAGCTTCAATCTCACCGTGTTTGTAGGAGCCCGCTTTGGTCTGTTCTGCTATGCCACGAAGGAGAATGAAGAACGTGGCTATGCTGACTTCGACTGGATTTCGACAGAAGACAGCTTTGACGAGGCTGACGACGACCCGACAACCGTTCCTGCCTATCCGGAGGATATGCTTGCTGTCGAGAAGATAGAACTGCCATCTGAGAATATGGAGGTGATGATTGGTAATAGCGGCACACTTCCACTGACGGCCACCTTCCGCGATGGACGTACAGAAAATGTGGCATCGCAGACCAGCTATGACATCAGCAACAGAGGCTGTATCAAGATAGCGCAAGGACGCCTTTATGGTCTGAAAGAAGATCAGACGCAGGTCAATGCCATCTATACGGACCCCGTGGGGCAGAAGTTCGAGACAGCCTTCAACGTGCGCTCCACTTTCTTCCCCTTCAGTGCCCAATACATCAAAACCGACTTCTATGGCAACGGAAAATATACGGAGGAGACACATACTTTCCGTCCTAGCCAGTACGGACAGATGGGTTGGGAGTATGCTAATGGCGCAGACATGTCCGACTTCAAGTATCTCGTCATCAAACTGGCTGCCACCAGTAGCGATTCCCACCTGAACATCTTTACAGAAAACAGTATCTGGTCACCATGTCACTCCACTGCAGACTTTGGCTCGAAAAAACAGATAGTGGTTAACTTAAATACGGCCAAATATACCAGCGACGGTAATAAGAAAGGCCAGAAACTTGACACGAAGAACATCCGCATTGTGGCATTCTGGGGTATGGGCAATAAGGACATCAAAGTAGAGGACATCTATCTGACCAACAACGACGATTACTCACCAACAGCCGTAGAGAACATATCGGCAGACAGAGAAAAAATGCCAGGAACCATCTATGACCTACAGGGCAGACAACTCCCATCAGCCACCAAACTGAAACCTGGCATTTAC
>Ga0247610_10004233_pt1 | contig 15416 bp, 13 predicted proteins | sample 174DNAGHGhighgp2_FD_193483 | JGI IMG/M metagenome (GOLD analysis project Ga0247610, IMG submission 193483) | Sheep rumen microbial communities from Palmerston North, Manawatu-Wanganui, New Zealand - 1742 DNA GHGhigh gp2 | ecosystem: Host-associated > Mammals > Digestive system > Stomach > Rumen... | reverse complement strand
TGGAAGAAGGCGGCATCATAAGTCCTGTCGTTGCCGTATCAGCCCGCTATAAGACAATGGCAAAGTACTGCGACACCGTTGTCATCAGGGCAGAGGTGACCAAATACACAGGAGTCAGGTTCAATCTCAAGTATGAGATATACGACAAGGCGACAAAGGAGATCAGGTGTGAGGGAACGAGCGAGCACTGCTTCATAAGCCCAGAGGGCAAGATCCTCTCACTCAAAAGATCGTATCCCGAGATACATGAAAGATTCGATGCCATCGTAAACGGTAAGGAGGAATGATATGGCTGACATAATCATAGTAGGTGCAGGTCCGGCAGGTCTGTCTGCTGCAATCTATGCGAGACGTGCGGGAATGAGCACTGTCGTTTACGAGGCAGAGTCCTACGGCGGACAGATAATCAATACACCCGAGGTCGAGAATTATCCCGCGATAGCGAAGATATCAGGTTTTGATTTCGCGGACAGCCTCTACAAGCAGGCGGAAGCGCTGGGTGCTGAGGTCAAGTTCGACAAGGTTACGGAGATAACCCCCGTGGCGGATGGTTTCGAGATCAAGACGGAGTACAGCGGGACCGATACCTGCAAGGCGGTTGTCCTTGCCGTCGGTGCCAAGAACCGCCACATGGGCATAGCCCGTGAAGAAGAACTTACCGGCAAGGGCATATCCTATTGCGCCACTTGTGACGGTGCTTTCTACAAAGGAAAGACGGTAGCAGTAACAGGCGGCGGCAATACTGCAGTCGAAGATGCGATCTATCTCTGCGGCATGGCGGAGAAGGTGTATCTGGTACACAGAAGGAACGAGTTCCGCGCAGAGGAGACACTCGTAAACGCGGCGAAAGCAATCCCCAACCTTGAGATCGTAACCCCTTATGTCGTCAAGGAACTCAAGGGTGAGCCGAAGCTCTCGTCCGTCGTTCTCGAAGGTAGGGAAGACGGCACGGAGAAAGAACTTGCAGTCGACGGACTGTTCGTTGCGATCGGCCAGGAGCCTGCGACGGCATCATTCAAGGACCTTGTTAATCTCTCGGGCGGCTACATCGAAGCCGGCGAGGACTGCAGGACGAACGTTCCGGGCATATTCGCTGCAGGAGACGGAAGGACCAAGAAGGTAAGGCAGCTTACGACGGCATGCGCCGACGGAGCGGTCGCAGCGCTTGCAGCAGTAGACTTTATCAAGCTCGGATAACTTGTTTATAAACCCGCTGCGGTGTATCATACATTGGCCTTAAAGATAAGGGCATTGGAGGAATATATGTACAAGAATGTTTTTGACACGCTTGAAGAGAGAGGTTATTTCTCACAGGCAACTCACAGAGACGAGATCTACGACCTGCTGTCAAAGCCGGGCGTATCGTTCTATATAGGTTTTGACCCGACGGCAGACAGCCTTCATGTCGGACACTTTGTCCAGATGATGGTCATGAGCCACATGCAGAAGGCAGGTCACAGACCGATCGCTCTCATGGGCGGCGGCACAGCCATGATCGGCGACCCCACGGGCCGTACCGACATGCGTCAGATGATGACTGTCGAGACGATCGACCACAACGTCGAGTGCTTCAAGAAGCAGATGGGCAAGGTCGTCGATTTTTCCGAGGGCAAGGCGCTCATCGTAAACAACGCAGACTGGCTCAGGAACCTCAACTACATCGAGTTCTTAAGAGAGGTTGGAACACACTTCTCCGTTAACAAGATGCTTACGGCTGAGTGCTACAAGCAGAGACTCGAGAAAGGTCTGTCCTTCCTCGAATTCAACTACATGCTCATGCAGGGCTACGACTTCTATTACCTCCACGAGAAGTACGGCTGCAACCTTGAGTTCGGCGGAGACGACCAGTGGTCCAACATCCTCGCAGGCATGGAGCTCGTACGCCGTAAGAAGGGCGACTCCGTTTACGGCCTCACATTCACGCTCCTTACGAACAGCGAAGGTAAGAAGATGGGTAAGACTGCAAAGGGCGCAGTATGGCTCGATGCCGAGAAGACACCTGTCTACGACTTCTACCAGTATTGGAGAAACGTTGACGATGCTGATGTCATCAAGTGCATGAAGCTCCTTACGTTCATCGAGATGGATGAGATCAATGAGTATGCAAAGCTCACGGATTCCGCGATCAACGAGGCAAAGAAGAGACTTGCTTACGAAGTCACAAAGATCGTTCACGGCGAAGAGGCTGCCGATATTGCCAAGAAGACGGCAGAGGACATCTTCGAGAATGCCGGAAGATCTGACGACATGAAGACCACTGAGTTTACTGCAGACGAACTGAAGGAAGGTATCCAGATCGCTGCAGCCCTCGTTAAGGCAGGACTCATGAAGTCCAACGGCGAGGCTCGCCGCATGATCGCCCAGAAGGGTGTATACCTCAACGACCAGGTTGTCGAGGATCAGTTCTATACACTGTCCGAATCCGATTTCGATGCCAACGGCGAGGCTATCGTACGCAAAGGTAAAAAGAATTACCATAAGTTCAAGATAGGTTGATTTTTTGGCCTTACGACTGTAAAATCAAAGGGCAAAACTTTTTATAAAGGAAGGGTAAGATTATGAAAAAGTTCAAGGCATTGACAGCAGGTCTTATGGCTGGCGTTATGCTCTTCTCCCTCGTAGGATGCGCTAATTTCAAGGCAACAGATAAGAAGTCTTTCGAGAATGCACTCGAAGATGTTCTTGATCTTGAAGAGCAAGATGATTACTGGGAGTATGAGGACGAAGATACCTGGATCGACAATTGCGATACAGTTGTCTACGCTTATGACGGTGATTGCTTCTACTCATTCTATGAGTTCGATGATCCGGAAGATGCTGCTGATTTCTTCGAAGACAACTACTATGATGACTTCGAGGATATGATCAAGGACGGCGACTTCGAGGGTAAGCACGTAATGAGCTACAACGATAAGAACTCCACAGGCTACATCACATTCAGCGGTGAGTCCGATTCTGAGGATTTCTTCGATGATGATATCTACGGCGGCGTTTACTGCAAGGACGGCATCGTTGTTGTTGCCATCGCAGTCAGCGACAAGAAGAGCGACATTGAAGATGTCAACGCTTTCCTCAAGGAGATCGGATATCCCAAGCCGTAATCGACTTTTGATTTCAGACTTTCATCCCCTCGGTCTGCCACGAAGCTTTCCGGGGGGATTGTTTTAACTAAGGAGCAACATGGGCAGCAAGAACGGATTAACAAAAGCTTTTTCCGATCATAAGGATCTGATACTGCTTATCACCGTTATCTTTATGGCGGTCAGCACGATATCTGTTGCTGCCTTTTATGCTTTCAAATACAACCCTGACTACGACAGTTATTTTCTGATCGAGACCGGAAGATATATCGTAACGAACCACAAACTTCCGGAGACAGCTTACTGGCTTATAACCGAAGACGTTCCGACGATCATTCAGCAGTGGCTCTGCTGCGTCGTGAATTATGCTTTCTATTCCTGGAACGGATTCATGGGGATCAAGATCCTCGGATTACTGATGATAGCGGTCCTTTACGGTTCGCTTTACCTGTTTGCCTCTGAGTTTACAAAGCAGAAGAGTTTTGCGATGGGACTTTCCCTGTCAGCCATCATCATCTGCAATCTGTGGGTATCTACCACAAGACCGTACGCGCTGACCATCACACTCTCGGTATTATTGATGATCGTCCTCAAGCGTTTCTTTGCTTCCGACAAGCACAGCACGAAAGACATCATCCTCTTTTACCTGAAGGTGGCAGGCATCTTCGTATTCCAGGCGAATTGGCAGATATCGAACATCATATTCCCGATGCTTTGGATCTGCTGCTTCATCCCCAAACTAAAGGACGGAAAGAAACCGTCGATCGATCTGTATGCCTTAGGCGCTCTCGCCGTCGGAGCTTTGGCAACTCTTGTTAATCCGTATGGTATCAACGGAACGCTCTATCTCGTAAAGACGCTCGGAGATGTCGGAATATTCCCGATAGCAGAGATGAGCAGTCCCGAGATGAAGAGCATAAACATGCTGTGCGTTGCGGCAGTTATCGTTCTGGCTGTGCTGCTTATAAAGAAAATCCCTCTCTGGCTTATATTTGCTTCTGCAGGAAGCGTGATATGCGCATGCTGTTATTCGCGCTGCCTCTGGATGCTGATGATCCCGTTAGTGGCTCTTGCCACGCAGCTCGAAGGTAAATATATAGTTGCAGCACTGAAGGCTGCCGGAGCGGTTGCCATAATAATCTACGGATTTATCAAGATCCCCGATGCCATGGTCTACTACTATGTTTATCCCGAAGAGATCAAGAATGATGTGGCAAGCTACATCACCGGTGATGATGTTGTGTTGTTTACGGATTTTAATTCGGGAAGCTATTTTACCTTCAGCGGATTCAAAGTCTATTACGATGCGCGTCCCGACATCTATGGTCCGGGCATAGCCGGCGACAAAGAGATCAACACCGAGATGGCACAGGTCGTATCCGGTGACATCGACTACGACAAATTCATCGACAAGTACGGATTCAACTGGTTTGCGGTCAACACGGTAGATGCCATCGACGGCTATCTCAAAAGCAATGACAAATACGAGATCGTCTACGACGATGATGTCCTGAGGATATACAAGGCCGTATAGTCCCATTAATAGGCCTTAACTCAAACTTTTCCAAAAACAACCGAACAAATGTTTGCAAAGCGCTTTTCCGCGTGATAATATGACCCTAATTTAGAAGCCAAAGGGCGAAGGAGGGGATCACAAGGTGCAAGGCCGGCAGTACAGTTATGTCTATGACGGAACATTCGAAGGTTTCCTTACCGTTGCGGTATTGTGCCTGAGACTGCAGCGCGCTCCTGCTGCGATCATTCCGTACTATCTTTCCGAAGACATCTCAGACGGCAGCGGCCCCGTAAATATCAGGACAAACCCGGCCGATGCTGAACACCTGTATACGGTCCTAGGATGTGTCGCAGATGTTCAGGTCCAGCAGAATGTCTCGGACTTTTTCCTTACATGTGCGGAGAAAAAGGAACTCACGCTCTTTGCTTATATCTACAAGGCTCTCGTTACGGGACCTTCGATCTCCGAAGAGTATAAGGAGCCGACCGTAAGGGCGGTAAGGCAGGCGATACTCGATCTGTACAGGGAGGCTCAGTCCGTTCAAACGGACATAGGATTCATCGAATCTGACGGGATAAGTGCCGCGGTGATCAATCCGAGGAATTCGGTATTGCCCGTGATCAGGAATCAGATCCTCAAGAGGGAGGACTTAGAAGACGTCGCCCTATACGACAGACGGCATTGTCTCCTTCTCAGACGGAAGGGCGAATTTGCTTCGCTTGCGGATATAAGACATCTTGCCCTGCCGGAGATAGGTTCACCGGAAGACCTGCTCGAAGCGATAGGGTCAGAGGGCAAATGCTGGGAGATGTCGGGCCACGAGAGCCGGCACTCGCTCACACTCAAGTCAATGTGGTATATCGCATCATAAAAAAGGGGGCTGTCCCATGCGGGGCAGCCTCCGTTATCAAACTCAAATCTGCGTAAGAGATCAGGCTTTCTTGTTGTCGTCGTTCCTGATGGCCTTCCTCATGATCTTGCCGTTGAAGGTCTTGGGGAGCTCATCGACGAACTCGACGATACGGGGATACTTGTAAGGAGCAGTCTTCTCTTTGACGTAGTGCTGGATCTCCTTCTTGAGCTCTTCCGTACCCTCGGTTCCCTTAACGAGAGTGATGGTAGCCTTTACGACGATACCTCTGACGCCCTGCGGGTCAGGTGCACCGGTAACTGCACACTCGAGTACATAAGGAAGCTCCATGATGACGTTCTCGATCTCGAAAGGTCCGATACGGTAACCGGAAGACTTGATGACGTCGTCCGTACGTCCGACATATGAGATGTATCCGTCCTCGTCCATCCATGCGGTGTCGCCTGTGTGATACCAGCCGTCGTGCCATGCATCGTTGGTGAGCTCGGGTGCGAGGTAGTACTGAAGGAAGAGTCCCTTCGGATGATAGTTCTGTGTGTTGATGCAGATCTCGCCTGTCTCACCCGGCTTGCAGACATTGCCGTCCGGATCGAGGATCTTAACATCGTAGAGCGGATTGGGCTTGCCCATGGAGCCGAGCTTGATCTTCGAACCTACGAGGTTGGCGATAACGAGAGTCGTCTCTGTCTGACCGAAGCCTTCCATAAGCCTGATACCGGTAGCCTCCATGAACTTATTGAAGACCTCGGGGTTCAGTGCTTCGCCTGCCGTAACGGCATACTTGAGGGAAGACAGATCGTACTTGGACAAGTCTTCCTTGATGAAGAACCTGAACATTGTCGGCGGTGCGCAGAATGTAGTGATGTTGTACTTCTTGAACATCGGAAGGATCTCTTCTGCCTTGAAGCGGTCGAAGTCGAAAGTGAACACAGGTGCCTCGCAGAGCCACTGGCCGTAGAGCTTGCCCCAGAGCGCCTTACCCCAGCCCGTATCGGAGATGGAGAAGTGCAGACCGTTAGGGTCTACGTTCTGCCAGTACTTAGCAGTAGGGATATGACCGATTGCATACATGTAGGAATGCAGAGCCATCTTAGGATAGCCCGATGTACCGGAAGTAAAGAACATTACCATCGGATCGTAGCCGCACGCATAATCTTCAGGACGCTCGAAAACATCAGAGCAGTCCTTGAACTCTTCGTTGAAGTCGTGCCAACCGGGTCTTGAACCGTTGCAGAGGATGAGAGTCTCGACTCCGCAAGCTTTCGCTGCCTTCTCCGCCTCGTCTGCGGCATCGTCATCTGCAGTACAGAAGACTGCCTTAACGCCGGCTGCGTTGAAGCGGTATTCGTAGTCGTGATCACGGAGCAGGTGTGTGGCAGGGATAGCTATTGCACCGAGCTTCTCGAGACCCATCATGGCGAACCAGAACTGATAGTGGCGCTTCAGTACGAGAACGACCTTGTCGCCCTTGCCGATGCCCAATGACTTGAAGTAGTTGGCTGTCATATTGGAATACTTCTTGATGTCAGCGAATGTGAATCTCTTCTCTGTTACACAGTCCTTTGCGACCCAGAGCATGGCGAGCTTGTTGGGGTTCTTGTCAGCGATAACGTCAACGCAGTCGAAAGCGAAGTTGAACTTCTTGCATGCGGGAACATTAACGTCAACATCGACCATAATGCCGTTCTCATCGAGAACACCGTTGAGATAATGTGCATAGACCGGATCTTCGAGGTTAGCCGCATCAACGTTTGTTACGTTGTCCGTACGCATCTCCTCTGAATTATAAGGAGTAGTATAGTTCTCGCCCTTGCCCCATGCTTCGGGGTTAAGGATGATCGCGTAGAAGACACAGTCCTCGCCGCCCAGCGCGAACTCTCCGTGAGGCTGGGTGGAATCGAAGTAGATGGAGTCGCCTTCGTGAAGGACTTCTGAAGAATCACCGATGATGACCTTAAGAGTACCCTTTACGACGATGTTCATCTCCTGGTAGTTGTGTGATACAAGATGATAAGGCGGGTTAAGTGCCTCTTCGGAATAAGGAACTACGACGCGGAAAGGCTCGCAGAGCTTGTTCTTGAATCTGGAAGCCAGACGCTGATACTTGTATCCGGTACGTCTTGTGATCGGGCTGCCCTGGCCGTTCCTTGTAACGGCATATTCAGTAAGTGCAGGGGAAGAGCCTTCCATAATGTCGGATATCTCGACGCCTGCAAGATTTGCAAACTTATAAATGAATGTGAAGTTGAAATCCTGGGTGCCTTCTTCAAACTTCAGATATTCCTCTGTGGAAATATCGAGTTTGGAAGCAACTTCATCAGGCGTAAGACCCATATCGAGTCTGAGGCCCTGAACACGGGATGCAACTTCTGCGAGCTTGAACTCAACGTTGCCTTCATTGTTTGTTGACATAAGCTTTCTCCTTTACTGTCAAAAATAAAAACGCCCCAACATCCTGTTTGGATGTTGAGGCGAATAATCCGCGGTACCACTCAACTTGCGCTAGAAAGCGCCACTTTACGAAGTCTGACAACTCCTCTGCCTTAACGCGGCGTCACGGATACCGTCTACTCGGGAAATCCCTTTTGGGGTATCGGCTCGGAAGCGATAGCCGTTTGCGATCTCTGAATTACCGTATCTCAGCTCTCACGGTTCTCTGTAGATTCGAACAATCGCAGGCCTTCTTCGTCACAGCCTTTGTGTTTTCAAATGTTTCCATAGAATAATCGTGGATATGGCGCTTGTCAAGAGTATGTTTCCAAAGAATTTAACATTTCATATTTCAATTATTGTATAATTAACAAAACCCTGAGTATATGCAGGTACGGCAAGATATGAAAGTGAATGAGGAACTAATATGAGCAACGCGAAATATCTCGTATCAGGCGGCGCCGGCGCACTTGGAAAACTGATCATCAGCATGCTTGTTGCAAAAGGCGAGAAAGTAAAGATCCTGATGAGTGAGCTTTCCGATGTAAGTGACTTCGAGGGTAATCCGAACATTGAGATCTGCTACGGAATATCCACCGACAAGGATTCGATGAATGAGTTCTTTGATATCGATAATCCGAGACATGCTGTCCTCATCCATGCCGACGAATACATATCTCTGTCTGATTCCACGAATCTTACGATGCGCCGTGTTAACGTCATTGGCGCGGAAAATATCGTAGACATGTGCCTCAAGCGCAAGATCGGCCGTCTGGTCTACTTGAGTTCGGCATATGCTCTTAATCCCGATCTCATCGGAAAGGATACGCTCGAGCTGCATTTCGACCGCAACAAGGTAGAAGGCGAGTACGCCAAGTCCAAGGCAGAGACAGCCGCATACATCATGGAGAAGGTTGCACTCAACAGGCTCAATGCCGTTATGGTACTTCCCACATTCATCATCGGCCCCGGCTATTCGCAGGATGACGAGATCAACAAGATCCTCAACGGATACCTCAAAGGCGGCGTAGCTCCCCTCAAGGGCGGCGGACATGCTTTCGTCGATGTAAGAGACGTTGCCAACGCGATGATCACGCTTACTACCGAAGGTGAACCCGGAACGGGATACCTTGTAACAGGTGAATATAAGACATCCGAAGAGTTCTTCAAGGAAGTCAACGAAGTACAGGGTATAGACGCGCCCGTTAAGACCGCATCAAGGATTGTCACGAGCAAATCTCTTGCAAGGTTCGTCGATGCATACTTCAAGATCACACACAAGGAGAATCCGAAGCAGGTATACGCTCTGTTCAGCGACAACCCCACATCAAAATTCGAGGATGTATCGAACGGTGCAGAGGTCGTAATCAAGTTCAAGGATTCTCTGAACGACAGTATCAATGCATCATCAAAGGGTGCATCCGGCGCAGCTGCGGCGCAGACACAGGCACAGTCTTCTGATGTTAAGATGAGCGCTGCTGCCAAGGTTGCACAGTACAAAGATACCAAGGACCGCGGTGAGGACAGTTGAGCAAACACCTGATCCTCGGCAGTGCGTCTCCGAGAAGGCGTGAACTGCTGTCACTTATCACCGAAGATTTTACGGTAAGACTTGCAGATATCGATGAGCGTGCGCTTGAGAATGATCTCGAGCAAAGGCATGTTCCTGCATGTCAGGTCAGCGAGGAACTTGCATCTGCTAAGGCGAAGGCGGTTTTCGAGATGCTGGAGCCCGAGCTCAAGGCGGATTCTGTCGTAATAGGCGCCGACACTTCGGTCATCCTGGACGATGTGATATACGGCAAGCCCGAATCAAAAGAAGACGCACGCAGGATGCTTACGAATCTTTCCGGAAGAAAGCATATGGTTGCCACGGGAGTGTCGCTTGTTTTCGAAGGCGGAGAGAGAAGGTTTACCGACGTGAGCATGGTCGAGTTCTACGAACTGGACAGATACCAGGAAGAAGTCATCGCGGGTTATATCGAATCCGGAGATCCCATGGATAAAGCCGGAGCATACGGGATACAGAGCGGCGGCGCGCTGCTGGTAAAAGGCATAGAAGGAGACTTCCTCAACGTGGTCGGCCTGCCCGTGTCGAGACTTGCGCGCGAACTTAAATCTGTGATAGTCTGAATAGCGAATAATGGATAATCATTAAGAGATAAAGGGGATAGAAAAATGAATTGGAATGGACTTATCAAACTCGGTATCCTTGTCGGCGAGAACATCATGGAAAAGCAGAAGATCGACAATGAGAGACTGAGACAGGAAAACGAGCGCATTGCAAGAGAGCGTGCTACACAGGAAGCTTCTGCGGCGGCATCCAAGCTCGAGAGCCAGAGACTCGAAGAGAAGATAGCAAAGGAAAGCATTGCTGTCGAGTGTCCCAACTGCGGATTTACGGGCAACCGCATCAGACGCAGTTCGACCGGTTTTTGCACTTTCTGCGGAACTGCAATAAGAGTCAGCAGTGAAGGCAAAGCGTATTTCGTCACGCAGGATCCGGTCAAGACAACGGCAGCAGATACTGCGGAAAAACCCGACGGGAACGAGGAGAACAACTGATGAAGAATGTCCTTAAGCTTATCGGTCTTTATATCCTGATATTTCTTGTCTGCTTCGCTCTGTTTGTGGCTTTGTTCCACACTCCGCTTCTTGCAGGCATGAAGGTTCTCATGTACCGTGGCGCGGCATTCATAATCATCACGGGAGCGATCTCCGCGGTGATAATGGGAGTCGTAAGGCATTTCTGGAAGTTTGTAACGATAAGGGACATCATCATGATGTTTGTTATATTCTGCTGTGTAAACATGGCATTCTTTATTCTTGTTCCCGTAACGGTCGAGAGGTCGGTCTCGGTGTTCATGCTCAGTTATATGGAACAGAATTCAGATGAGACATTTACGCAGGATTCCGTGGGCGATGTGTTCACGAGCAAATACGTTGAAGATTACGGCGCGTTCGACAAAAGATTTGACGAGCAGGTCGTAACCGGGACCATAGAACAGAATGAAGACGGTTCTTACTCGATAACCGATGAAGGCAAGTTCATAGTAGATATGTTCCGTATGATGTCTGACTGGTTCAATACAGACAGGAGACTCGTATATCCGAATGAGTACTAACAAAGTAAGCGGCAATATATTAGAAGCTTTAGGGAATACTCCCCTTATAAAACTTAACCGGATGACAGGCGAAGACTCCGCCGAGATCCTTGTCAAATACGAGGGTCTCAATGTCGGAGGCTCGGTAAAGACACGCACGGCATACAACATGATCCTCCGCGCTGAGAAGCAGGGCATACTTGGTCCCGACAGCATCATCGTCGAACCCACCAGCGGCAACCAGGGAATAGGCCTGGCGCTCATAGGGGCAGTCAGAGGTTACCGCACGATAATCATAATGCCCGATTCGGTCAGCATCGAGAGGAGCAAACTCGTTAAGCATTACGGTGCCGAAGTGATCTTAATTCACGATGACGGTGATATCGGCGAAGCCATAGACAAGTGCAGGATCAAGGCTGAAGAACTGGCGGCAGAGAACGATAAAGTCTTTATCCCCCAGCAGTTCGAGAACCCTGCGAATGTCGAGGCTCAGTACACCCAGACCGCAAGAGAGATCATCGAGCAGGCAGGAAAGCAGATCGACGGTTTCTGCTCAGGCATCGGCACGGGCGGCACCATCACTGGTATCGGCAAGGCTCTTAAGGAAGCAAATCCCGAAACCTTGATCTGGGCGGTCGAACCCGAGAATGCTGCGATCCTCTCCGGCGGAAGCATCGGAACACACATCCAGATGGGTATCGGAGACGGCCTTATCCCCAAGATATTGGACACTGAGATCTACAGCGACATATGCATCATAACCGACGAGGAAGCCATCGAGACATCCAAGAATCTGGCCAGGCTCGAGGGCATAATGTGCGGCATCTCCAGCGGTACAAATGTTGCCGCTGCGATCAAGCTCGCTGCGAAACTCGGCCCCGGCAAGACGGTCGTTACCGTGCTTCCGGATACCGCCGAAAGGTATTTCTCCACACCCCTTTTCGACGACTGATCAACCTACCTGTTTGGGGGCTTATTGCGGGTTTTCGACAAAAGTCGAAATAGTTTATTTTTTTGCATTCGATTTTCAAAAGTTTTGTGAACTATTTTGATTTTCGAACTGTATGTCCGTTGTTTATTTATATTAGGGCTGTATACTGATGTCGACCAAGATAATACCGATTTTCGTCGGGCGGCATATGGCTGCCCTGACTTTTTGAATGTCTAAGGATTATCAACCAAATAAATTTATAGGAGGTTCAACATGGCAAAGCTGAATTCTGCTGCTGTTGCACAAATTGAGGAAATCTGTGACAGATACACAGATGAAAAGACTCCTCTGATGATGATACTCAGCGACATCCAGAACGAATACGGTTACATTCCGCTTGAAGTTCAGGAACTGGTATCAAAGAAGACGGGTATTTCCGTCGCGGAGATCTACGGAGTTGTTACATTCTATTCGTTCTTCTCTCTTACTCCGAAGGGAAAGTACGTTATCGGCTGCTGCCTGGGTACGGCTTGCTACGTTAAGGGCGCTCAGAATGTAATCGATAAGTTCTCCGAACTCCTCGGCATCAAGCCCGGTGAGACAACTGAGGACGGTCTTTTCACACTCGATGCATTAAGATGCATCGGCGCGTGCGGCATTGCACCGGCTGTCAGCATCAACGGCAAGGTTTACCCTAAGGTAGCTGTCGGTCAGGTTGAAGGAATCATTGAATCATACAGACAGGAGGCAAAGGCATGACAAAGATTAATTCTGTTGCTGATCTTGAAGCTAAGTCAGCAGCTTGCACCAAGTGTCTCGAAGACAAGCTTAAGGGACAGGATGATAAGCGTCATATCGTGCTTTGCGGCGGTACAGGATGCCTTTCTTCCAACTCCAAGGAGATCATGGAGAAGTTCAACGAAGTACTCGCAGCTAAGGGCCTTACAGACAAGGCTACAGTAAACCAGGTCGGCTGCTTCGGATTCTGCTCACAGGGACCTTTCGTTAAGATCTATCCTGAAGATACACTCTATCGTATGGTATCCATCGACGACGTCGAAGAGATCATCGATACAGATATCGTAGGCGGACAGATCGTCGAGAGGCTTCTTTATGTTGATCCTTCTTCACAGGAGAAGATCACAAAGCAGGAAGACATCACTTTCTACAAGAAGCAGCGTCGTGTTGCACTTCACGGCTGCGGCGTCATCAATCCTGAGAATATCGATGAGGCAATCGGCATGGGTGCTTTCCAGGGTCTCAAGAAGGCTCTGTCCATGACACAGCAGGAAGTTATCGACGAAGTACTCGCTTCCGGTCTCCGTGGCCGTGGCGGCGGCGGATTCCCCACAGGAAGAAAGTGGCAGTTCGCTTACAACGTTGAAGCTGATCAGAAGTATGTTGTATGTAACGGCGACGAGGGCGACCCGGGTGCATTCATGGATCGTTCCATCCTCGAGGGTAACCCTCTCGGTGTTATCGAAGGTATGATGATCGCAGGTTATGCATTCGGTGCTTCAGAAGGTTACTTCTATGTACGTGCTGAGTACCCTATCGCAGTTAACCGTCTTAAGATCGCTATCGCACAGGCAAGAGAAGCAGGCCTCCTCGGTGAGAACATCATGGGCACAGGCTTCAACTTCGACTGCCACATCAGACTCGGTGCAGGCGCATTCGTTTGCGGTGAGGAGACAGCACTCCTTAACTCCATCGAAGGTAAGCGCGGTATGCCTCGTCCGAGGCCGCCGTTCCCTGCTATCAAGGGTCTCTGGCAGAAGCCTACATGCGTTAACAACGTTGAGACACTCGCATGCGTTCCTTACATCTTAAGAGAAGGCGCAGCTGAGTTCGCAGCAGTTGGTACAGAGAAGTCCAAGGGTACGAAGGTTTTCGCACTCGGCGGTAAGGTAAACAACGTAGGTCTTGTAGAAGTTCCTATGGGTACGACCTTAAGAGAGCTCATCTATGACATCGGCGGCGGTATCCCGAACGGCAAGAAGTTCAAGGCCATCCAGACTGGTGGTCCTTCGGGCGGATGCCTCACAGAGGAATACCTCGACGAGCCTATCGACTTTGATAACCTCGTACAGAAGGGTTCCATGATGGGTTCCGGCGGAGCTATCGTAATGGACGAAGACAACTGCATGGTTGACGTTGCTAAGTTCTATATGGAATTCATCTGCGACGAGTCCTGCGGTAAGTGCTCACCCTGCCGTATCGGTACAAAGAGAATCCTCGAGATCCTCACAAAGATCACCGAAGGCAAGGGCACAATGGAAGATCTCGACGAGCTCGAAGAGCTCTCCAAGACGATCAAGACAAACTCTCTGTGCGCTCTTGGTCAGACAGCTTCCAACCCGGTTAACTCCACACTTGCTCACTTCCGTGACGAGTACATCGCTCACATCGTTGACAAGAAGTGCCCTGCACACGTTTGCAAGAGCCTTATGCAGTACAAGATCGACAAGGATAAGTGTATCGGATGCGGCATGTGCGCTAAGAACTGCCCTGCTTCCTGCATCACAAGAACAGAGTACATCCCTGAGGGTCACAAGCTCGCTTCGTTCGAGATCGATCCCGAGAAGTGCGTTAAGTGCGGTCTGTGCATGAGCAACTGTAAGTTCAACGCAATATCTAAGGCTTAAAGGAGGTTACTACTATGGCGATGATTAATATTAAAATAGAGGGCATCTCCTATCAGGTTGAGGAAGGACTTACTATCCTCGAGGCTGCTAAGAAGTGCGGATATGAGATCCCTTCACTTTGCGCATTCAACCACGGTGAATGCAACCAGGGTTCCTGCCGTGTTTGTCTCGTAGAGGCAACAGGTGCAAGAGGACTCGTAGCAAGCTGCGTTTATCCTGTAGCTGAGGGCATGGAGATCAAGATCTCTTCTCCTGCAGCTGTAACAGCAAGAAGACACAGCGTAGAGCTCCTGCTCTCTAACCACAACATGAACTGCCAGCAGTGCGACAAGAACGGACAGTGCGAGCTGCTTCACGTCGCTAACGTTACAGGCGCAAGAGAAGGCGCTTTCCAGGGCGCTAAGTCTGAGACACATTTTGATGAGGTTGCTCCGGGTCTCGTAAGAGATACTTCCAAGTGCATCCTCTGCGGACGCTGCATCGAGAGATGTAAGAACGCTCACGGTCTCGGTATCCTCGGCTTCGAGAACAGAGGTTTCAATACTTTCGTTGCTCCTGCCGAGAACAGATCTTTTGCAGATTCACCTTGTATCCAGTGCGGTCAGTGCGTTAACGTCTGCCCTACAGGCGCTCTTATGGAGCACTCCGAGATCTCCAAGATCGACGAGGCACTTGCAGCAGGCAAGACAGTTATCGCTCAGGCAGCTCCTGCAGTAAGAGCAGCACTCGGCGAAGAGTTCGGTTATCCCATCGGAACACCTGTTACAGGTAAGATGGCAGCTGCTATGAGAAGACTCGGCTTCGCAAGAGTTTACGACGTAAACTTCGGCGCAGACCTC
>Ga0247610_10004231_pt1 | contig 15417 bp, 9 predicted proteins | sample 174DNAGHGhighgp2_FD_193483 | JGI IMG/M metagenome (GOLD analysis project Ga0247610, IMG submission 193483) | Sheep rumen microbial communities from Palmerston North, Manawatu-Wanganui, New Zealand - 1742 DNA GHGhigh gp2 | ecosystem: Host-associated > Mammals > Digestive system > Stomach > Rumen ... | reverse complement strand
GATAGAGACGGGGATGAGGGTCAGTCCACTGGTGTTCAGCACCAGGAACATGATCATCGGGTTCCATGCCGTGTCTTTCTTGGGGTTGAGTTCCTGCATCTGCTCCATCGCCTTCAGACCAAGGGGTGTGGCAGCATTATCGAGTCCCAGCATGTTGGCTGCGATATTCATAAAGATAGAGCCCGTGACAGGATGCCCCTTGGGAATCTCGGGAAACAGTTTCGTGAACACGGGGGACAGCAGACGGGCGAGGAAATTGACCACACCACCTTTCTCACCTACTTTCATCACCCCCAGCCACAGTGCCAGCACTCCGGTAAGACCTAATGAGATTTCAAATGCGGTCTTTGATGACGAGAACGTAGAGTCCATCATTGCGGGGAACACTTCCAGGTCCCCGAAAAATATCAGCTTCACCAATGCTATCACAAAGGCAAGCAGGAAAAAAGCGACCCAAATATAATTCAATACCATAGTTCCCTACCACACCTACTATCATCGAAGACGCAGATAGTCTTCTGATAGACTTTCAGCGTCTTGTAACTGTCAATTTTCCTTTCGTCGTCTTGCATTCTGCAAAGGTACGAATAAGTGAGTAAAGAACAAAATAAATTCATTTATTTTTTCTTTTATCTCCTATACCCCATGGGAATATCTCGTATGACTCATAGGAGATATAGGAGTACCCCCAACGGAGGCATCGGAATAAATAATACGAGGCTATTATTATCAAATAGAGGCTGCATATGTATCAATTAAAGGCTCTTATTGGTAGATAAGAGGGCTTTATTTGGTAAAGAGCAGACTTCAGTCGGTAACTGAACAGGCTTCAGTCGGTAACTGAATGCCCCTCAGTCGGTAACTGATTCTGAAGAAATTTTAAGACAATCGAAAAAAGGAGTGCCTGCATCTCGCAGGCACTCCTAAAAACATTGTTTATGATCGTATTTGATGGGTCGAATTAATACAGATCAGATTCATTAGTAACTGTTTTATACCACTCCTCAGGATTATTATCTTTTACATACGCTTTGAATGAGGTATAGCTGCCAGTGAGTTGCTTGCGCTCCTTCATCCACTTAGTCTTAGTAGAAACTGCACACTTCTGAGTAGCTTCACCTGTTTTTGCTGTCAGTTCTGTAGAGCCAACCCTTGTTACAATTTCTAAAGCATTGCGAGTTGCAGTATTATCAGCAGGACCATAATAAATACGGAATTGAACTGGAGCCAAACCATCAACGCCACCATTAGCATTGGTATTAATCATGGTAGAAACTGGTTGACCAAACAACTCATGCACTTCCTTACCACCAATTGTCAGAGCCTTGGTACCACCTGCTGCCCACAAAGTAATAAGAGCATAATCATAATATTTCCAGTCTACTTGACTTTGCTCTGAAATAAATGCGACATCAAATACAGCATCGTTGAAGTCCCAGTCGCTGATATCAAGATTATCGAGACTGCTGTCCTTCAAGTCCTCAACAAATACGCGCTTAGTATTAATGTACTCTGCAGGGCTGATACGTACAATCCAGTCAGTGTAAACATAGTCTCTGTGCACATCCATGTTGTTGTTGGCATGCTGATACTCATTCTTTGTTCCGTAGAAATCAAAACCTACATAATAGTAACCAGCCAATGACTTATCAATGTCCGCACCAGGAATAATGATATATTCATTATGCTCTTTGCTATCTGTTGAATTTTTGTAAGAGAAATCTGCTGTACCACTATTATACATAAGGGTGCCACCTATTGTCTTGTATCCAGGTCTTACAGAACTACTTTCAGTAGTGGCAGAACTTTCATTTTTACAACTGTTAAAGTTTAGGACATGCTCCCCGTCGGTCATATTAGCACCTTTATAGCATTTTAGTTCGTCCATCTGGCTTCCTACAGCTACATCATGTCCATTAGCGTCCTTCACGATTGCTGTTCCTGTATGAACGTGATAGACAAAGAAGTCTGTCCATTTTACATTAACTGTTCTCTCAATGTCCGTTGGAAGTTTCTCAAAATAATCCAAAACCTTTTGCTCTTCTGTTGTTGTTACATTATCAGGAACCTGAATGGGAATATTTGATGTTCCCCACAGGTTTCTGTCAGCTTTCGCAGCACGACGAGAAGAAGCAGCGTCCTCATCTGGTTTAATTACATTGACTGTCATGTCATCAAATCCCCAATTTACATTGGCATTTACCTTACCACCCACGAGGTTCTCAAAAGCAGCAGTGTACTTCTGATCTTGAGTCTGTGGGGCAACTTCCTTATCGCTAACACAGCTAGCGAGTCCGAGGGCTACAAAACCCATTAAAAATAACTTTTTCATCTTACCGTAATTTTAAATGATTATACTAAAATATTTTTCGTTCAGATTTTCTTCGCTGCAAAAATACATTATTTATTTAGAATAATAAGATAAACGTGGTTAAATAATGCTAAAAAGAACGGAATCGTTTGCACAAATCAAGATTTTGTCTGTGAAATACTTGAAAGTTCCGTCATTTTTTGTAATTTTACACCCCGAAAGCATAAACAACATGAAAAAGAGCATTTTCTATACACTATTGATAACGGTGACTGCAGCGTCTTTTTGCAGTTGCATACGTGACAAGTTTCAATACTATGGTTACGAGGATCAGCTGGAGGGTTATTTCCCTGTCGGCTCCATCGAGATAGGGCATACGTGGACACTGACCTCTGTGAGCGAAAGTGGTGTAAGTGGTATTTCCAGTGACGCAGAGAGTGTCGTGATACTCTCCGGTAATCCTTTCCAAGAAACAGGAGTTGAGGTGCTGACAGAGGTAAAGACTTCTATGCTGGCTGGTAATTATGCCAATATCAGTTATGTAACAGCCCCTCATATCTCTACCATTTATGCTGCCACCCTTGATGAGGACGGCAACTATCTGCAGATGGGGTCTTGCAGTGTCGGTGGCTCTGTCACTCTCAATGACGCACCTACAGGCACCCCCAAAGCTGTCACCCCACAACGTATCTACTATTGCTTCGAGGCTGACTATCCCAATCCGGGTGACTGGGACTATAACGATGTTGTGATGAGCATCACCAAGGAGCCTACTGACGACGAGGAAGTGATAGCACTGCATGTGCGGTTGGATGCAGTCGGTTATCTCAAACAGATAGCGGCAGCCATCCGTCTGGTGGGCTATGCCAACAGCAAGGTGGACATCACGCAGGATGAGGCTTCCACCTTCGTCCGTGAACCAGACCGTAACCGCATCTTCATCAAGCAAAGTGAAGTGCAGATAGAGGGACTTAACGGCAATGCCGTCATCAACCTCTTCGACGACGCACACCTCGCCATGTTCCACCTCTCGTCTGACGGGTCGGTCTATCGCCGTTACTTTAACACGGTGGAGAATGCCAGCAGTAATAATAATGGAGCTACGCAGGCTCCCACCACGGTAACCTATTACATTGATTTCCACGATGCCTACATGGCACGTAACTTCACCCTTGCCGAGATCGACCCCTTCATTCTCGTGCAGTATGGTACGGCGGGTGAGAATTTCTGGGAGGTGCATACCCATCCCTATAAGCTCACGGAAATACTCTACAAATACTATAATGGTGCCGCTCAGAGCTATAACAACGGTTTCTCATGGGCACTCGCCATTCCTTACGGGCAGTTCCGCTGGCCCTTGGAGGGACAGGCTATCGGTGAGCGAAAGAATACCATTGTGTCTGGTGCTTATCAGACCAGTGGGCATAGCTTCGGTGAATGGATTCTTGACCATGCGAAGTCCCAGGACTGGTACAGATATCCTGCTGAAGGTGCTGTCTATTAAAGGAACTTTTATTAAATGTTTCTACAATATTAAACCATCGTAAGGTGGAATACGTCAAATGGTAGTTATGTATAGATTTGTCGTTTCCACCTTATTATTATTAATAGGTATTATAGCAGCCTTTGCGCAAGGTTCGGTAAAAGGTAGAGTTTTGGATAAGCAGACCGATGAGGTCATGGAGTTCGTGAATGTCGTAGTAGAGACACCTGCCGGCAAGTTGGTCAAGGGTGCTATTACGGATGTCAGTGGTCAGTTTCATATCACAGGTCTGAAAGACGGCAGCTACCAGTTGCAGGTCTCTTTCGTGGGTTATAAGACATTGACACGACAGTTCACCATCTCTGCCAACGATCGCAATAAGCACTATAATGCCCTGTATCTCTCGGAGGATGCCAAGGTGCTGGGTGAGGTGCAGGTCACCGGTCAGCGCTCGCAGATGAAACTGGAGGTCGACCGTAAGGTGTTCTCTGTCGACCAGATACTGGCTGCCGCCGGTGGCTCGGCAAGTGACTTGCTGGAGAATATCCCCAGTGTCGAAGTGACGACGGACGGTGAGATATCCCTTCGTGGTAATTCCAGTGTCGAGGTGTGGATCAATGGTAAGGCGAGTGGTCTTACCACCGACAACCGTGCGGAGATTCTGCAGCAGATTCCTGCGGAGAGCATCGAGCGTATAGAGGTCATCGACAACCCTTCTGCGAAATACTCCCCCGAGGGTTCGGCAGGTATTATCAATATTGTGTTGAAACGTGACCGCAAGGGTGGCTATTATGGTTCTTTGCGTGCCGGTGCCAATATCCGTGGGGGATGGAACACCAGTGGTAATATCAATTACTCCAGTGGTGTGCTCGATGCCTATGCCAATGTCGGATTCCGTCGTCGCAGCAACAAGGGAGGCAGTGAGAGTGAGCAACACTACAAGCAGACCAACCAGTATCAGAACTACGATAGTGAGAGCAAGAACAAAGGGCATAACCTCTTCACCCGCTTGGGACTCACCTGGCATTTCACCAAGAACGACGACCTCTCTATCGGTGGAATGATGATGCATGGTAAGTTCCATAACCGTAACTACACCCCCTACCATTATGGTACCATCGGTGCAGCAGAGGACACTTACCGTATGTTCCGTTTGAACAGGGGTGATGGTGATATGCATTTCTACCATGCCGACATGGGGTATGAGCACCGCTGGACGGACACCCATAAGTTGACTGCCAATGTGGAGTATAACCGCTGGATGAGTGATAACGATAACATCTACCAGGACTCTGTATGGTTTGTGGGTGCGCCCTATCAGCAGACCACCTATTCCAACCAGTTCCGTCCCATGCATGTCCGTAACCGCTCATGGGAGGTGAAGCTCGATTACGAGAACCAGATCGCGGAGAACTTCAAGTTGGAGGCAGGCTATAACGGTCGTTTCTCGCATGAGAACACTCCGCAAGAGTCGTGGCTCGCTGACAATTGGGAAGGTACCGACCTCGTGGAGGACGAGAAGTATTATAACCGCTTCCTCTATTCGATGGATACCCATGCCCTCTATGCCACCGTCAATACTAAATTAGGAAAGCTGGGTGTCATGGCAGGACTGCGTGGTGAGTACTGGAAGGTGAACACCGAGAGTTATGACTATGCGCAAGAGCATGGGACTGCGGCGAAGGACGAGCCCTATAAGAAAGACTTCTTCAAACTCTTCCCCTCGCTGTTCCTGAACTATGAGTTGACAGAGTCGGCACAGCTGCAGTTGAACTACACCTATCGTCTTCGTCGTCCATGGGGTGGACAGCTGAACTCGTTCCGCAATACCAGTGATGCGTCGATGGTGTCGTTCGGTAACCCGGAGCTGACCCCAGAGTATACGCACTCCATCTCCCTTAACTTCCTGAAGACATGGGAACAGCATACCCTCAGCATCTCCACCTACTACCGTCCCACGACGGATGTCATGCAGCGCATCCGCTATCAGAATGCTGACGACGGGATGATGTATATGACCCAGATGAACCTCACCAAGCGGCAGAGTCTGGGTGTTGAGATTATCGGCAAGAACAAGCTCTTCCGTATCCTCGACCTCACCACGACGGTGAACGGGTATTATAACAAGCTCGACGGCTTCACGTATGTCATCGATGGTCAGACGGTCACTGGCGAGAGCGACAAGAGTTTCTCGTGGGATGCCCGCATGCTTGCCTCCCTCATCCTGCCTTATGATATCTCTTTGCAGTTGACCGGTAACTATCGCTCCCGTGGTGTCATCACCCAGGGCTATCGCAAGCCGAACGCCTCCCTCGACCTTGGTTTCCGCAAGAATTTCTTCAATAAGACAATCGCTGTCGCCATCAACTGGCGTGATGTCTTCAACACCCGTAAGTGGGAGAACTATACGGAGAGTGACACCTTCTGGCGTCATCAGAAAAACTGGCGTTCCCCGAATGTCAATATCCAGGTCACATGGAACTTCGGTAATATGAACAACCAGCGCAAGCAGGGTGAGCGGGAGGAACTGCAGCAACCTGTGAACGAGCAGCCACAGCAGAACCAGGGCTACCAGCAGGGTGGAGGAGAAGAATAATTCGTAATTTTTCCGTCAAAGGACGGTGAAATTACTCTCGTTCGACAAAAAAAGAAAAATTTTCTTTGTTTTGTTCTCACTTATTCGTAATTTTGCACCCGAATTATCAAGGGGTGCCACCAGTTGGTGGCTGAGATGATACCCTCTTAACCTGATGCGGGTAATACCGACGTAGGTATGATAGAGCAGAAATCAATAAGTCCCCTTTATTTTTAGTTATTTAAAAATTAAAGGAAAAGAAATGAGAAGATTAATTCTGATGCTGCTGGTGGGTACGGCAATGACCGTGCAGGCAGAGGAGATGGACACACTGAAGAGTGTGGAGTTGCAGGACGTGCAAGTGGTGTCTGTGCGTGCCACGAAGAAAACACCTGTCGCATTTGTTAACATGGACAAAGAACAGTTGAAGGCAGTCAACTATGGTCAGGACGTGCCTTACTTGTTGTCGCTGACTCCTTCGGTGACGATGACGAGTGACGCAGGTAACGGTATCGGCTATACCTCAATCCGGGTACGTGGAACAGACCCTACCCGTATTAACATCACTGCCAATGGTGTCCCGATGAATGATGCAGAGAGTGCAGGACTCTACTGGGTGAATATGGGTGATTTCGCCAGCAGTGTGCAGTCGGTGCAGATACAACGCGGTGTGGGTACCTCTACCAATGGCGCTGGTTCCTTCGGTGCTACTATCAATATGCTGACTGAGAATATCGGTATCGACCCATTTGTAGGCATCGACCTGAGTGCGGGCTCTTACTATAGTCATAAAGAGACTGTGCGCTTCGGCACAGGACTGCTGGGTGGTCACTGGGGCATCCAGGGTCGTCTCTCGAACATCGGTTCGAAGGGCTATATCGACCGTGCATCCACAAAGCTGAACAGTTATTTCCTGCAGGCAGGATGGTTTGGCGACAACACCGTGGTGAAGTTCATCACATGGAATGGTGTCGAGGAGACTTACCATGCGTGGAACTACACGTCAAAATACGAGCAGTCGCTCTATGGACGTACCTACAACTCATGCGGAGAGTACTACGACGAGCAGGGCAACCGCCACTATTATGACGACCAGACGGACAACTACCATCAGCAGAACTACCAACTCATCTGGAACCAGCGCCTCACGAATGAACTGAAGCTGAATGCGGCACTGCATTACACCAAGGGGCACGGCTACTATAATGAGTACAAGACGAAACGTACCCTCTTCGAGTATGACCTGGATCATGCGATGACATGGGCGAAAAGCGACCTGGTGCGCAAGAAGACAATGGATAATGATTTCTATGGTATCGTCGCTTCGCTGACCTATGATAACAAGAAGAACCTGCAGGCTGTCTTAGGAGGTGGGTGGAACAAATACGACGGTGACCACTATGGACTCACTCCATGGGTGAAGAATCCTGTGGATGAGCTGTTGCCTGACCATCGCTACTACGACAATAACACGAAGAAGACTGATTTCAATATTTATGGTAAGGTAACCTACGACCTGCTGCCTGGTCTGAATGCCTTCTTAGACATGCAGTACCGTCATATAGGTATCAAGATGAACGGTCCGACGGACGAGATAGACTGGACCGTCAACAAGCGTATTGTCTATGACATCCAAAAGTCGTACGACTTCTTCAACCCGAAGTTCGGACTGAACTACGACATCACACAGAACCATAAGGTGTATGCGTCGTATGCTATCGCCCATAAGGAGCCAACACGTAATAATTTCGAGAATAACAACAATGCAGGACTGGAGATGCCTAAGGCGGAGAGGCTGAACGACCTGGAGGCAGGCTACAAGTTCCAGTCAAGACATTTCTCTGCGGGAGCCAACCTCTACTGGATGGACTACAAGGACCAGTTTGTGCTGACGGGTGAGATAGACAAGATCGGTGAGGCAATCACACGTAACATGCCCAAGAGCTACCGCATCGGTGTGGAACTGGAAGCGGCATGGAAACCTGTTGACTGGTTCCGGTGGGATGCTAACGCCACCTTGTCGAAAAACCGTGTCAAGGACATCACTGTCCAACTGACTGACGGTAGCGTGGCAGACCTGGGCAGTCAGCCGCTGGCATTCTCTCCTGACTTCTTGCTGAACAATATCCTGACTTTCTCCTACTGTGGTTTCAAGGCCTCTGTGCAGAGCCAATATGTCAGTGACCAGTATCTGACCAACACTGGTATCAAGAGCTACCAGACACTTGATGACAACGGCAAACCTGTAGATGTGGGTATGATGTTAGAAGGACACTTCAACACGAATCTCGATTTGTCCTACAACTTCCGCCTGCCCAAGGTCGGTGTGAAGGATGCCACCATCGGTGTGACCCTGTACAACCTCTTCTCGGCAAAATACGATAACAACGGATGGGCGGCACCTGCCTTTACCAAGGAGAATGGAAAGGTGATAGCTACGGGTTGGAGTGACTCCGACCAGTATGAGGCTGGCTTTGCGCCGTCGGCACCCTTCAACTTCATGGCTCATCTGTCGGTGAACTTTTAATTATGAACTTTGATTGGCTTGACATATTCACAACGATACTCGGGCTGGTATATATCTGGCTCGAGTACCGTGCCAGTATCTGGTTGTGGCTGGTCGGCGTCGTGATGCCGGCACTGGACATTGTGCTCTATTGGCGGCATGGGCTCTATGGCGACGCGGGTATGGCATGCTACTATACCGTGGCTGCCATCTATGGCTTCCTGTTCTGGAAATTCAAGAAGAGCGGTAAGACGGACACTGAACTGCCCATTACCCACATGCCTCTCAAATACTATCTGCCAGCAACGGCAGGTTTCTTTGTGGCATGGGGCATCACCTATTATATATTAGTGACATGGACCAACTCCACCGTACCTTTGCTCGACGCGTTCACCAATGCCCTCTCCTTCGTGGGACTGTGGGCACTCGCCCGTAAGTTTGTTGAGCAGTGGCTGTTCTGGATTGTGGTCGATGTCGTATGTTGTTACCTCTATATCACCAAGGGTATTCCCTTCAAGGCAGCTCTCTACGGACTGTATGTCATTATTGCCGTCGCAGGCTACTATAAGTGGAAGAAAATGGTTCATCATCACGCAGCATGAAGTCACCTGATATCGTCATATTGGCAAATGGCACGTTTCCTACGCATCCTATTCCCTTGGAAGTGTTGCGTCAGGCAAAACATGTGGTGTGCTGTGACGGTGCTGTCAAGTCATACCCCAATGCAGATGTCGTCATTGGCGACGGTGACTCTGTACCCGTCATGTATCACGACCGTCTGATCAGAGTCGACGAACAAGAGGATAACGACCTGACGAAGGCAACGCGCTATTGCATGAAGAACTTCTCACCTCTCACCTCTCACCCCTCACCTCTAAGAATCGCCTATCTGGGATGCACCGGTGGACGTGAAGACCATACCCTTGGCAATGTCTCGTTGCTGGTGCGGTACCTGAGAGACTTCGGGGTGGAGGGTACGATGTATACCGACCACGGTATCTTTGTACCTGCCCATGGCGACCAGACTTTCGAGTGTTTCCCCCGCCAACAAGTCAGCATCTTTAATTTTGGCAGTTCTGTGTTGTCATCAGAGGGGTTGAAATGGCAATGCTATCCCACGACAGAGTGGTGGCAAGGTACGTTGAATGAGGCAACAGGTTCCTCCTTCACCATACATGCTAACGGCTATTATCTGGTATTCAGAACTTATCTTCCTAAGTGAAAAGGCTGGCTTCCATTTGATAAAGATATAGTTTATCCCTCGTTCCGATACCTGTTATGGGGGTACTCCGATATCTCCTATGGGTCACGCAAGGCATCCTTTAGGGGGTAAAGGAACTATCTCGCAAAAACATATAACCATATAACATGACAGGGCTCAAACCCCGATAAACAGAGGCTTTAAAGCATGTTATATGTTTGCTGAACATATAACATACATGTAACATACATATAACATGCTTACATTCCTATTAATCGTCGAAGTTACTCTCGTTCGAAAGAAAAAACAAATAGATTTATTTTGTTCTTTACTCACTTATTCGTAACTTTGCATCGTGATTATCAATCGATGACGAATATGAGAAAGAACGTGATATTACTGGCTGGTGCCATGGCACTGCTGACCTCATGCGGAGGTGGATTGAAACCACTCTCTGCCGATAACTTCAAAGTGGTACCTAACCCTTTAGAGGCAGAGGGTGGACAGGTGCAGGCGACGATTAACGGAATGTTTCCGGAGCAATATATGAACCGAAAGGCTGTGGTGACAGTCGTTCCAGAGTTGCGCTACACGAAGAATGGGATGCAGCAAACGGTCAAAGGACAACCTGCGTCTTTCCAGGGCGAGAAGGTGATGGGTAACGACCAGACTATCTCCTACCTGCTTGGTGGTCATTATACGATGAAGACCGCTTTTCCCTATGAGGCAGCGATGCAGCAGAGTGATCTTTACCTGACCTTTGATGCCAAGGTGGATAATAAGGTGGTGAAAGTTCCTGCTGTGAAAGTGGCTGACGGTGTTATTGCCACCAGTGAGTTGTATCATCAGACGGTAGCTTCGGCACAGCCTTGTGTAGCTCAGGATGCTTTCCAGCGTATCACGGAGCAGAAGCAGGAGGCGAATATCAAATTCCTGATTCAGCAGGCGGAGTTGCGTAAGAGTGAGTTGCAGTCGAACTCCGTCCAGGATTTTGTGAAGATGCTGAAGGAGATAGCCCGTAACCAAGAGGGACTGAACCTCTCGAATGTGGAGGTTTCCGCATACGCCTCTCCTGATGGTGGTTTGAAGCTCAACGAGCAGCTTGCCAACAAGCGTCAGCAGAATACGGAGAGTTATGTGCGCCAGCAGCTGAAGAGTGCTAATCTGGAGGGTGGAATCAGCTCTGAGTATACCGCCCAGGACTGGGAGGGATTTCAGGAACTGGTGAAGGCAAGCAATATCCAGGACAAGGATGTCATTCTGCGGGTGCTCTCCATGTATCAGGACCCACAGGAGCGTGAGCAGCAGATTAAGAATATGAGTCAGGGCTTCCGTGAACTCGCAGAGGGCGTGTTGCCAGAGCTGCGCCGTGCCCGTATGACCATTAACTACGAGGTGATAGGACGTGATGACGAGCAGATTTTCGACCAGTATAAGAAAGACGCCTCGAAACTGAGTGTCGAGGAGCTTATCTATGCGGCTTCTATCGCTAACACGGAGGCAGAGAAAGAAGATATCCTTAAGACGACGGCACGCCTGTATACCAAGGATGCCCGTGCTTATAATAACCTTGGAACCCTTGCCATGCAGCAGGGTAAGAATGACGAGGCACAGCGTTACTTCCAGCAGGCACAGACCGTCCAGCAGTTGCCTGAGACGAGTGCTAATCTGGGGTTGATAGCTTTACAGCAGGGAGATGTGAAGACTGCCGAGGACCTCATTTCTAAATCGGCAGGAGCAGCAGGTCTTGGAGAGGCTTTGGGAAACCTGCACCTGGCACAGGGTAACTATGCCCTTGCACAGCAGGACTTCGGCTATCGTCCCAGTAACAGTGCGGCTCTTGCACAACTGTTGAATAAGGACTATGCCCGTGCCCAGCAGACCTTGAAGAATGTCAAGAATCCGAATGGGATGACCGACTATCTTGCTGCCATCGTACAGGCTCGTCAGGGGAATACTGATGCAGCATCGTCTTTCCTGCGTAGTGCACTGCAGAAGGATCCTTCGCTGAAGCAATATGCAGAGAAGGACATGGAGCTTTTAAAGGTAAAAAAGTAAATGTTGAGTCGGATAGATTATAATAAGGTATATGGGGTGGTAAAATGGTTCTTACCTTTTTACCTCTTTACCTTTTTACTATTATCCTGTGGTCCTGAGGGGAATAAGTTCCGCATGTCGGGTCGTCTGCGTAATATCAACCAAGGTGAGTTCCTGGTATATAGTCCTGATGGCGGTTTTGTGGGAGTTGACACCATCAAGGTGCGGAATGGTCGTTTCTCTTACGAGAAGGAGGTGCGTAATGTTGTGACTTTGGTGGTCGTATTTCCTAACTTCGCTGAGCAGGTCGTCTTTGCTTCTCCTGGTGAGGAAGTGGATATTAAAGGTGATGCCACGCATCTGAGGGAGATCAGTATTGAGGGAACGGACGAGAATGAGGAAATGACTAAACTCATGGCACGTCTCAACAAACTTACGCCACCAGAGATTCCTGGTGCCGTTGCACAGTTTATAGAGGAGGCTCCTGCTTCCATTGTCAGTATGTACCTGCTTGACAAATATTTCATCTCATCAAAGACTCCCAATTATGTGGAGGGTCAGCGCCTTGCTTCCTTGATGCTGAAGGCTGACCCGGACAACGGAAGACTGCGTAAGTTGAAAAAACAACTTGAGGGGTTGAAAAACAGCAGGACGCAGACGGACTTACCTGTTTTCTCCGCAACAGATTTCAGAGGCAGGAAATTCAATAGCGGTGAGATGAAGGGGAAAGTGGGTGTCATCACGACATGGGCATCATGGAACTATCCCAGTACGGATATCCAACGTAAGCTGCGCAGGCTATGGCGCAAGCATCCGACCTCGCTCTCGTTGGTTAGCATCTGTCTTGACGGTGCGAAGAAAGAAGTTAATCAGCGTGTTCAACGTGATACCCTCGACTGGACGGTAGTATGGGATGGACTGCTTTTCCAAACACCTATCGTCCAGCAGTTAGGACTCTATTCTGTACCCGCTATGGTGGTGGTCAATCGCCAAGGTAAGGTGGTTGCCCGTGACCTGGAGCCTAACAAGGTAGAGGAGGAGATAGAAAAGTTGCTGAAATAGTTTACACGTCAGGTTGGAAAAGTACCGTCTTTCCTGTTTTTAATGATGCTGGCACGTCGATAAGCCGTTGGTTACTACTGCCACGGAACAGCAAACTCTCATCACGTAGTGACTTGACAAAAGGTCCATCTACCAAGACATCAATCAATTCCAGTAATTGTCGTTGCCGGGGGTTATGAAGCAGCGTCTCGTAGGTAAACCCTGTAAAGCACCAGATATCCTTATCAGTACGTTCCCGGATGGCACGGGCAAGTTCGGCAAACCCCTCCGGCTGGTACATCGGGTCACCCCCCGAGAACGTCACATTAGCATAGGGGTCTGCCTCGATGATGCGCATGATCTGTTCTGTAGACATCGGATGCCCGCCACTGAAGTCCCATGACTGCGGGTTATGACAGCCGGGACACGCATGACGGCAACCGGCACAATAGATAGAGGTCCGGAATCCCGGACCATCTACCATGGTGTCTTCTACAATGTCTAATACAGAGATCATTTAGAACAGGTTCTGCTGCTGAGAGCCCTCGATATGTGTCACACGGTCGTTGAGCTCACAGAGCTTGCCGTGATTCCAGCGGTCGGTGGTGCCGACGAGGTATCCCGTGATGCGCTGCAGCTTGTCGATATTGGTACTGCCGCATTTCGGACATTTCTCCAGATGAGGTGCCGCGTTCTCATAGCCACAGTCCATACAGCGGTTGCGGTTGTGGTTGACGGAGCCGTAGCCCATATTCAACTTATCCATCATATCCACTACACTCATGATGACCTGTGGGTTATGAGTGGCATCACCGTCAATCTCCACATAGAAGATATGACCACCACGTGTCATCTCATGATAAGGAGCTTCTGTCTCAGCCTTGTGACGGGCAGAGCATTTATAATATACAGGGACGTGATTGGAGTTGGTATAGTAGTCACGGTCTGTAACACCAGGGATGACTCCAAACTCCTTGCGGTCTTTCTTGGTGAACTTACCGCTCAGTCCTTCTGCCGGAGTTGCTAATACAGAATAGTTATGCTGGTAGCGGTCGCAGAAATCGTTGACACGCTGACGCATATAGCCGACAATCTTCAGTCCTAGCTCTTGCGCCTCCTCACTCTCACCATGGTGCTTGCCGATGAGTGCCACCAGACACTCGGCGAGACCGATAAAGCCTATACCTAAGGTACCTTGATTGATGACACTCTCGATGGTGTCGTTAGGACTCAGCTTCTCTGCACCAATCCACAGACTGCGCATCAGCAAGGGGAACTGCTTGACGAAAGCGGTCTTCTGGAACTGGAAACGCTCATCCAACTGCTTGGCGGCAATTTCCAGCATCTCGTCAAGCTTGGAGAAGAACTTGGCGATACGTGCCTCCTTGTCCTGCACATCCATACACTCGATGGCAAGACGTACGATATTGATAGTGGTAAATGACAGGTTACCACGACCGATAGAGGTCTTGGGCCCGAAACGGTTCTCAAAGACACGGGTGCGGCATCCCATCGTGGCAACCTCATGGAGATAACGCTTGGGGTCGTCGGCACGCCATTCACTATCTTGGTTATAGGTAGCGTCAAGATTCAGGAAGTTAGGGAAGAAACGGCGTGCCGTCACCTTGCAGGCAAGTTGGTAGAGATCGTAGTTCGGGTCCTGCGGGAGGTAGTTGACACCTCTTTTCTTTTTCCATATCTGGATGGGGAAGATGGCAGTCTCGCCATTGCCCACTCCCTGATAGGTACTGTTCAGCAGTTCGCGCATGATGCAACGTCCCTCTGCCGAGGTGTCAGTACCATAGTTGATGCTGGAGAATACTACTTGGTTACCACCACGGGAGTGGATGGTGTTCATATTATGGATGAAAGCCTCCATCGCCTGGTGGACACGTCCCACCGTCTTGTTGATGGCATGCTGACGCACTCGGTCGATGCCCGTCAACTTATCGAGGGGTTGCTTGAGATAATCCATGAGCACCTCATCATAGAGCTTACTGTAATCCTCTCCGTTGAGGTCCTCCAATGCCTTCAGCTCCTCGATATAGGACAGGCGCACATAGGGAGCCAGATAGAAGTCGAAGGCAGGTATAGCCTGACCGCCGTGCATCTCGTTCTGGGCACATTCCAAAGAGATACAGGCAAGGACGGCTGCCGTCTCAATACGCTTGGCAGGACGGCTGGCACCATGACCGGCAATAAAACCCTGTGTCAGGATGTTATCAAGCGGATGCTGTACACAGGTCAATGACTTGGTGGGATA
>Ga0247610_10004230_pt1 | contig 15420 bp, 18 predicted proteins | sample 174DNAGHGhighgp2_FD_193483 | JGI IMG/M metagenome (GOLD analysis project Ga0247610, IMG submission 193483) | Sheep rumen microbial communities from Palmerston North, Manawatu-Wanganui, New Zealand - 1742 DNA GHGhigh gp2 | ecosystem: Host-associated > Mammals > Digestive system > Stomach > Rumen... | reverse complement strand
TCTGCCTGCAAAGGGCTACAAGACCCGCAACCCGAAGGCCGTGTCCAACAAGTTCATCATTGAAAGACGTAAGAAATAACGGAATAAACTAACAGATTATGAGTCGTTCACTTAAAAAAGGACCGTATATCCAGGAAGCCCTGGAGAACAGAATTCTTGCTATGAATGACGGCAGCAAGAAGAAAGAGGTTGTCAAGACTTGGTCCCGTGCCAGCATGATTTCCCCTGACTTTGTGGGCCACACCATCGCAGTTCATAACGGTAATAAGTTCATTCCGGTATATGTCACTGAAAACATGGTAGGTCACAAACTCGGTGAATTCGCTCCCACGAGAACTTTCAGAGGCCACGCAGGCAACAATAAGAAGTAATGTTTAAAGGAAAAGCATTATGGGAAAAAGAAAAAGACTGATGGCCGAGCGCCTGAAAGAGACCAAGAAGCAGACCGCTATTGCAAAGCTTAACGATGTCCCTACCTCCCCTCGCAAGATGCGTCTGGTATGTGACACTATCCGTGGCGTCGAAGTAAACCACGCCCTTGACCTTCTCCACTATTCGAAGCGTGACGCTTCCATTCGTCTGGAGAAACTCCTCAGGAGCGCCATCGCCAACTGGGAAGCCAAGAATCCCGACGAGGCGAAGGAACTCGAATCCGGAAACGTGATTGTGAAAACCATCATGGTGGACGAGGGTCGCACCCTCAAGCGCATCCGTCCGTGCCCTCAGGGCCGCGCCGGCCGCATCCGCAAGCGTTCCAACCACGTCACCATCGTACTTGACGTAAAAAAAGCAGTGGAGGAATAAACTATGGGTCAGAAAACTAATCCTATCAGCAACCGTATCGGTATCACCCGTGGTTGGGACTCCAACTGGGTAGGCGGTAACTACGCCGAAAAGATCGCCGAAGACTACGAGATCCGCAAATACCTGGGCAGCCGTCTGGCAAAGGCCAGCCTCTCCCGCATCATCATCGAGCGCACCCTGAAGCTCATCACTGTCACCATCCACGCCGCCCGTCCGGGTGTGATCATCGGCAAAGGTGGTCAGGAAGTTGACAAACTGAAGGAAGAACTCAAGAAGGTGACCAAGAAGGATGTCCAGATCAACATCTTCGAAGTGAAGCGTCCCGAGGTTGACGCCACCATCGTGGCCGATTCCATCGCCCGCCAGATCGAAGGCCGCGTGAGTTATCGCCGCGCCATCAAGATGGCCATCGCCACCGCCATGCGCGTGGGTGCCGAGGGCATCAAGGTCCAGATCAGCGGCCGTGTAGGCGGCGCCGAAATCGCCCGCTCCGAAATGTTCAAGGAAGGCCGCACTCCGCTGCACACCTTCCGTGCCGATATCGACTACGCCCTCGCAGTAGCCAACACCCAGATGGGTACCATGGGTATTAAGGTGTGGATCTGCAACGGTGAAAAGTACGGCAAGCAGGATCTTTCCCCGAACGCCGGTTTTGCAGCCAACGTTGCCGCTCCCAGTGCCGGCCGTCGTGACGGAGGTCGTGACCGCCGTGACCGTGGCGAGCGCAGTGGCCGTGGCGGCCGTCGTGGCGAAGGCCGCGGAGAACGTCGCTAAGCGAATTATTCTATATGAAAAGCGGGCAGAGCTTGATGCTTCTGCCCGCTTTTTTTTACAGGGCCTGAATTTCTTCGGCACTGAGTCCTGTGGCTTTGCAGATCAAGCCAATCTCTATCCCCATTTCCCTCATGTTCAGGGCGATGGTTTTCACTGCTTCGGCCCTTCCTTCGGCCTTTCCTTCAGCCCTTCCTTCGGCCAGTCCCTGGGCCAGGCCTTCTGCTCTTCCTTCTGCCAGCCCTTCTGCTCTTCCTTCTGCCAGCCCTTCGCGACGGGCATAGGCCTTTTGTGCGATGATGTCCAGTTTAGTCGTCATAATGGCATTATAGTTTTGCAGTTGTACTTCGTCCATTTTGGCAAATGCCGTTGCATCAAACAGCAGGCGCAGGAGTTCGTCCTGGAAAGAAGTGGGGCGTTCTTGCAGAAGGTGTCCGTACTTCAGCGAGAAAACCAGCTGCTCCAAAAGTGTCCGGCACTGTTGTTCCTCGTCCCGGTTCCACGGGAAACGCGCCAATTCCAAAAACACAAAATGAAGAGCGTCCGTCATGAGTTCACCATTCCGTGCGTTCCGCAGGTCGTATCGGCTGATGAGTCCGTCCTCAAGCGCGTCCGGACTATCATGCTCCAGAGCGAAGTTCACGATGCTGATGACATATACCGGGCTCAGGCTGTAATCCATTTTGTCAAAGTCCGGATTGTCTTCCACATTTTTCAGGCGCTCCATCAGTTGGGAACGGATGGGGTAGGTGGAGTAGTACAGCATCCTGTCCCGAAAACTGCTTTGGGAGGAGAACTGCATCTCGACAATCATTCTTTCCCCTGTGTCAGTTGTGCAATACAGGTCAAATGTACAGTTTTTGTCGGAAAGAATCAAGCCATGTTGCTCTTTGTCGTTCAAAAACAGGTGTTGGATGGTTTTTCCCGGCAGGAAAAACTCAATCAGTTTCATCAGGAGCCTTCTGTTGGATGGCTCCGCGAGGACAACCTTGAAGGTTTCGTCGAACAGGATATTTGCAAATGTTGCCATAAAAATGATGTTTTAGGCCGGTCACCGTTGACCGGTTGGGCAAATATGCAAATTTGTCGGGACATCATACCCGAAAAGGTGGCCGATAAGTTACTGATACTCAATCGTTTGTTGATAATCCTCCGGGCATGAGGGTGCAGAGAACTTCTCGTAAGACGTTGAGTTTCTGAGAGTTCTTTGTCACGAGTTTTTGGGGCTCCATCCTGTCATTCTGAGGGGGATGGAGCATCTTTGGAAATGTGCAGGTTATTCGTTAATTTTGTAAGCACATACGGAAATACATGATTTCTATAGTGAAATCTTGTTGACGGGCAAACTCACAAATCTGGAAAATTTTAAAGTTTCACGGCCGTCGTCAGGATTTCCTATGTCCAGTAGTTTGGGCATAGGAAGTATCTTGGTGGTGAAACTTAGGCTTTCCAGAGCCTGTGAGTTGGAATCAGGAGTTCTTCTTATGCCCTTTTTGTGCCCCGTCAGCAAATTGGCCTTCAGCTGCCGGGGATTCTTCATACCTTGTATTGGATTAAAATAACACTTTCAGATGTCTTCGGCAGCTTTTTTAAGGAAAAAAAGCGTATCTTTATATACCCAAACTAAACGTATAGAATGAGACGAGGAATCATTTTCATAGTTGCCTTATTGTCGCTTTTCTCCTGCGGAAGAGAGTATAAAGAGGTGATGGATACCGCGGAAGCGCAAATGATGCAGGATCCGGACAGCGCGCTTGCCTTGATGCAAAGCATTGTGGCCGAAGATTTGCCCACTCGCGGGCAGCGCGCCCGGCATGCGCTGCTTCTCACGATGGCCAAAGACAAGTGTTATCAGGATATCAGCGGAGACACCACTATCCGGATGTCTTATGAGTGGTACCAGCATCACGGGAGCAAGCGTTACAAGATGCTGTCGGCGTATTATCTGGGATTTGTAGAGCAAAGCAGAGGAAAGAACATCGAGGCTGCCTTGGCTTTTCGTGAGGCGGAGCCTTTGGCAGAAGAACTGGAAGACTATCGGCAACTTAGTCTGGTGGAGCAGCACCTTTCAGCAATCTTTGCCGCCAATTATGATCATGTCCGCGCTTTGGAATATGCTGAACACTCACTTGAAGCAGCAAACAAGGCAGGAGAAAAACTGATGGCGGATTGGTGTAAATTGGATATTGCTACACAATTAATAAATAAACTTAGACTAAATGATGCATATCCCCTATTGAAGGATATTATATGTAGTCATTCTTCGAATCGTTCGGCTTTATATTATTTTGCGGCGCTAGAAATGGCGAAGGTAATGTATTATCGTAATCCGAGACAAATTGATTCTGCTGGATGGTATATGCAACAAGTAATTGATTCCAAAAAGATTTCACTTGATAGCAGGCATTATGGTTTATTGGCATTGTTGAGTGAAGTGGATGGGAAGCATTCAGAAGCGGACAACTACCTTTACAAAGCAGAACATAGCCTTCGAACAGCACAAGATAGTGTTGTTTATTACAATGACTGTCGCAATATGTATGATTTAAAAGGAGATTGGAAGCGTGCATATGAAGCAAAAAACAAATCAGTTGTTATTCAAGACCAAATTACGCTTACAAAACTTGAACAGTCTCTTTCTCATGCAATGGAAATATATTATCTTGATAAGTTGGAGATAAATCATCGACGTTCTCAATCCCGACTATATTTAGCGTTGATTATTGGACTTGTTTTGACGTCGATAGCCTTAGTTTTATTCTTCTTGGTAAAAACGCAACGAAGTAAACTGTTGGAGGAGATGGCACAGGCACAAACAGTTGGCGAGGAATTAAAACGATTAGAGACTGAGAATGAACAAGCATACGTGCTCGTTGATAATTTAATTTCCGATAAAATAAGTTCTTTGCAAAAAATCTCAGAATCTTATTTCTCGTGGGAAGATGCCTCTGTAAAAAGAAGGGAAGAAAAATCAGGAAGACTTATGAAAGATGAAATGATTTCAGCTTTTCGTAGGCAATTGGGAGAATTGCGTAATGGGCATTCTCTTATTCCGGCTCTTGAGCAGTCATTAAATATAACGGATAATGGAATCATGAAGAAAGCGCGTCTGCTCCTTAAGAAAGAGAAAGAACTTGATATCGACGTATTAGTCCTATTGTTCTCCGGTTTCTCCATAAAAAGTATCAGCTACTTGCTTCGAATGTCAGAAGCTTCCCTCAGAATGCGGAAGTCTCGGTACAAACATTTATTTGAATCTCTTCCAGAGCCGGATCGCAGTGTGTTCCTTAATAATCTGGGCTAATTACGTCTTGTTATATTTAGATTTTATAAACCATTGATAATCAATATGTAATTTTCCTAATTGTTATAACTGTTTAGATAGAATATCTCTCCTTTTCAACTACCTTCGCATTGAAGAATCAGATTGGGCACAATAACCCAAAATCAATCATTATAATTGCGGTTGATAATTTATAAAATAATTAACTATGATGAACATTTATTCTAAATTCTTTTTAGCGACTGTACTGCTCATGGGGTGTATGGCCTGTCAGAAAGCGGAACCGGCAAGCGAAGAAAAGCCGAATATCTTCTGTTCCATCAAGAGTATCAAATACATTTCCAACACTACGGCCGAGGTGACGGGCAAAGTTTCTACTTTCGTGCCTTCCCACATGCCTTCTACGGTGGCGCCGGAGGATTTGCAGGGGCTCGGGGTTTATTATTCGGCGTCGGCCCAGGATGCCGAAACGATTGTGAAAGAGGGCGTTTTTGTACCAATGGAGTATCATTTCAACAATCTTAACGGCGGCTCCACTTTTGTGCGGCTTAAGAACTTGGAACAAGGAACCACCTATTATTGTGTATCTTCGATGATCCGGAAGGGAGAACGGTATGTCAGTTCGGTCGAGTCTTTCGAAACATCGGACCGAATGATTCCGGAAGGGGCTGTGGATCTGGGAATGGATATATTGTGGGCCTCCTGCAACTTGGGTGCGACCGCCCCTGAAGACGCGGGTGATCTGTATGCCTGGGGCGAAACGGAATCGAAAGAGTTCTTCGGCAAAGAGAATTACAGACGGCCCCAAATGGCAGCGGGAGGCACCACATTGACCAGTGCGCAAGATGCCGCGAACCGGAATCTGGGCCGCGGCTGGCGAATGCCCACCCGCTTCGATTTTGAAAAACTGAGTCTATTTAGTTTGGAGCACTCGGCCGATACGGTAAATGGTGTCGCAGGAGCCCGCTTTACGAATCCCCATACGGAGCAGAGCATCTTCCTCCCTTTTGTTCCGGTCCGGAAAGAAAATACAGCCTGTGCGTATGACGGAAATGCCTATGGGGCCTACTTGTCGGCCACCCTGTCCAGAACGGATTATCCTTATTTCGGCCTCTTTCAGGAAAATGGCTGGTCTTTTGCCGATTATCCCTTTGAAGTGAGTTACGGCTTTGCCATCCGTCCCGTTTTCGAAGGAAGATAGGAATTACGCAATAGCTTATGAGGGCAACAACGAAATTGCTCAGTGTGGTGTGCCTGTTTTCGCTTCTGGCAGGCTGCTCCCAGTCTTCTGCCAATATGGAAACGGCATTAACGACGGTTGTTGAGAATGGCACCGCGGTTACACTGGAACAAATCACCGACTTTGAGTGGGACAAGGTTTATGTAATCGGCCCCTATGATCAATTTGATTATAGCCACATAAGTCATGTTCCGGCCGGCGCTCGCAAAGTGATAGAGAGGCAAATTATTGAAGAAAGGAACGCTCTCCTTATTTTTACGTTAGACGATAAATTCGTTAAGTTATACGATATCAGTGTCGGCCCTGTTGATAAATTGGGATTGACGGGGGGCGTTTTTACTCCGGAGTCGGTTATTCCCATAAAAGATGGAGCCGATAATCCTGATTGTTAACCACCTGGCTTTGAGTTGCTTACGTACAATCCTCTGCGCTTTTTGCGCAGAGGATTGTACAGAAAATATTGATTATCAAGTGATTAGTGGCCACCCGGGGTGGTGGCGAGCACCGTGGGGAGGGCCGGTTGCAGTGGGGAGAAACAGAGACGAAAGACCTTTTTACCGAGGAGAATTATAATTGCCCGGCATACTTGAATGGGGCAACTTCTTTGTATGAATATAACGATGCCGCAAGCCGGAAACTGGGGAACGGTTGGCGTATGCCCACCCGCTTTGACTTTGAGAAGCTGAGTATGTATAATTTGACCCGATCGGCCGATGTGGTAAACGGCGTTGCCGGCGTTCGCTTTACCAATCCCCATACGGAGCAAAGCATATTCCTGCCTTTTGTCCCGGCTAAAGAAGAAGACATACCGTCCACGTTTGGCGATGAGGATAGCTATGGCGCCTACCTGTCGTCCTCGTTATCCAATAAAGAACACCCCTATTTTGCTGTTATTTCAGAGAATGGGTGGTGTTGGGCCGATTACCCCTTCAAGTTATATTTCGGCTTTGCCATTCGCCCGGTGTTTGGGCGCCGATAAGCGAATGTCGCAATATTCTTTTGTGCTTTTGGTATAGATGTTGTTGCGTCGAAAGAACACCAATGAACATAGATTATGAAAAAAATAGCAATCTTTCTGACGATGGTTCTGGTTACCCTGAGTGCAAATGCCCAGAGTGTCAGTAATGGAGAGACGCAGCTACTTTCCGGAGAGGAAGTCATTACCGGTCCGGAAGGGCAGCATATCATTATAGACCATAACAGCTATGCGTGGAGGCCTTTTGACGATGCCATGGGATACTCCGTTTACGGAAGCCGCTATCGTAGGGCAAAGGCTATGCAGGAGTGGGGGGTCATCCTTTCTGTGGTTGTGGCACCGCTGGCCGGCGTGTTCGTCGCTTATTCGATAAAGCAGAACATAAAGGGCGGAGCCGTTGCTGGCGGGATAGTTACGGCTGCCAGTCTGGGAGCGGGCATTCCGCTGTGGATTAAAAGCCAAAGGGATCTTGACTGGATGTTGGACGATTACACCAAGCGCTACGCCCCCAAGCCATACGGTTCCTCTTTGACGGTAGGTCCAACCATGAACGGCATGGGCCTGGCCTTTAACTTCTAGTTCTATACAAAAAACAGAGAAAGCGACCGAATTATCGGCCGCTTTTTCTTATCTTTGTACTTTGGAAACAAACAACGAACTGTATGAAAAAGAATTTATTGCTGCTGGCCGCCGTGGTGCTGGCCTGCATGGTTAGCTGCAAAGGCAAGAGCGTAGAAGAAAAACTCGCCGACCTGACCGAGTGGAACGAGAAGTTCATGGAAGAGTACAGAACTTTCATGGCGGAGAACAAGGACAACGCAGAGGCCCTGGAAGAGTATGCCGATTCCATGATCAACGTGTTCAAGGACTTCAACCTCACCGCCCTCAAGGGAAACTTGGACAATGAGGTGGGCGTAGCCGCCCTGAAGAACCTCTACGGCGTGATGGACACCGATGAAATCGCCGAATACCTGGACAAACTCACCGCTCCGGTACACGGGCAGGATTCCGCTTTTGTGTACGGGCTCAAGGAAAGCCTCTCGGCCCAGAAGAAGACGGCCGAAGGCCAGATGTTCACCGACTTCGAGGTGGACGGCGTGAAACTGTCCGATTTCGTGGGCAAGGGCAAGTACATGCTCGTGGACTTCTGGGCCTCCTGGTGCGGCCCCTGCAAGGCCGAGATGCCCAACCTCATCAATGTTTACAACACCTACCACGGTGACAAGTTCGACATGCTTTCCGTCGCCGTATGGGACAAGTTGGAAGACACCCAGCGCGTGGCTCCCGAGGTGGGCATCGTCTGGAACCAGATTGTGAACGCCCAGAAGATTCCTACGGACCTCTACGGCATCGAGGGTATTCCGCACATCATCCTCTTCGGCCCCGACGGCACCATCCTGAAGCGCAACCTGCGCGGCGAAGAGATTGGCGAGGCTGTAGCCGAAGCCCTTGGACGTTAGAGAAAAAATATCCTTATTTCCCCATTCCCCCGGCGTGTATAGATACTATGACGCCGAGGGAAAGGTGATTTATGTGGGCAAGGCCAAGGACCTGCACAAGCGGGTGGCGCAGTATTTTGTGCCGCCGGAGCGCCTGAACACCAAGACGCGCATCCTGGTGAGCAAGATTGCCGATGCCCAGTTTTCCGTGGTGGACAGCGAGGCCGACGCCCTCCTTCTGGAAAACAACCTCATCAAGCAGTACAAGCCCAAGTACAACATCCTTCTCAAGGACTCCAAGACCTATCCCTGGATTTGCGTCACCTCGGACGAATTTCCCAAGGTGTTCATCACCCGGCGGGTCGAGAAGGGGAACCGCTATTTCGGTCCCTACAGCAGCGTAATGCATGCGCGCAACCTGGTGGACTTCTTCCGGGAGATGTATCCGCTTCGTACCTGCAACCTCAAAATCAACTCCGAGGCCATCCTGCGGCACAAATTCCGCCCTTGCCTGGAATTCCACCTGGGCCGGTGCCAGGCCCCCTGCGTGGGAGGCGTCTCCAAGGAGGAATACGGCGGATACATCGACGAGATCGTGCGCATCCTGAGCGGCCGGGGCGGAGAGGTGATCCGCCATTACAAGACGCTCATGGCCGAATCGGCCCGGAATCTGGCGTTCGAGAAGGCGCAGGAGTACAAGGACAAGATGCGCACCCTGGAGCGCCATTACGCCAAGAGCATTATCACCCAGGCGGCCGATACCGAGGCCGACGTCTTCTCCCTGGTGCTGGACGGGGCCGAGGCCTTCGGCAACTTCCTCCGCATCCGCGGCGGCGCCATCGTCCAGAGCCTGAACCTGGGCTTCAAGAGCCAGATCGAAGAGGAACCGGCTACCATGCTGGCCACCTTCATCGGCGAGATTGAAGACAAGTTCGGGGACCTTTCCAAGGAAGTGATCGTGCCTTTCCTTCCGGATGTGGAGATTCCGGGCGTGGAATTCAGGATTCCCCAGCGCGGGGACAAACTGTCCCTGCTGGAACTGAGCGCCAAGAACGCCAAGGAGTTCCATTTCAACAGCATCAAGCAGCGCGAACACACCGACCCCGACGCTTTCCGCATGAGCGTGATGCTGGAGTTGCAGAAAGCCCTGGGAATGAGCGTGCTGCCGCGCCACATGGAGTGCTTCGACAACTCCAATATCCAGGGAACCAATCCGGTGGCCTCCTGCGTGGTGTTCCGCGACGCGGAGCCTTCCAAGAAGGATTACCGCCGTTTCAAGATCAAGACCGTCATCGGCGCCAACGACTTCGCCTCCATGAAGGAGGTGGTGAACCGCCGCTATTCCCGCATGCTGGCCGAAGCGCCCGACGACCTTCCGCAACTGATTGTCATCGACGGCGGAAAGGGCCAGTTGGAGTTTGCCTGGCAGGCCCTCTCCGAACTGGGCATCCTGGAACGGGTGACCGTGGTGGGCCTTGCGAAACGCCTGGAAGAAGTCATCCGGGTGGGAGACCCTTATCCGCTGTTCATCGACCGCAATTCCCAGGCGCTCAAGGTGCTTCAGCGCATCCGGGACGAGGCGCACCGCTTCGGCATCACCTTCCACCGGAATCTCCGTTCCAAGGCGGCCATCCAGAGTGCCCTGCGCGAGATCAAGGGCGTGGGAGAGAAGACGGAACAGCGCCTGCTGCTGCACTACGGCTCCGTGGCCCGCATCGCCGATGCGCCGCTGGAAGAGTTGAGCGCCCTGGTTGGCGCGGAACTTGCTACGCGTATCCATGATTATTTGAACGAATAGATTCCTCGTTACGCTCGGAATGACAGAGAAACAGTTCAACAAAGCATTCAACACGTTCGTGCTGGTGGGGATGGCGGTGGTCACCGTTCTGGTGACGGCCATCAAATTCCGCAGTGCGGAAAACGGCCAGTGGCTGCTGGTCATATCGGCCCTGGGCTCCCTGATGGGGGTGTTGAGCACGGTGCTCAGCGCCAACGGCCGCATCCTTACGTTCCTGTTCGGCTTCATTGACGTGACCATCTACGGGGCGATGTGCCTGGCCGGGGCGCGGTACGGGAATGCCGCCCTGCACCTGCTGTATTTCCTGCCCATGCAGGTGGTGGGCTTCTTCCAGTGGAAAAAACGCGGATCCGACGGCGCCCATGAAGTGAAGGCCCGCCGCCTGAGCGGGAAGCAGTGGACGCTTTTCGGCAGCCTGTTCCTGGCGGGCCTTGTCATTGCCTATTTTGTATTGGCGGCCATGGATAAGACCGAGGCGGCCGGCGTGGTGAAATGGCTGGTGCTGATGGACGCTTTCTCCATGATGTGCAACCTGATCGGGCAGTACCTGCTCTCCACCGCCTATATGGACCAGTGGTTTTTCTGGATCGGCGTGAATGTCGCATCGGTCGTCATGTGGGTGCTCACCCTCCGGCAGGATGCTTCGTCGGCCTATGCCATCATCTATGTGGTGAAGTACAGTTTCTACTTTATCAACTCCCTGAACGGGCTCAGAATCTGGCTCCGTCTGAGCCGGCCGGAGCAGAAATAAGGGGACAAGTTTCCGATTTAAAATATTTTTACTATATTTGCACGTTCTTTCGCCTTAACGGAAAGTAAAAAAACGTATAATATAAACTTAAAACCTACAGTTATGACAAAGGAAGAAATCGTAAAGCAGGTCAAGGAAATCATCGTTGACAAGCTTGGCGTCGAGGAAAGCGCCGTGACCGAGTCCGCCTCCTTCACCAACGACCTCGGAGCCGATTCCCTGGACACCGTGGAACTCCTCATGGAATTCGAGCGCGTGTTCAACATCAAAATCCCGGATGAGGAAACCAGCGGTATCGCCACCGTAGGCGACGCCATCAACAAAGTGGCCGAGAAGATCGGCGAGTAATTGTTGAAATAATAAAGAAAACCCGGACCGTCTGGCCCGGGTTTTTATTTATTCTTTTGCGATGGCGAAGGTAACCGTGAAGGTGGGATAACTGCCTTCCTTCGGCGTGGGACCGTTGAGGATGGCTTTGTAGAACCGGTCTTTGTCCAACTCCGTGGTGTAACTGTAGGTTTGCTGGTTCTGGGCAGCCATCATCTGGGCCAGCATCATGTAACTGTAGTAGTTGTTGTAGCCGCCGCCATAGCCGTAACCGCCATAGCCGCCATAGCCACCGTACCCGCCGCCGTAGAGGCTGTTGTAGTAACTGGCGTACAGAAGGTTCTGGTAGTATTCGTTGTCGGCCGCATTGGCGTTGGCATTGGCCACCCGCTGCGTGTGGATGGTCAGGAGCCAGATGTCGGCGTTGGTGGCTTCATCCAAGTCTTTGCGGGTGAGAATCTCCTGGAGGTGGTAGGTGATGTCGGGGGAATAGCACAGGTTGGAACGGTCGATGTTGCCCTGGTCTTCGGAACTGACGCTGGCATCGGTAAGGCCCGCAAAGGAGATATATTCTTCTCCGTCTTCCGTCTTGTTGGTGGTACGGATGGTGGGGCTCAGGATGGAAGGGAACAACTCCAGTTGCGTGTAATCTTCCGGCATCTGGAAGGGAAGGATGATGGAGGCGCGGATGATGGAGACGCTGGAAGGGTCTCCTCCTTTCTCGCGGATGGCCTGGATGGTCTTCTCCTGCAGTTCCTTGGCGTGGATGACGGGCTTGAGGCCGCCGCCGCCCTCTACCGCAATGATGTCCGTGGCTTTCTCCGGGCTGGTGCTGTGGTAGGTGTAATTATAACAGTATTGGTAGAACTTGGTGTTGCTGCCGAGGTAGGAGTCTTCATCCACGAATTCGGTTTCCCCGGGGACGAAGATGAAGGTGGAGTCCTTTTGCACGCCGTCCCAGGTGCTGTTCACCGTGAGGTAGGCCAGGTTGTTGTTGGTGGTGTAACGGCTGTTCACCACTTGCAGGCAGGAGAAGTCGAACAGGTTGATGCGGCCGCCTTCTCCGAGGGGGGTGTCGGTACGGATGTGGATGCCCGGGAGCATGGCGGTATAGAGATCGAAGAGGGCGTCATCGTCATCATCATCGTCGCTGCGGTCGGCGAAAACCGGGCCGAGGGCTTTGATGGCATCGACATACTTCTGGGCGAATTCCTTTTTGAAGTTGAAGGAGAAGAAATCGCCTCCGTTATAGACGGGGATGCCGTCGGTGATGATTTCGGTGCCGTGCGCAAGCGGGAGGCTGGTGCTGGCGATGGACTTGGGGATCTGCTCTTCCAACTCCGTCACATAGAGGTTCTGGAGGATGTGCCGCTGGGACTCATCGGCCAGGGAAACCGTATCGGCCTCGAAATAGAGGGTGAACGTGACGGCCTTGGGGTTGGTTCCCAGATCTACGGTGTCTTTCTGGGGGACGAGCGTGAAGGCGGCTTCCCGGGTGGTGAGGCCGAACACGGGGTCCTGGATGGCGCCGATGGTGAGGTGGGAGTCCGAGAAGGCCGACAGGTCGCTCGAGTGCTCCATGGTGATTTCTTCCAGGGGGAATTCTACGGTATAGGTGTCGAACAGGAGGCTTTTGTCCACCAGTCCTTTTCCGAGGCTGTTGTCCACTTTTACGCAGCCCGGAGCCAGGAGGGCTGCCGCCAGACACAGTGCTAGGTATTTCTTCATTTCAAAAGGTCGTCGTAAAATGCGTTGTAACGGTCCATGTAACTTCCGTCGGCAAAACTGGCCTCCTCATATTCCAGCAGAGGAAGGCCGCTCTTGCGGCAGTGTTCGGCCAGGGCGGGAGCCACGTCCGGGCTGCCCAGGATGACGCCGTCGGAATACTGCACGGCAAGTTTTGCAAGTTCTATGCCGTCCGGCTGCCCGCCCAGGGGGATATCGGCCTCTTTCACCGGGCCGAAGGCGAGGGTGCCGGCAAAACCGGGGGCGAATTTCTCCGTGGGCGTGTCCTCGAACAGGGAGAGCACGACCTTGGCGTTGGAGAAGATGGGATCGTCCTTGTAGGCTTTCTTGAGATACAGGGGGAGTACGTGGGAAATCCAGCCGGAGCAGTGGATGATGTCCGGTGCCCAGCGCAGTTTTTTCACCGTTTCCAGGACGCCGCGGGCAAAGAAGATGGCGCGCTCTCCGTTGTCGGCAAAGAATTTTCCCGCCTCGTCGTGGTATATCTGCTTGCGGCGGAAATAATCTTCATTGTCGATGAAATAGACCTGGATGCGGGCCGATGAGATGGACGCCACCTTGATGACGAGCGGGCGGTCCACATCGCCGATGATGATGTTCATTCCCGAGAGGCGGATTACCTCGTGGAGTTGATTCTTCCTTTCGTTGATGCAGCCGTAACGCGGCATGAAGGCGCGGATTTCCTTGCGGCGCTCCTGAATGCCCTGGGGCAGTTCGCGGCACACATTGGCAATCCGGCTTTCCGGAAGGTACGGAAACATCTCTGAATTGACGAACAGAATCTTCTTGGCGGAATCTCCCATAATAAAAACATTTAGCCTACAAATTTACGAAATTTTTTTGAGTTTTTCGGGGGTTTCCGTAACTTTGAAGCGAAATTAGGTGTGTTATGTCGTCTCCCAAACGTAATTCGGCTATGCGCAGGCGCCTTGTCAGTGCCTGGATTTCAACGGTTATCAGCCTGGCGCTGGTGCTGTTGCTGGTGGGCGTAGGAACCCTCCTGGTGGTCAACGCCAAGGCCGTGAGCGACTATTTCAAGGAGAACATGCAGGTCTCCGTGCTCCTGAAAGAGCAGGTGCAGGAGGAGGAGGCTCTCCGGTACGAAACCCGCGTGGCCGCCCTGCCGGGCGTTCGCTCCACGCACTTCGTCTCCCGGGAGCAGGGCGTGGAAGAGATGTCCCGCCTGCTGGGCCAGGATTTCCTGGACGTGTTCGAAACCGCTCCGGTGCCCATTTCCATCGACGTGAACCTGGAGGCGGCCTATGTTTCCACCGACAGCCTGGAGGTGATGAAGGCCACGCTGGCCCAGTCGCCGCTGGTGGAGGAAGTGGTGTACCAAACCTCCCTGGTGGACGCCCTCAACGCCAACCTGCAGAAGATTTCCCTGGGCCTGGCCATCCTGGTGGCCCTGCTGCTGTTCATCTCCTTCGTCCTGATCGCCAATACCATCCGGCTGGAACTGTTCTCCCGCCGCTTCAGCATCCATACCATGCACCTGGTGGGTGCCACCAAGGCGTACATCCGGGCCCCGTTTGTGGGCCGGGCGGCCCTGCAGGGCCTTTTTGCCGCCCTGCTGGCCATCCTGCTGCTGGTGGGCGGCCTGTTCGTGCTCAAGGATGAATTCGCCCAACTGTTCCAGATTTTCCAACTGGATTCGCTCCTTCTCACGATGGGGGTGATGGTGGTGGCCGGCGTGGGCATCTGCGCCGTCAGCACGTTCTTCGTGGTGGGCCGCATGGTGGGATATAACCGTGACAAACTCTACGCTTATTGATATGACGAATCAAGATAAGATGGCCGTGACGGCCAAAAACATCAAACTGATGATTGCCGGCCTGCTGGTGATGGCGGCCGGTTTCCTGCTGCTTTCCGGCGGCGGGTCCGACGACCCCCAGGTATTCAATTACGCCATGTTCGACTGGCGCCGCCTGGTGGCCGCCCCCATTGTCATCATTGCCGGCATCGTGGTGGAAGTCATCGCCATCATGGGACAGTTTAAAGAAAAGGAGTAGGCGATGGATTGGTGGCAGGCGATTATCCTGGGCATCGTCCAGGGTCTTACGGAATTTCTCCCGGTTTCCAGTTCCGGGCATCTGATGATTTTCAAGGAGGTGGTGGGGGCCGATGCCGAGGGCTTCCTGGACTTTACCGTCACCGTGCACTTCGCTACGGTGCTGGCCACGATCGTGGTGTTCTGGAGCGTCATCTGGAACCTTCTCAAGGGCTTTTTCAAGTTCAAGTATAACGACGAGACCGACTACGTCTGCAAAATCCTGGTCTCCCTG
>Ga0247610_10004225_pt1 | contig 15432 bp, 7 predicted proteins | sample 174DNAGHGhighgp2_FD_193483 | JGI IMG/M metagenome (GOLD analysis project Ga0247610, IMG submission 193483) | Sheep rumen microbial communities from Palmerston North, Manawatu-Wanganui, New Zealand - 1742 DNA GHGhigh gp2 | ecosystem: Host-associated > Mammals > Digestive system > Stomach > Rumen ... | reverse complement strand
CTCTTCGACAAAGGACTCATCTCTGCCAACGAGTTCGAGAAAGCGAAACAAGCCTACGACCAGTCGCGCGAAGAGGTGCTGGCAGCCCAAGACCAGTTAGAGGTCGTTCGCGACGGCGTCTCCTCCTCCAACGCCTCCTCGTCCAACACCCTCGTCCGCAGTACCATCAGCGGCCGCATCCTCAACATCCCCGTCAAGGTCGGTAACTCCGTAATCCTCAGCAACACCTTCAACGACGGTACAACTATCGCCTCCGTAGCCGACATGTCCGACCTCATCTTCCGCGGCAACATCGACGAGACCGAGGTGGGCCGCCTCTCCGTGGGGATGCCGATGCAGATAACCATCGGTGCCCTGCAGAACACACGCTTCGAAGCCCGTCTGGAATATATCAGCCCGAAGGCAACCGAAGCCAGCGGAGTCAATCAGTTCGAGATTAAAGCCGCCGTTACCATACCAGCCACAGCCGACGGAGCCGCAGCTGACATCCGCAGCGGTTACAGCGCCACCGCCCAAATCGTACTGGCCGAAGCCAAGCAGGTGCTTTCCATCCCCGAGGGAGCCATCACCTTCAGCGGCGACACCGCCTTTGTCCACGTTATTCACGGTGAGGGCAGCCAGCAGACCTACGAGCGTCGCGCCGTCGTCACCGGCCTCTCGGACGGCATCAACATCGAAATCAAAAAGGGACTGCAGAAAGACGAAAAACTGCGCGGATTAGAGATAACTGCCGAGAAGTAAGCATTAATCACTGAACATTGATCATTTTTCGACATCGCTCAACAATTCGTGAGCATTGACCATTGTTATTCCTTTTTCACACGAATATCCACCAATGGGTACACGAATTATTCATGAATTTATGGTCATTGGTGTGTCTCATTATATGGCCATTCGTGTAAAAAGGAGAAATTCGTTTAATTGGTGGTTTGGTCGCTTGTTAATACTCAATGGTCTTCATGCAGAAACTTCATGGGCTTTTGCCCAAAACCTAATGAACTTTTTGCCGAAACCCCATGGAGAATTAGCCGAAACCCTATGGGGCCGTCTTAGGCGACAGCCCCTCCTCTTAGGCCCCCCTTATAGGGGGCCATAGAGGGGGGCTTAGCCAATATGGGGGTACGATAGTTGACAAATTTTCGACTTCGCTCAACAGTTGTGACCGTTGACCGTTGACAAACTCCGCATATTTTCCTTATAAAACCACATATTTTACATTTTTCCCTTTCTTTTTGCTTGTATATTCGAATAAATGCTTAACTTTGTCGCGTGTTAGGCATTTTATGTCCTAAATTACTACTAACTAAGGCTAAAGAACAATGAAAACTCATCTATTATGAAACAAAGAACATTACTAATTATTTTGGTGTTACTTTCAACGCTGACGACAAATGCGTATGATGCAATAATTGATGGCATCTATTACAAATTCAATACCGGGAAAGCTAGTGTAACATATGGCGACTCCAAATACACAGACATTGTGACGATTCCCGAGAGTGTGACATATAATAATGTTACCTACAGCGTGACAAGCATTGGAGACTATGCTTTCCAATATTGCTCCAACCTGACATCCATCACGATTCCCAACAGCGTGACAAGCATTGGAGGAGGTGCTTTCAATAGATGCACCAACCTGACATCCATTACGATTCCCAACAGCGTGACAAGCATTGGAGAAGATGCTTTCTATTACTGTGTCAATGTGAAAGAAGTCAATATTAATATTGTCAATCCAAGTGTATGGTCAGATCAATTTGGAAACTTGCCAAGTAATGTAACACGTCATATATATCAGGATGGTGAAGAAGTGACGAATTTAGTTCTTTCGAAGGGCCTAACTTCAATTCCCAACTATGCTTTCCAATATTGCTCCAACCTGACATCCATCACAATTCCTAATAGCGTGACAAGCATTGGAGACTTTGCTTTCCGTGATTGCTCTAGGCTAGTTCTTTTAAAAAGTAACTCTATCACGTCTCCATCATTATCATCAGACGGCGTGTTAAATGATAAACTCACAATCATTGTTCCTGCGGAAGCCCTGAATGCATACAAGAGTGCCCTCGTATGGTCTGATTACGCTCTTCATATTATTCCAGACAATGTTGAAACAGAATTTGATGTAACCACGGTTGCAAAGGGAAATTTATCGGGATTGCATCAGGCAATAGGTGAGGAGAATATGCTTAATGTGGTGAATCTCAAGATAAGCGGAACAATAAACAGTTATGACATACTGCTTATAAGGAACAAGATGTTAAATTTAAAAGCCCTTGATTTAACGGATGCTGTGATCTTACCTAATTCACATTGCTATTTAGATAACTATTGCTCTGAGAGTAATGTGATAGGAACAAAGATGTTCTATGGACTCAATCTTGTTTCTGTCAAGCTGCCTAAAAGCATTTCTCGTATTGGGGAAAAAGCCTTTGCTGATTGTGACATTCTTAGAGAGTGTTCAATAAATAGTGACTTGGAGGAAATAGGCCCTTATGCTTTTGAAAATACCAGTCTTCTTAAACTTGAAATAAACGGTGATATAGGCGAAATAGGCGCATACGCATTTCATAACACACACATTTCTAATTTTTACTTAGGTAAATGCAATAAAATTGGGAACTCCGCATTCTGTTTCACAGAAACGTCTATGCTAAAAATTCAAGACGTTGAAAGTATTGAGTCTCGAGCTTTTTACGGTAGTAATATTGATAGTCTGATTATTGGAGGTGTTTTTTCGATTGGATCAGAAATTTGTAATAATATGAAAGGAAACTATGTGGAAATACGCCCAGGCGAGAATGCTGACATTTTATTACAAGAAGGCGCATTTAAACATGATTCGTGGTATCCTAAAACTGAATCTGTAAAGAAGGTCGTTTTGGGTAAGGGGTTTAAGAGCATTGAAAGGCAGGCTTTTTATAGCGCAACATCGTTGGAAGAGATTGTTCTGTCAGAAAACCTAAAAAACATTAGTTCTGAAGCCTTCGCTGGATGCAAGAATCTCAAATCTCTAACACTCCCACAAGGTCTTATCTCAATTGAGGAAGGAGCTTTTGCTCGTTGTGAGAACCTCTCTTCAGTTATTCTTCCTGAAGGATTAACAGATATAGGATCTCGCACATTCTATGGATGTAAGAAACTGCGTAAGATTACTTTCCCAAGCACGCTCACTCATATCGGTAGTAGTGCATTCTATGATTGTACATCGCTTAAGCAAATCCGTTTGCCTTTCCTAACTAAATTGGAATCAAGCGCATTCCAAGGATGTACAAGTCTGAAGGAAGTAAAGCTTCCGAGCTCATTGGAAACAATCGGTGAGAATGCCTTTAATGATTGTGACAGCGTAGAGTCAGTATATACCTACACATTGGAGCCCATCAGCATCGGTACTAGCACTTTCAGCCAGAAGAGTTTCCAGAATGCTACTCTCTATGTACCTGAAACCAGTTACTACACCTATTATTTCAATACAGAATGGAGTCAGTTCCAGCATCTGAAGCAGTTCAGCGACACATACGACTACTTCTATCTTGATAAGGACTATCTCATTGATGACGAGACTGGAACTGTCAAGGGGCGTCCGAATGCCGACCTGAACGCAGAGAGCGGTCTCATCGTAAAGGCAAAAGAAGATGTACAGACGCTGGGCAATGTGGTGATGGATCAGAAGGATGACGGCACCAGCGCCTCCATCATCGCAGAGGCAGACAATATAGAGATAGACACCCTCACCGTACAGCTGAAGGTGGAGGCTGGTAAGTGGATATTCTACACCCCGACAAAAGATGTGAAGATTTCTGACTGTCAGTATCCCGGCCAGTATGTGTGGTACGACTACGACGGCGCTCAGCGTGCCACATCCGGCACAGGTTGGACGAAACTATCTGCAGACACGGATATGCTGGAGGCCGGTCACGGATATATCCTGCAGAGCGATGTAGCCGGAACGTTGACCCTGCACTACATAGAGCCGACCTTCGGCGAAGACATAGAGGTGGCGTTGGAGACGCATGACAGCGAGAATGTAGCTGATGCGAACTGGAACCTTACGGGTAACCCATACACCAGCTACTACGACCTGGTGGATGATGACTATGATGCTCCGATTATCACCTGGAACGTGAAGCAGCAGACCTACGAGGCCTTCCGCCCGGGTGATGACGACTGCCATCTGCAGCCGGGGCAGGCTTTCTTTGTGCAGAAAGTGACTGAGACAGCTGCCGTGACCTTCAGCACCGAACGGCGCGAGACATACACCGAGAGTCAGGTGACTGCCACTGCACAAGCAAAAGCGCGCCGTGCCAAGGGCATCAACCCGCGCCGCAGCCTCATCAACTTGACGCTCTCAAGCGACAACATAGAAACTGACCGTACACGCGTTGTGCTGAATCAGGATGCCACATTGGACTATGATATGGGCGCAGACGCATCTAAGTTCGTTTCTACGAATGCCAAGGCTCAGCTGTTCACCATAGACGAGCGCGGTTCGCGCTACTCCATCAACGAGCGTCCCGCTGGCGATGTGCCTGTTGGATATATCGCCAAGGAAGAGGGTATTCTCACGATTTCCGCTCCGCGCATGGATCGCAGGATGATGCTGCTTGACCGCGAAACGAATATGACTCACGACCTGAGCACATCCGACTATAACTTCTCCACCAAGGCCGGTACATTCACGAACCGCTTCGTGCTGTACATGCCTTCCGTTCCGACCGATGTGGCTAATCTGGCTGAGCTGACAGGTGTTGTTCTCGGCACCCAGACAGGAGGTATCAGCATTGGCAACGCCGAAGGCAAGACCATCAGCGTCTATACTCTGGGCGGTCAGTTGATGGGCAACCACACCGGCAACGGCTTCATCAGTCTCCCTCACGGGGTATATGTGGTCAAGGTCGAGATGGCAAGCGCAAAAATCACGGTGAAATAAATCATTTAAGGTCAAGAATTATAGAATTAGAGAATAAATTACAAATGTATTCTTTGATTTCTCTCCAATTCATAAATCAGAAAGACAGAAGACAAAATACAAAATTCTCAAATTCTCGAATTCTTGATACCTAACTTGATAAAAATAGATTTGAATGAAATATTTCAGAATAATTATATTGGTATTGGCGCTCGGTGCAAGTGTGTCCGGGTGGTCGCAGGGGTTTGACCCTACGCCGCCGGATGACCCGCAGACACCTGTGTTCCCGGAGATTCCCGTGGAGCCTGAAAAATATGGGCTTTCTGTTGTGGCTCAGAACCCGCTGGCGGCTTACGTGTCTGGTGCGGGAAGCTATGAGGTGGGGACGGCTGTGCGCGTCAGCACTTCGGCCGCTCTGCAAAATACACTTTCATGTATTGGCTCTCAGGCGGAGATATTATCAGCCGCAATGCGTCGTTCATCTATATCACAACAGATAAAGATGCTACTCTGACGGCTGTCTATGACTTTACACCTAATACTCCAGAAGACCCGCAGACGGTAGTAATCCACAAAAAGCATGTTCTGAATCTTATCTGCGAACCAGCTGACATAGCAGCCTTCAACCGTGTGAGCGGAGACATCGTCCGCGAGGGGACATCGGTTGCTCTAAACACCTGGGGTAATCAGAATTACGTATTCCAAGGCTGGTATTTTGATGATGTTCTAATCAGCAATAATGCTGCCTTTAATTATGTAATGCCAGATGCAGATGTGACGCTTATAGCCCGCTTTGAATATCAAGAACCTCCTGCACCACCCCCATTCGACCCGGAAACGCCTGGTGACCCGATGGTAGAATGGCACGACAATGAGTCAATCACCATACAGGCACACAATATAACAATGACTTATGGTGATCCAATGCCGAGATTAACTTTCTCTTCAGGTGGAGTCCTATTTCACGGTTCACCAGAATTGTCATGTGAAGCGACTTCTTCATCTCCAATTGGCACATATCCGATAATAATATCAAGGGGGACTGTGGTAAATGAGAAAGCAACTTTCATTGGAGCAACGCTTACCATAGAAAAAGCTCCATTGATCATTCGTGCTGATGATATTGAAATTATTAAAGGTGACGATTTGCCGAAACCTACCTATACAATTAAAGGCTTCAGAAATGACGATTCAGAGAAAGACATTGTATTACCGACTATAAGATGTCATGCTATTGACAATACTATTGTTGGTTCTTATCCCATCACTTTTAGCGGTGGTGAAGCACAGAACTATGATATTCGCTATGTTAACGGGACTCTGACCATAGGTTATGCCCCTGTTAAGATAATAGCCAATGATGCAACAATGACGTATGGAGACAAAGTTCCTACTTTGACTTACACAAGCGAAGGGGCTGACTTTGAAGGTACACCATCGTTGAGGTGTTCCGCCACTTCGGCCTCCACTGTGGGGACTTATCCAATCACGATTGAGCAAGGTTCAATGGACAATATAAACACTACATTCGTAGTTGGAACGCTGACCATAAAAAAGGCTCCGCTTACGATTAGAGTTAAGGATACAGAACGTTTCTTTAATGAGACTAATCCTGAATTTGAACTTTCGTTTGAAGGTTTCCGCAATGATGATACCGAGGCAGACATTACATTACCAACTATCAATTGTGAAGCCAATGAGAGCTCTGCGTTAGGGACTTATCCTATAACTCTTAGTGGCGGTGAAGCAACAAACTATGACATTACTCTTGTTAATGGGACTCTTAATGTTGTCTATGCTCCTGTAACAATCACGGCCAACGACATTACAATAACATACGGTGACGAGGTTCCAGAGCTGACTTACTCAAGTGATGGGGCAGCCTTTGGGGGAACACCTATGTTGTCATGTGAGGCAACATCTACATCTCCTGCCGGAATATATCCAATAATGATAGAACTGGGCTCAATAGATAACACAAACACGACCTTAGTTGCAGGAACACTAACTATTAAGAAGGCCCCTCTGACTATAACGGTTAAGGACGCAGAAAGGTTCAAGTATGATGCGAATCCAGAGTTTATGCTGTTGTTTGAAGGCTTCCGCAATGGCGATACAGAGGCAGATATCACACTTCCAGATGTTCTCTGCGAAGCCAATGAGCAATCTGCAGTTGGAACATATCCGATAACCTTAAGCGGAGGTGAAGCCAGTAACTATGATTTGAAGTTTGTCAATGGCACGCTCACCGTAAGTTATGCCCCTATAACAATTACGGCCAATGACATTACGATGACGTATGGTGACGAAGTGCCAGAGTTAACTTACACAAGTGAGGGGGCTATATTTGAGGGCACCCCTAAATTGGTTTGCGAAGCTACATCAGCTACTCCTGTCGGAATCTATCCGATTCTTGTGGAGCAGGGTTCAGTGGATAACACGAATGCTACTTTTGTAGCAGGAACGCTGACCATCACAAAGGCTTCTTTGACCATTACGGTAAAAGATGCAGAGAGGGAAGAGGGCTTGGAAAATCCTCAGTTTGAACTAATGTTTGAAGGCTTTAGGAATGGAGATTCAGAGACAGACATCACTCTCCCTGAAGTTATCTGTGAAGCTGATGAGGCATCTGTTCCTGGTACATACACTATCGAGCTTAGTGGTGGTGAAGCACTCAACTATGAGCTGACTCTTGTACCAGGCATCCTGACCGTTACGATGAGGGATGGTATAGCAAGTCTCTCCGAAGGAAAAAGGGACACTGACGCAGTGTATGATTTGAGCGGACGCAAAGTCAGCGATGGTTCAAGAGTTCAAGGGTTTAAAGGTTCAAAAGTTCTGGGCTCAAGATTATCAAAGGGGATTTACATCATTGGAGGAAAGAAGAGATTTATAATCAAGAAATGAAACAAAACATATTTCAGTCAATGAAACACTCATTAATATTATATGTGCGTGCGTTAGCTGCGTGCATTATGCTTAGTGTGCCACTCGTTGTGGAGGCACAGGAACTGGGAGCCACATTCTCGGCACAGACAAAGAATGGCGTGATTATGACCTTCCAGTTGGTTGACACCGTAGAGATGAACATACAGGTGGGAACATGGGACGGAGCTCCAGCTATTGATACGCAGACTCTGGGTCAGGTAATTATTCCAAACTCGGCTGGCGGAATGAAAGTGGTGGCAATCGCTCCTGGTGCCTTTATGGGATGCGCGGGCGTGACGGCTGTCAGCATTCCGGCAAACGTGGTCTCTATCGGAGACCGCGCATTTGCGGGAATGCTCAGTTTGGACACGCTGGTAGTAAGCACTACAAACGCGGTGTTTGACTCTCGCAACGACTGTAATGCTGTGGTGGAGACTGCTACAAATACGCTTATAGTGGGATGTCGCAGCAGTAGGATAGATCCGACCGTTACGGCTATCGGACCGTCAGCATTTGAGGGAAGCGGCATATCGAACGTCATGCTTTCAGCAGATATAACGTCAATCGGTGACAGCGCGTTTGCGGGTTGTGACAGCCTCGCCGTAATCACCTCTCTATCTTTAACCCCATTTGCAGTGAACGAGAACTGCTTTTCAAATCAGGAAAGCGTTGAGCTATACGTGCCTTTAGGCAGTAAAGCTGCTTACATGTCAACAGAGGGTTGGAACAGCATAGAACATATCTATGAAATTGGGGCTCCGACAGAGTTTACCGATAATCAGGGCGTGAGATATTTGCCACAATATTTGGGAGGATCGTATGTATATACTGTGGTGCGGCTAAATGAGATTCATACTGATGAGATTGTAATTCCTTCAACTGTAAATGACTATCCCGTTACCGCCATCGGCGATACCGCTTTCGCGGACCGCACAGGGCTATCAAGTATCACAATACCAGCTTCTGTTGAGAACATCGGAGACCAGGCCTTTGTGGGCTGCGATATGATGACGCTTACGATTCTGCGGTCAGATCCGCCAATGACAGCAACGACGGCCTTTGACAATACAGAAAACAAGACTCTGTTAGTGCCTCTCGGCTCGCGTACGACCTACGCCTCTGTGGAACCGTGGAGCCAGTTCTCGAATATTGAGGCTCTGGGGGCACCTAAATTGGCAAAGATTGACGGCGTAATCTACACTCCTGTGGTTGAAGGCGACACATACACCTACACAATAAGTGGGAACGAAGGTGACATCAGCGGAACGCTCACCCTGCGTAGCGATGTAGGCGGCTATCCCGTAACGGCTATTGCAGCAGAGGCTTTTAAGGACTGCACGGGATTGACAGGTATTCTTACTCTTCCATCAAGCTTAATTTCCATCGGAGACCTTGCTTTCATGGGCTGCACAGGACTGACGAGCTCGGTTAATATTCCTGCCAGCATTACGGAAATCGGCCTTAATCCCTTTGCAGGATGCACCGGAATACGTGCTTTTTCTGTAAATACAGCTAATAAAATTTTTGATGCTCGCGACAACTCGAATACTATAGTTCATACTGCAACCAGTACATTGGTTGCAGGTGGTAAAGGGTCACAGTTCCCTGATGACATTTTGGCCATTGCGCCATACGCCTTCTACGATCAGACAAGTCTGTTGGCTATCACTATCCCTGAAGGAGTTGCAAGCATCGGAGAAAAGGCTTTCTACGGATGTAATCAACTTACCAGTGTCAGCGTCCTTGCACCCCAACCTCCAACAATCACAGAAGATGCTTTCTCCTGCTACGACATAGCTACGCTTTCTGTTGTTCAGGGAAGTAAGGACGCATATTCAGATGCGACAGGCTGGAAAAACTTCTCTTATATTAAAGAGATTGGTATTCCGGAAGATTATCGCGATGAACAGGGAATTGACTATAAACCATACAACATTAATGACACTTACGCGTATGCCGTCACAGGATTTCAGGACACGATATCAAGCCGAATAATTATACCTGAATATATCAATGGCTATCCAGTGGGAATAATAGAGTCGGGCATCTTCAGCGGCCTCACGTCCCTTGAAGAAGTAGTGTTGCCTGGGACAACAAAGGAAGTGAAGACGGCCGCTTTTGCCAACTGTCCGAATCTGAAAGTGGTGAAATGGAACGGAGAAGCGCCCATTAATGCCGACTGCTTTGATGCTCCTGAGAGCTATGACAGCAACCTCCTGGTGTTTGCACCTGAGGGGACAGAAAGTACGTTCGAGGGCAATGTGATTAAGGGCAATGTTGCAGAAAGAATCACTCTGACAGACGGTAAGGAGCTGCGCAACCCGCAGACATTCACAGCTAAAAGAGTGACTTACACCCGCAATTTCAGCAAACGTACGGCTATCGGCCAAGCTGGAGGATGGGAAAGCATCGTTGTGCCGTTTAACGTGCAAACCATTGTAAGCGCAGAGCGCGGCGTTCTTGTTCCATTCGGTGGAAGCACAAACGGAGAGGAGACAACGGAGACGCGCCCGTTCTGGCTTGCAACCTACGATGAGGTCATGGGATTCACAGCTGCCACAAGCATAAAAGCGAACACCCCTTATATTATCGCAATGCCGAACAACGAAATCTATCCGGAAGAGTATTGCATAACGGGAGATGTAACATTCATATCTGAGAATGTGGAAATGCAGCCTACTAACGAGGCCCAGACGGTCAAGGGCAGCACCTATTCTATGATACCGAGTTACGCGATTACGGAAGCTGCTGACAACCATTATATGCTAAACGACTTCGACTACCACGATAGTGACAAGAGCTATATGCCTGGTGCTATCTTTGTTCGCGGTTACAGAGCCAGTCGTCCCTTCGAGGCTTATATGGCCACAGAAGGTGCTGGAGTAAAGGCGTTCATCTCAATAGCCGATGTCGCAAACAGCCTTGAAAAAATAATGGGCAGTCAACTGCATCCCTCCTCTTCCAATGTTTATGACCTTGGAGGACGAAAGATAGGAAACAACACACTGAAGCAAGCAACACGGAATATCTATCTGAAAGACGGAAAGAAAATATTGAGCAAGTAAAAGCGTTCTGTTTGGTCGGTTAGTGGTTTAGCCCAAACGCTCTTCCGGTATCGCCTTTAAACTTAAGCCATTAACTAATCTAAGCTCATACCTCTGCGACCCTGATTTCACCTCCCTGCGGTCGTAGGGTGAGATGCCTGCGGGCCTACGGTCGTCTCCCTGCGGGTCTAGCACCTCCTGAGCCCGCAGGGACGAGCCTCTCCCCCTAGGCTTAGACGATCTGAGACGGCCGTGTCATGAACCTGAGACGGCTGTCACCTGAATCTGAGACGGCCGTGTCATGAACCTGAGACGGCTGTCACCTGAATCTGAGACGGCTGTGTCATGAACCTGAGACGGCCGTCACCTGAATCTGAGACGGCCGTGTCACGATGACGCGAAAAGATGGGTTGGAAATCAGCCCCTTGGCTTAACAACTGTAAAGCCATGTGCGAAAGGTTAATATGTCTCATATCATTTTGCATCTGGGGCTGATGGTTTTGTCGTTGCAAAGGTAGGCAATTTTTCGTAAACCTGAGCAACAGAACGCGTAAAAAATAATTAAATATTTGGAGCTGGGCAGGCAGCAACAAGCGCAGGATGTATGTGGATATGGTTTGCTACAATGCGGAACCAGGCTCTGCGCCTTACATATCGTTGGAGAAACTACAATCCTCCATCCCCGCTATAGACTGGTCGAAGGGTCACTCCGGCGAGTTGTTGTCTGAAGAGATAACAACGCAATTGGACGAGATGTGGGGTGAAGCGTAATTCATCAAACTAACGATATGGAAACGAAGATACCTCAAACAAAGCAGGAAGCCTTTGGACGTATTATATAAGATACGATGCAGATAACTTATCAGGAACTATCATCGATTCATATCAAAGATATTTAAAGCGTAAAAGAGCTATTGGTCAGAAATAATTCCACTTTTTTGGGCGTTTCAGAAAGAAAGGCTTACTTTTGTCGCAGAAATCTCAAAAAAGCGACAAATATGGTAACTCCTGCGACTCGAAACATTCTTATTCCTAAGATTCAGGAATGTATGAAGACCCAGCCTGTGAAGAAGGCTTTTGTTGTTTGGTTGTCGGGATCTATGTGGTTAATTTGTTTTCTCCCATTCACTCCAGTCTGTGTCTGCGAGAAAACGAATAACTTGACTTTTCAATTCCACTATATCAGAATGAATAACATTCCATACGGTATCACTATCTACTTGGAAATATTCATGAACAAGGAAATTACGCATACCAGCGATACTGCGCCAGTTGACCTCGGGATGTGCCGATGTGAAGGCGGAAGAGAGCATCCTTGCAGCCTCACCAATAATCTCAATGTTTTTGACAATACCATAATAACGAAGGACATCTTGTTCGAGTTCTTCTTTGGGTAAATTGCCTGCGTGAACTTGCAATCTGTTGATTGCATCAAGAATATGTTCAAGACGAGTCTTATCTCTAAGCGGTTCTCTCATAAATTAGTTTTCTATCATGTTCGACACTCTGTCGGGCAAAAGACATCAAGCCTTTATCTGTCACGAGATCCACAGGTCTCTGGAGTAAATCCTCTAAATCAAGGTGCATAGCACTTAGCTTGAACAATCCGACATGGGCATCCTGATCAACCGTTACAAGTATATCCACATCACTGTCAGGGCGTTCCTCGCCACGTGAGTAGGAGCCAAAAAGCCAAGCCTTCAAGACGGGTTGCGTCTTGAAATAATCGGCTATAGTCTGTTGCATCGCTTGGGTACTCATAATGGTAAGAATACTGGTTTCACGCCGCAAATGTACCCATTATTTTTCAATGCGCAAGAAAAACAGATAAAAAATGTGACCTGAAAAAGGATAAAAGGCTAGTTAAGCAACACCAAAGACGCAGATAATTGCCAACAAATTGCTTGAAAATCGTGATTTAATTATCTTGGGCCGCCGAAGCCGCCGCCACCTCCGAAGCCACCGCGATCGCCACCCTGGCCGGGACCACGGTCGCCGCCGGGAACGGGGCCTTCGCCTCTCTCTATGCCCTCGGAGCCGCGGTCACGCGGGCCACGGTTGCGGCCGCCGAAAGCGTTGATGCGGTAGGTGAAGGAGAGCATGATGTAACTGACGACTCGTTCGGAGTCGGAGTCGGTGCGGGCTGTGGAGCTGATGTTGCGGCTGACCATGTCGCGCTGCCCGAGGATGTCCTGCCAACGCAGGGTGAGGATGGCCTGCTTGCGGGAGAGGAAGGACCAGGAGAGCTGGGCGTTCCATATCCACTGGTTGGTGTTCATTGCAGCGTCGTTGTATCCGCGGCGGCTCTGCTGGCGTATGTCAGTGGAGAAATTGAGACCGATGTCTTGCCAGTTCATATTGGTGGAGGCGCCGTAGGAGAAGTTGTAGGTGTCGAGATTGGAGGCAGCTGTGGCGGTACTGCGTGCGTGGTTGTAGTTGAAGGAGCCGTTGAGGGAGACGTCGAGCCAGTCGTCGCGGAAGGAGAAGCGCAGGTTCTCGCCGAAGGAGCTGCTGCGCGTGGTGTTCTTCACGGTCTCGTGACTGGCGCTCTGATAGACGTAGCTGACGGCGTTGGTGTAACGGGCGTTTGTGCCGCTGTTGACGCGGAAACGCTGGTCGGAGAAGGCGGTGTTGAAGTTGAAGTTGCCGCTGGCGTTCCAGTTGCCGTTGATGTTCTCGGGTCGGCTAATGCGTCCGCCGGTCTCCTCGATGTATTCGGTGCGATTGGACACGGAGTTCTGTGTGGCGCGTGCCTGCACGTTGACATTAAATGAGCGCTGCAGGTCGGGGATGCTCTTGCGGTACTCGGCGTTGAACGAGTGTGTGAACGAGGGCTTGAGGGAGGGGTTTCCGAGACGGATGTTCAGCGGGTTGGCGTTGGAGAGGGTGTCGGGGATAAGGTCTGTGATAGAGGGCTGTCCGCTCTGTCCGCCGTAGCGTACCTGCAGCTGCTCCTGTTTGGTGAAACGGTAGCGAAGGTTGAGGGTGGGACTCCAGTTGACTACGGTGCGCGCCACGTCATAGTGTTTCCAGCCTTTGGTGTAATCGACGGAATTGACCTGCGGCTGCAGGTTGAAGCCCACGTTCACGCGCCATTTGGTGTCTATGAAGCGGTACTGGAGACGTATGTCGTGGTTCTGGTAACGGTTCTCGGTGTAGTTGCACTGGGCGGTGTCGCGGGTGGCGAGATGTTGGTAATCTTCCATTGACCATTGACCATTGACCATTGACCATTGACCATTGACCATTGAACGTTCACCATTGACCATTGACCATTGGTTGATCAGGGGGGCGACGTTGGGGTCGAAGATGGAGGAGACGGTGCGGTCGCGGTCGTTGAAGCGGTAGGAATAGTTGTAGGAGAACTGGAGGAACTGGCCTTCGGCGATGGGCTCAGAGTAGCTTATGCGTGCGTTCATGTTACGCCCGATGTTGCGCGAGTCGTCATACTGGATCTTGTGATATACAGAGTCCTGTCCGGTGTAGGCGAGTATCTGATAGTAGTCGATCTGCGAGTAGTTGCTGCTGTTGCCGTCGTTTTGGTTGAGTCCGCCTCCGAGGTTGAGGGTGATGTTGCGGCCGGGCTTCTTCAGGCGGCGGTTGAACTGCAGGGAGAGGCTCCCGCTGATCTGGTCGGAGGCGTTGTGGTTAGTGCCGAGGTTGTGGTTTACGGCTATGGAACGCAGGGGCGACCCTACGGGCAATCCGTTGGCTGCGCTGAAGGCTCCGAGGGGGTCTGTGGTGACGGCGTAGGGGTCGTCGTTGAAGGTGGCGCTCTCGCTGTCGGAGTGCGAGCGGCTGTTGTTCCAGCGGAATTCGGGGCGCATCTGGATGTTGGTCATCGAGTCGGGTTTCCACTCTATGCGCCAGGTGGTGGTGATGCCTTTGCCGTTGGAGTTGTTGTTGTTCTTGCGGTTAGAGTAGGCGGCGTTGCGGTTCTCGAAGCTCTGGCTGTTGCTCCACGAGGCTCCGCTCTGCTGGTTGAAATTGGCGTTCACGCCGCCGTTGAGTTCCAGTTTTGCCCACTCCAGATTCATCGAGGCGGCGGCCGTCTGGTTGTCAGACATTCCATTTCCCTGGGTGTTGTTCGCGTTTCCGACAACGGAGAATTTCTGCTTGTCGGCAAAGCGGTTGATGTTGGCGCGGCCGTTGTAGCGGTTGTGGGTACCGTAGCCGGCAGAGAGCTGGCCGAACCAGCCGCGACGGCGGTCTTTCTTTATCTCCAGGTCGAGGACGGTCTGCTCCTCGCCGTCGTCGATGCCGGTGACACGTGCCAGATCGCTCTGTTTGTCGTAGGCCTTGATCTTCTCCACGATTTCGGCCGGGATGTTCTTCAGCACGGTCTGCTGGTTGCGCCCGAAGAACTCCTTGCCATCAACGAGAATCTGGGATACGGTCTTGCCGTTGTGTGTTATGGTGCCGTTGTCGTCGATGACGATGCCGGGCAGTTTCTTTATCAGCTCTTCGACCATAGAGCCCACGGGGACGGTGAAGGCCGAGGCGTTATAGACTGTGGTATCCTCAACGACTATCATCTCCGGCATCTTA
>Ga0247610_10004224_pt1 | contig 15435 bp, 1 predicted proteins | sample 174DNAGHGhighgp2_FD_193483 | JGI IMG/M metagenome (GOLD analysis project Ga0247610, IMG submission 193483) | Sheep rumen microbial communities from Palmerston North, Manawatu-Wanganui, New Zealand - 1742 DNA GHGhigh gp2 | ecosystem: Host-associated > Mammals > Digestive system > Stomach > Rumen ... | reverse complement strand
ATGATACAGAATATACAACAGAAGTTAATGTTAATGTATTAACATCTGACTTATTAAAAGAACTTAAGATTCAAGACTACAAAGAATACTATAAAGATGTAAATGGAAATTTATTTAGAGCTGAAGGAATTATTTATAAAAGAATTAAATTTAATTATTCAGATCTAAAGAATATTCTTTCAAATGGTGGAGGAATAGAAATTTACAATCAAGATGGTGTACTTTTATATACATTAGTAAATGACTTAGTAAATGACGAAGAAGATGCTATAGTAGAAGTTAATTCATTAGGTGGATGCTACATTGTAGCAAAAGGAATAGCTACAAATGGTAGAATCAACTTTGAAATAACAAAAGCTATAATGAAATGTAATTATGAAAAAGCTGCATTCAAAAACTTCACACAAATGGAAAGTGTAATTAACGCTGAAATTAAATATGAAGGAATTGAAGAGGCAGTTAAATTAGAGAGCAAGAAAACATCTAAATTGTTTGATGAAAGTTATACAAAAGCTAACTTAGTAATTAACAAACCAACATTAACAACACTTCAAACAAATGAAGATGTAGAAGTTAAAATAGAATTTAATAATGATAAAGAAAATAGTGATTTATATGTAAATCCAGTATTTGAACTAGTATTTCCAAAATACGTTCAAGAAGTAACAGTAGAAAGTATAAATCTACTATTTAATAATGGTTTAACAATAGGAAATGTAGAAAGATATACAGAAGATGGACTTGTAAAATTAAGAGTAGCATTAAATGGAGCTCAAACAACATTTAGTGATAGCAAGTTATCTAATGGTACAAACTTATTATTAAACTTAAAAATAAAGGTTGATGAATACACTCCTGCAAAAGAAGATCAAATTAAATTGTTCTACTATAATGAAGGAGCAGCTAATTATCAAGCTCAAACAAAATGGAAATTAAGTAGAATTGTTCCAAATGGATTACTAAAAACTACAAACGGATTTGATGTGGCTCTAATAAAATATCAAGCTCCAAGTGGTTTAGTAGCAATTAATGGAATAATTAATTATGATGGACAAAATTCAGAACTAACTTCAGTTAAAAAAGGAAAAGTAACTGCTGAAGTAGGAATTGGAGAAGATTCAAGAATAGCAACAATGGAGCTATTAGCATTAAATAACACTGAAAACGAATGCTCTGATGTAATACTATTAGGTAGAATTCCATATATTGGAAATAAAGCCGTAATAACTGGAGAGGATTTAGAGACAACTGTAAACGCAGTTATGCTCGAAGAACTAGAAGAAAATGTTCAAAACCCAAATACTTCAGATATATATTATTCAACAAATGGAAATGCAAATAATGATTTAGATGATCCATCAAATGGATGGACAAAAAATCCAACAAACTTTAACGAAGTAAGATCATTCATAATTGTTGTAAAAGGAAACTTATTACCAGGAGCTGTTCAAAGATATACATATAACTTTGAAATACCAGCTAACTTAGCATATAGTACATCAATAGCAGGAAGTTTTGGAGCATATTATACAGATGTTACTGATGTTGGTGAGATGGAACAAACATCTCAAGCTGATACAGTTGCAATAACAACAAAAGATGCTCCAAAAGTTACAGCAACACTTTTCGTTAAAGAAGGTGAAGGAACAGAAGTAAAAGAAGCTGACTATTTAACATATGTTGCTATGGTAGAAAATCAAGGTGGTATAGATGCAGAAGGAACAACAGTTACTATAAATAAACCAGATCATGGAAAGTTTCTAATTTATTATGAACAAGGTGGAGCAGATTATTTCTGTCAATATAAAACAATTCAAGATAAAGAAAAAGTAATCGACTTTGGTACTGTTAAAGCTGGAGAATCTAAAACACAAGAATTTATGATTAAAGTAGATTCAAATTCAAAACCTGATGATACAAGCAACTGGAATTTAAAAGTAGACGGAACTTTAAAAGTATCTAATTTAAAAGTTAATACTAATACAAACAGTTTAGTAAATCCAATAACAGAAGGATTTATAGATGCTAGCTGTATGTTAAGTCTTTCAGAAATTAGAGTAAGAAGAATTGTAAGATATAATTTCTCAATTAAAAATATAGCAGAAAATATGGAAGGCGATTTTATAGTAGAAACTCAAATTCCTAAAGAAATGAAATTTTTCAAGTTAGATAGTATAAGTGAAGACAAATATAAATCATTTGATTATGATGAAGCAACTAATAAAGTAACAATGAATTTAGGAAACATTGTTAAAAATGGTATTAAATCTTATACATTAGAAATTCAAGCTATTAATGCAACAGAAGAAAATAGTATGGTTTCTGTTGATAGTATAGTTAAAGTAAATAATGTTGAAAAGAAAATATTATCAATCGCAAAACCAATATATGGAGGTCTTCTAGAAGCTGAATTAGTACAACAACCAAGTTCTAATACAGTATTAGAAAAAGAAGATGTAGCATATGTACTTAAGGTTAAAAATATTGGAACAAAACCATTATCTAATGTGTTAATTAAATTAAATGCATCTCCTAATTATGAAAATGTTAAAATGACTCAACTTGATGGAGATAATAGTAATTTCTCATTAGTTAATGATAATCATGAAGCAGCTATTTATCTTCCTTCAATCGAAAAGAATATTGCATATAACGTCGAAATAAAAGGAAAAGCTGCAGAACTTAATGGACAAGAAAAGACAATTGAAAACGGAATAAGCGTTTTAGTTGATGACGAAGTTCAATCAGAATTAAATACTAATACAATTTATATTAAGGCTAATCCAAACAAGCAAGAAGAAAAGCCAATAGAGTTAGGAACAACATATAATCAATCAACAGAGAAGAAAACACAAAGTTCAGCAACTCAAGCAAATACAAATAATAATCAAACAACACAAAAACCAAATACAAATACATATAGCAATAATACAAATAATACAGATAATAATATTCAAACATATTCTATCTCAGGTACAGCTTGGTTAGATGCAAATAAAGACGGTGTAAGAGATGGTGAAGAAAAAGAATTATCAGGAATAGAAGTACAATTATTAAGTGGTAGAACTATGATAAAAGTAACTACAACTGATAAATCTGGAAACTACACATTTACAGGTGTACCAAATGGAAAATATACAGTCGTATTTAATTACGATGGAGAAAAATATACAACAACAAAATATAACAAAGAAAATGTAGATTCAGCATTCACATCAAACGTTATTGAATCTAAAGCTGGAAAAGCTTTAACAGATGAAATAAAAGTTGAAGGTGGAAGCGTAGGATATATCAATTTAGGTCTTCAAATTAAAGATACATTTGATTTAGAAATTACAAAACTTGCAACAAGAGGAACAATTACAATGGGATCTAAAGTTGAAGAATATAAATTTGATGATGCACAACTTGCGAAACTAGAAATTCAATCTAAAAAAATAAAAGGCTCAGTAGTAGAATTAACATATAAGATTGTAGTAGAAAACAAAGGAAACATAGATGGTTTTGCTAGTAAAATAGAGGATTATATTCCAGATGAAATGAAATTTAATCCAGAACAAAACCCAGGATGGAATCTTGGTACAGATGGCATTTTATATAACGAAACATTAAAAGACCAAATAATAAAAGTTGGTGAAAAGAAAGAATTAAAATTAGTTTTAACTAAAGAAATGAATGAAGAAAATACAGGAGTTTCAAGTAACAAAGTTAAAATTAGTGAATTAAATAACGAAAAAGGTTTATCAGATATTAATGAAAACAATGTTAATACACAAGAGACCTTGATATTAATTAAAACAGGTTATACACCACAGATAGCTGCTGTTCTGTTCTTCATACTATTAGCAGCAACAGTAGTTGGAGTTAAATACAAAGAGAAGATAGCAAATATCTTCAGCAAGAAAGTAATAAGATAGGGGGTGAAGATAATGAATAAGTTTATAAAAGAAAACAAAAAATTTATAGTTTTAGTTTTACTTTCTATTGCCATTATCTTTGCTCTTGGTTTTAGTTATATATCATTAGCAACAGATGCAATATTAAGTCCAGAAACTAAAGCAAATATTACAAACACAGTGGAAAAAATAAAATATCCACTTGTACCTGGAGAAAAACCACAACCATACGTAAGATATGGATATTATACAGCTTCAGCTAGTACTCGTCTAGAATATCAACCACCTGGTAATGAAGCTCCAGGAGCACCTGCAATAGCTACAGAGTATAACTCTGATGGCAAATTAGGAGGAGTAAAAACTGTAGATGATGCTCAAGGATACGAGTGGAAACCAGGTAAGGACCCAGTATTAGACCATTATAGAAATGTTTTTTGTATAGAACATGGAAAAGGTGTTGCAGGTACTGATGCTTATATTGATACAGCTGGGACACCATCTGAAATTGATATAACAAAATATTTTAGCTATGATACTCTTGAACCAAAGAGTGAGAGTACAGAAACTTCTGAAACAGCACATAAACCAGATGATACAACTAGTCCTGATCCAGACACTACAGATAGTAACTTTAAATTAGTAGTAGGAGCTGACTTAGATCTAAAACGTCTAAATCAAGCAGAATATACAAATATTATTCCTTATGCACTTGTATATGGAACTAAAATAGGACACTATTCTTATACATGTATACAAAGATGTATATGGTTTGTAACAGATGGTGGAGAATTCAAAAAATTTAATGAAGAAGACGTAGGATTTGATTCAACTGCAGATGTACCAGAAGGATATGAAGATGCAGCTAGTTTAGCAGATGATATTATAGAAAGTGCAATAGCAATAGATCAATTTGAAAAGAGAAAAACTATACATGGTACAGAACCAGAGGTTTCTTTAGTACAAATTGGAAGTGGAGATAATAGTTTTACTGATATTGGTGCATATTACATGGAAACAGAAGATGTTTACAGAGTAGGCCCATTTGAAGTATCAGATTATGCGTATGCATATAATACAAAAATAGCCAAATTTTCTGGAAAAGATATAGTAGGTCAAGGATATAAATATCCAGAATTAGTAGGTGGTATAGAAGATGCCCTTATAGTATTAACAACTGATAGTGGAGCAGAAGAAGGAATTGAACTTGTTGGTGCTCAAGAGACAATGGGAACAGATAAAGCAAAAGTTGTATTTAAAGATCAATTTGGAGCAAATACATACTACGGTGTAAAAAGTTATTCTTCAAGCAGTGACTATAGTGATGTTTCAAGTAGCAACGTATTAAAAACATTAGCAGACAACGAAGTGCAATATCCATTACCATATGGAGTGTTCTACATAGATATTCCAAGAACACTTTGCGACACAGGAAATTATACAGGAATGAAATCTATATTATTCTCATATAGAGATATAGAGACAGGTGGAACAGGAACAGAGTTAACAATAAATTACATTCACTCAACATGGGAATGGAATGATGACCAAGATACATCATGTTGTACATATACTTGTCCAACTTGTGACGGAGATGGTGGATGGGAAGTTGATGACGATGATGATGATGATGACGACACAGGATTAAGCGGAGAAGGTGGATCAGGCGGCGGACCTGGAGGAGCAATTTCATCAGGAATCGTAAGACAAAAAACACCATTAATGACAGCAGTTGGTGGATGGGAAGAATGTGATACTTGTGATGGAGAAGGCACAGTTGATTATTGGTCAGATGATTATCCAGATTGTGAAGAACATAGTTATGAACACTGCGTAGAAAATAATTATGTATTAAGCGACTGGAATGTTTTACAAGGACAAAGATTGATGGCAGCAGGAAGTGCATATGTAAAGATATGGTCAACAATCTATGAGTCTGAAGCATTTAATATAAGACTTACAACAAAATTAAAAGTATTCAAATATATTGATGAAGTACAACATGAAGCAAATGGAGAAGTAATTTATGGTGAAAACCAAGATAATGATTCACCAGATAAGCTATTAATAAGCGAGACTCCAGAAGAAAGAAAAGCATTAACAGATGCAGGAAAAGAAGGAGATCCACTATATGTTGAAAGTGGTGATTTGATTACATTTAGAATAGATATAGAAAATTATCAAGACTACGAAGTTAAGTGCATGATAAGAGATACACTTAGCGAAAGTACAGCCGAAATAATGAAACGATACGATGATGAAGACAATGGATGGCTGGATTATGAATGGATAACAGTTCCAGGTGGAAGCGAAAGCGCACCAGGACTTAAGACATTATATATTCAAATTAGAACAAATAAATACGATGTTGAGTCAGCATATAATTTATATGACGTATCATTGGATAACTCTAAAGAGTTTTATAATGAAGTAGAAATCGTTAATAAAAATACACCAATAGATAAATCTGGAGGAGATAAAAACAATGTAAACTTCATTAGAACAACAGACGAACATGTTAGCCCAGTAATTAATATTAATGAAATTGCAGACGAAAAAAATAATGTAGATGCTGATGAAAAAACAACAATTTCAAAAGACTACTATGCTATTAACGATTACAAAACTCAAATTTATAAATACGTTACAGAATATAGACCAACAATGACAGAGGCAAATAATGCAAGAGGCATAACAAATGAAGAGAATATGCCAGATGAAAAGAAAGTCGACAGAAAGAACCAAGATATCTATGATGAAGAGAATCTTCATGTAGAAAACAGATATGAACAAGGAGGATCTCTTGTAACAGAAAGTTATAAAGAGACATATCCAGTAGCAGTTGAAAAAACTGAAACACTTCAATATGCAATTAGAGTAAACAATATTGCAGAAAAAGGAATTGACGCAAAACCAGCAACAAAGGTAAGACCTACAGAAATAACAGATACATTAGATCAAGGATTAAAACTTTGTGAAGAACCTAACTTAAATGCTTATATGTACGATAAAAACGATAATCTATTATATAAAGTGAGTGATGGAGCGTTCGAGTTAGAATCAATTGATGATACAACATTTAAGATTAAACTTGCTAATAAAGACGGAGATACATTTACAACAATAGATCCAGACAATTACTTAATTTATACATTTGATGTTGAAGTAATAAAAACAAATATGTATTTCTATAAAATGTCAAATAAAGCAGAATTTACAGTATTAACAAATATTAACAATATAGAGCCTACATCAGAAACAGTTACTTGTCCTGATTGTGCAGGAGAAGGACATAAATACTCATTAGTAGCATGTTCTTTATGTGGAGGAACTGGTACATATAGAAAGACTTTCACAAATACATCAATTTCAAGTGGATGTCCACTATGTTCTAAATATGGAAAAATAATTAGTGAGACTCCAACATGTTCAACAACAAAGACTATAACACATGGTGGAGATAGAGTAATATTCAATTCTAATGGTAGCAGAGATATTAACTATGGTATGCAAGATTCATCAAGAGATTATGTAAGAATGAAAGACTTAGTAATTTCTGGTACAGTATGGCTAGATAGAAATAAAGATGGTTTAATGCCAGAGAACTTATCAGCAGAACCAGTAGATCATGAAGGTAGACAAACATCAAACATTGATTATTCAGCTGATGGAGAAAATGGTGAAAAACCAATGAAAGGTATAGTTGTTAAATTATACTTAGATGACGGAACTTTACTAAGAACAACAAAAACAGATGAAACTGGTTTATTTACTTTCGCAAAAGACGTTGAATTAAACTGGTTAACACCAGAAAATTATGTAAGAACAGGTATCACAAATAATTCTTGTTCAGTAACAGATAGTGTTCAACGTGTTGATAAAGGTATTACAAAAGATGCTAATAAAAATTATCAAGACGGAAGTACATATTTAAAATACTACATAGAATATGAATATGATGGTATTTTATACAAAGCAACAGAAATATATGCAGATGATACTCACATCAATAACGATGGATCATATGTAGACCCATATGAAAGAGATTCAAATGCATACGAAATAACATCAGTAAGAGAAGAACTAAATAAAAAATATGAATATGTTTCATTTAATAAAGCAGAAAATCAATTTAGTACAAACCCTTCATTTAGTGCAAACTTAAGTTTCGATAAAGAAGGACATTACTCTTACTTAAATATTGAACCATCAAGACTAATGACAGCAAGATCATTCTTAACAAGACAAACAAATGCTGATACAAGTCAATATGTAAATGGATTCTATGCAGATGGAACTACTAAATACTTATGGCTAAAGAGCTTTGATGCTTCAGTAAATGAAACACCAGAGACAGAATACTTAAAATTCATAAATCTAGGTCTTCAAGAAAGAGAAGATGCAGATATTTCAGTAATGAAAGATATTTATGAAATTACAACAACAGTAAATGGTGAGGTTGTTACATATACATACGACCAATTAAGAGATGAAAGAGAAGCAAGCAGAAAGACTACAGGAGATTCATTCATTGAAAATGGTAGAATTGGACTAGATCCAAATGCTGCATCTCATGAATTCTTAAATGACTATATTATAAAGAAACCTTATGGATTAGACTTATTCGAAGCAGACTTCTTCTATAGAATAGAAGATTATGAATATCCAGAAGTAAGAGCCTATAAAGGTGAAGAGTCAGAAATGAACGTTGAAGTAACTTATAGAATAACAATTGATAATACTTCAATGAGAGATGACTACAAAGATGCTGCTTCATGGAAAGATACACAAATGGACTTAACAGTAAACGAACTAGTAGATTTCTATGATGCAAACTTCAAACCAGTTACAGTAACTGGAACAGATACAGTACCAACAATTGATATGAAGAAAGCAAATGATGAGGATGGAGATTTCGTAAAAGACGGAATTTATGTAACAGACCCAGCAGGTGCTAAAACAGTTAATACTAAAGTTGAAGGTACTCACGTAGAAGATGGTGAAGGAAATCCTTACGTACTTCTAAAGAATCAAACAAGAGATATTACAGCAGCTTGGTACTATGATAAAGCAGGAACAAAACATGCTTTAACATTAAGTAATTCAACATCATGTTCTGCAGACAACAACTTAATTAAAAACAACAATCCAGCAACATCTGGATACAACCTATTATATATTACAGGTTTATCTGATGTAAAAATTGGAGAAGGTGAACAATTAGACATCTTCGTAAAATATACATTAGATAAAGAAGATGGACTATCAATTAATGGTAAAGATCCATTAGATAGAACATTAAAAATATTAGAAGAACAAAAAAATGATGACAAGAGAGGAAATAATACTATAGAGGGTATAGCTACAATAGCTACATACTCATTATGGTATACAACTTCAGGAAAAGAAGCAGCAGTCGTTGATTGCGATTCTAACACAGCAAACATTGGTTATACAGAAACAAGTACATATAGAGATTACTTAGATGACACATCTATTTATGAAGATACAACATATAAAGTTGATATTGAAATGCTTGCTTCAACAGATATGACACGTAAGATGAGTGGTATGGTTTGGGATGATTCAAGAACAGAAGAATTAACAACAAACTCAACTGCTGATTCAAGCACAGCACCTATTACAACAAAATATGGTGGACCAATTAGCAACATAGCTGAAGACTTAAGATTAACACAATATAGTGGTAATGGTTTATTTGAAGCAGCAAGAACAAGAAATTTTGCAGCTAAAATAAATGAAGTTGTAACACATCTATATAAAGATGAGTCAGTTACAGAAGACACAGATATTAAAGTAAGATCTGCTAAGGCAGAGTACATTGAAATAATTGCAATACCAGATCCTGCAGTAGCAATATCTGGAGTAAGATACTATGAAGAGAAGAGACCATATGCTACAGCTGAACATGTTCAAAATATCAGAACAAATGCTGACGGTGAATATGTATTAAGCGAATATATCCCTGGATACTATATCGTAAGATTCACTTATGGTGATCCAGAGAAATATACAGATAGCTATGATCCATCAAATCCATACGCTAACGATAATTCAACAATCTTAAGCGATATGTTAATCTTCAATGGTCAAGATTATAAATCAACAAAATATACTGGTGTTGCAGATACAGAAAAAGATGATGACAATATTATCTTAGAGTTAACTGCACCATCAAGAAACGATGCTAGAGACGATGAAATCAGAAGATTGGAATCTATAGCATATTCAGAAAGAATGATAAACTTCAAAGCAGAAATTCTTAAAGGTTTAGGAAATGGTTTATCATTTAACAGAACAAATGCAGAAAATAAAGTTGAAACTGCATACTTAACACCAAATGATAGTACATTAAATAGTAAAGAAGCATTAAAAACATTACTAGATAAAACAAACATGATGGCTGATACAAATAGATTCTATGCAAGACCAGAAAAACTTGCAAAACTATTTACAATACCTGGTATTCAAAGTGATCAAATCTATGTAAAACAATACGAAAAGAAAAATACTGTTGATCAATTATATGGAAATCTATTCAAGATTACATATGGTGATACATCAGTTTTAAGCGAAAGAAATTATGATATTCAAAACATAGACTTTGGTATTGAATATAGACCAGAAACAGAAGTTAAGCTAGAAAAAGAAATCAAATATGTAAAACTACAACTTGCTAGCGATTCATCAGATAAACCAACAGTAGAACTATTCTTTGATTATAGTTATGGTGATGATGATGAAGGAAAACCAGTTAAAGATTTATGGATCAATGAATCAAAGTCAACAGGATATAACGTAACACAAGTAATACCAAACTGGTATACAAGAACAAATAATTATAGCTTATTATCAGAGCTAGTTGATAGAGTATCTTATGAAGGTCAAGGTTGGGTTAACATCCAAATGGATTATGAGATACTACAAGGTGCTAAAGTCGAAGTTAGATATGACTATATAATGCATAACGAAAGTGAGGTTGATAGAATATCTAAGAACTTAGACGAGTTAAGATATAGAGAAAATACAGAGGCAAGCAAGATTTACGAAGCATTTGTAAATTCAACTCCAGCATCTGGATTAGAAGAAATTCTTCAAAAAGAATATACAGCATCTGGATTAGCAGCTCTATACTTAAAGAGCATTTACGGAACAGTAAATAAAGCACCAAGTCCAACATTAAGTACAGTAACATTAACACCATCTATTCCAGTTCCAAAAGCCGGATTAAGACCTGAGAGTGGTCAAAATGTTGTAAACTTCGACCTAAAAGAAGGTGACGTTGTTTACAGAACAAGACTAAGATCAGCAAACATAGACGGTAGTGTAGGAGAAAAGAATAGTGGATACTATGGAATGTTCTTAGGAAACTACTACTACACAGGAGAGGTTGCTCCAAGCGATAAAGTATCACAAACAAAATTCGTTGGAGTTCTAGACTATGTAGATACAGACTTAAGATACAATGCTACTGAACAAGAAGCAAATAAATACAAAGACAACAAGTGGACAGAAACATACGCAGAAGAGTTAAGACAAAATGGTTTATTAAAATCAGGATCTACAATATTTGTTAACTTAGGAAAAGATGAATTAAATGAACATCTTGTAGAAGGTATCATGAATCCAAATGATATCCTTTACGGAGATCTAATCTTAACAGATAGTGATAGAGTAAAAGATATAGACGAATATAAAGGAGAAGAGGATCCAACAATAAATGTTGACATGACAAGATTCTTATATCCAACAGATAGCTCAAGAGTAGAAGTAAGACTTGAAGAAACATTACCATCAGATATTGAATCAAACAGAGCAGAAGTTGAATACGAAAACTTAGGTGAGATTGTTGAAATAACAACTCAAACAGGTAGAAGAACAAACTTCGATACAACAATTGGTAACGTATACTTTGATAGATCAGAAACAACAAAACCACCAACAGGTGAACCATCATCACCAGAATTTATCAGAGCAACATATGAACCAGATACAGCAGCAACAGAGTTAATTTCTATTAACCCTAACCCTGGTATGACAAGAAGAGAAAGACAAGTTCATACAGCAATCAAGAATACTTTAAATACTACTATGGTAGCTACACTAATATTAGCCGTAATAGTTATAGGAACAATTTCAACTACTGTAATTATTAAGAAAATTAAGAACAAACCTATAAAATAACTTAGGAGGATAGAGGCTAGTTTAGCCTCTATCTTCTACTTAATATAAAAAAGATTACGTAAAAGACAATAAATTTTTTCAAACCTACTAGATAGCGCAAAAAATATTTTAAAAAATTTGTAAAAAAAGCAAAAAATATGCAAAAACTATTGAAAAAGTTGACATAATGGAGTATAATAAGATATGTATAGGTAATTTTGCGACTATATGTTTGAAAAAATTTGTCAATGTTACACAAATAACATATTTCAAGCGTTTTTGAAAGATTTTTGTGTATCCCTAATGTTTTGAAAGATAAATGTACTAAAAACATTGATTTTTCAAGATTTTAGGTAGTTGACTACTTTTTAAAATATAGTAGAATATTATTAAATTATAATAAGTACAAAAAGTTTATTGTTATGGGGAGGAGATTTTAAGATTATGTGCAGAAACAAAATTCTAGAAAAATTGTTAGCAATAATCCTAATATTTACTTTAACATTTGCAAATTTTGCATTTGTAACCGAAAGTTTAGCAACATCACTTGTTGAAACACTTTTCGGATCTAACGCAGAAACAGGTAGCAAGAATGTTGAATTCGAAGCTTACTTTGGTTCAAGCGAAGGAAAAGAAACTCAAGTAGTTTCTGATGTAAATAATGAGGAATTAACTATTAACGTTAATCTAGGTGTTTACGAAAGTGGATACTTAAAAGACGGAAAAATAGTTATTGCTGAGGCTGAAGAAGGCGCAGGAATTAATTTCGAAGTTAAAAAAGATTTTGAACTTCCAGAATTAATTCAAAACTTTGAAGATAATACTTTTTATCTAAGACAAGTTGATTGTGCAACTGAAGCAAATTCACTTTCAATCCCAATTAGATACGTAAACGAAAAATACGTAGATGATGCAAACCTATCAAAGGATGCAAAAGTATTATTTACTGGTGTTTATGTAGATAATGAAGGTGATGAAAATGAAGTTTCAAGAGAAATTAATTTAAATGTATCTTGGAAAGATGAAAGAACAGTTCGCGTAGAGAGCGAAGTAACAAAGTTTATCGATTATGGTTCTGGAGTTATTTTACAAACTCTAGTAAAAGTTGATAACACTACAGAAAATGAAAACTCATTACCTGTTAAATCATCTGAACTTACAATCAATGTTCCAACATATGATGGAAAAGTTCCAACAGGTGTTGATGTAGTATCTAACTCTACACAAGGAACAAACGGAAAATTAGCTGGAGATGTAAGCTTCGGACCAGATAATTGGTCATATGACGAAGAAAATCATACAGTTAATATTCATGTTGAAAACCAAAAAGAAAGTGTACAAGTAATCCCACACGAAGAAGAATTCTTAAGAGATGAGAGTACAATTACTGTTGAAGACAGATATTACAGTGTCCCAGGTGTTGATCAATATATTATTACATATACATATGCTGATGAAACAATGGGTAAAGAACAAAGTGTAAATTCAAATGTATCTGCTAAAGTTACAATGTTCAGCGGTTCAAGTGTTGATAACAACATTTATGTATCAACAGTTGAAGGTGATGTAACATATGACATAGTAGAACAAGTTGGAAATGTAGTTTCACTTTCAAGCGAAAATGAAACAAATGAAGTTTCAAAAGCTTACATGTATGTTAACTACAATCATAATGATAGATATGAAATTGAATACAAATCAAAAACAATTTTAAATATTTCATACAAAGACATAGTTAAGAACTTAATAGCAGAAGATGTTGAAACATTCTATATGCTAAAAGATGGTTCTAAAGTTCCATCAAATGATTTAAGATACAAAGAAGTAAGTATTTCAAAAGCTAACTTTGATGAAATCTTAGGTGAAAATGGACAAATTAGAGTCTTAGATGAAAATTCAAATGAAATTGTTGTTATTAATAAAGATACAGCAGTTAACGAAGAAGGAAACATCGTAGTTAACTTAGAAAATGTATCTAAAGTTAAATTTGAAACATCAGCTCCAATAGTTGAAGGAAACTTAGTAATTAACAAAGTTAGAGTTTCAAACGTAGCAAGCATTGATAAAGCTACACTTGCAAATGCAAAAGAGATTGTAAATAGCGAAAAAATCAGTGCAAACTATGCATATGTAAATTCAACTGTTGAAGTTGCAAACACTGAAACAGTAACCGCATTAAAAGATACTTCATCAAATGCAAAACTAGTTATGGATAGAGATAGCTTATCAACATTAACAACAAACGAAAATGTTGAATTAAGAATCGAACTTAACAATGCTGTTGAAACATCTGATGTATTTGGACATTCAGAATATAGAATTGAACTTCCAGAAAACATCACAAATGTAGATGTAACAGATTATAGTATGGCATATGGTGAAGGACTTACAATTTCATCACTAACAGTTGATGGAAGAGTAATCAATGTGGTTGTTGATGGTGTCCAAGATGGAATAAACAGTGGTGTGTTATCAAATGGTGCTAACATTAAAATTTATGCTAACATCAAAGCTGATTTATATACACCAGCTAAAACAGATAAAGTAGTATTAACTTATACAAACAGTGAAGCAACAAATGTTGAAAATGAAGGTAGAGCAGAAGTTGAATTTAACTATAGTGCTCCAACAGGATTAGTTGCAGTAAACTCTACTGTAAACTATAACAATGCTGGATCAGTTCTAGCTTCAGTAAGACAAGGTGCTAAAGTAGATATGATTGATATCTATTCTGAAGCAAAAGTTGCTACAATGGAAGTTATCATTATGAATAACAACCAAAACGTTGTAAATAATGTTTCAATCTTAGGTAGAATTCCATTTGAAGGTGTTAAAGATATCGAAACAGGAGAAGATTTAGGAACAACAGTTGATTCTAAATTAATATCTGGATTAGTTTCTGATGAAAGAAACGGAGCAGCATTCAATATCTACTATTCAGAAAATGGAGAAGCTACTAAAGATTTAAATGATTCATCAAACGGATGGACAACAGAATTTAACGAAAACACAAAATCATACTTAATAGTTCCAGTTGATCCAAATTATGAGATGAAAGAAACTGATATTTTAAGATTTACATATCAATATGAAATACCAGCTAACTTACCTCACAACGAAACAATGTATGGAACATTCTTAGCATACTATACAAACGTTTCTGATATAGCAGTTACTGATGAAGTTTCAGCTCCAGATCCAATTGGATTAACAACAGGTGCTGGACCAGAAATAAAACCAGATGCTAGTGCAGAAAAAACAACAGTTAAAGGTGCTGAAGAATTCAAATATAAAGTTTCAGTAGAAAATACTGGAAAACAAGTAGCAGAAAATGTTGAAGTTAAAGTTGATATTCCAC
>Ga0247610_10004222_pt1 | contig 15439 bp, 12 predicted proteins | sample 174DNAGHGhighgp2_FD_193483 | JGI IMG/M metagenome (GOLD analysis project Ga0247610, IMG submission 193483) | Sheep rumen microbial communities from Palmerston North, Manawatu-Wanganui, New Zealand - 1742 DNA GHGhigh gp2 | ecosystem: Host-associated > Mammals > Digestive system > Stomach > Rumen... | reverse complement strand
GATGAGTTCCCACTAGCAGTTGTAAATTGTCCTTCTGAATGAGCGCCCATATTACTTGCTCTTGTAGCGTTTCCCTCAGCATGAGAAGAAGTACCAGTTGCGTGGTTTTGACTTCCTTCAACAAAAGCAGAATGAGCTGTTGCTTCACTTTTTGAACCAAAAGCTGCTGACGCAGTTCCAGTAGCAACGTTTATATCTGTTCCACTATATGTGCCAAATATCTCCCCAGTCGGATTATTCTCATCTTTCATACCTACTTGGTTCTTTAAATCAGAATATTGTCCTGTTTTAGAAATCTTATGTAAATTGATTGTACCTGTTATTTCTTCTTCAGCTTCAGGTCTTAAAGTTGTAGTAAAATTAGTTCTAAGTTTAGGTTTGTTTTTTACATAAGCAAGTGATGTTTGGTCTGATTCTGTCCAATCTGCTTGAACATTTGATGGCGTATAATTCCAATAATATGTTGCTGGAGTAGTTTCTGGTTCAACTTTAAAATATGTGTATTCTCCTGCTAATTTAGGTTCAAACCATATAAAACTATTACTAAATCTATCATCTTCTAATAATAAGTTTGTTACATAAACAGAACCATTAAGCATAGGCAAATCTTCCCATTGTGCTTGTTCACTAGAATATGTATCAGTACTAGAATCGTAGGTTACTTTTGTCCACGTTTCATAAAGTAAATTGGTATTGCCACTTTCATCAGGCAAAAATGTTTGTGCTGACCAAGAAAATGCAAACCATACAGGATTACCTGTTTGTTCTTCATAGTATTCTATCCAATAACAAGCCTCTGGACTAATTTGGTCATCGTAATAAACACCAAAACTATCACTACCATTATCAAAATAAGCACTTTGAGGGTATGCGTATGGTCTTTCTGGAGTCCAATATATTTTAACTTCGTGTCCTAATTCTTCTCCTAAATCAAAAGAATTTTGTAATTGTGAATTATTATAGTGTACAAGTTCATCGGAAGGATTTAATACTGTTGCTCTTGCTCTTTCAGGTATGCTTTGTTGTGGTGAATCAGGATTTACGTTTGGTAGTTCTTGATAATAATCAACTATGATTTGCCCTAAAGAATAATCTGATACTGTAACTTCTCCAAAAGCGTCAGTTACTAGGTTCTTGTTTCTATTATCTATCCCCCAATATTTATAAATAGCTCCAATATCATCAGCATTTAATATTACTTGTCCTATTTTTCCATTTACACTAGATACTGCGTCTGTTGAGTTTAAATGAGCCCAACCATTAAGAGTAGATAAAGCCATATCTCCTACTGAATAATCACTTCCAAAAAAATTAACTGTATTTGGTCCTGAATATATGAAATAAAAACTTGGATATGTTCCATAAGGTACATTTCTTATATCTCTACCATCTAATTCAGGAGCATAACTAGACGCTGTTATAATTCCTCTATCATTAAAAGTACCACCATAAGTTATTCCACCCAAAACAGTTGCAGGTAAATATTTTACATTTAATTTCCCTGTATCATTTGCTATAAGGTTATTTCTTCCATCTGGTTTTTTTTCTTGTTTTTCACTTAATAAATCAGTTACACCTTTTTGAGATATAACATCTGTTGTGCTATCTCCACTCTGTTGTTTAATTTGATTTGTTCCTAATGCACTTATATTGTTTCTTGCATTTAATTTTTGTTGAGTGGTTAGGTTTTGATTAGGAGAGTATTTAACATACTCCCCATCTCCACATTCAATATCTATATTTCCATTTCCGACTATACTTTGATTGTTTATAGTCTTTAGTCTTATATCGGCATCTTCTCCATCAAATACAGAGTTATTATTTACTTTTACATTTTGTACTACTGGTATAAAATTATTGTTTTCATCTCTGAATTTTAATTTTGCCATATAGCACCTCCTATACTGCTGAAGCACTTATTTCATATTTGTAAATACTTGTTTCTATATTTCCACCATTCATATAAAATATAATTTGATAATGAAACAAATGAGAACTATCAGGAATTATATCAGATGAATAAATAAACTTTTCTGAACCTTGAGTTAAATCTTCTGCTACCTTTTTAAATGCTACCCATTTTTCTCCACTTGACGTATCATCAAGATTTACTGTAATTTCTGGTCTTTTTTGATTCCAAATTTGTGTTAAGTCATCACTACCAAATTCAATCGTATTTGTAGAAAGTTTAATGTTTGTTGGTTCATATCTTTTTGAACCTTCACGAATAACATATACTGCATAATTTAATGATGTTTCAATACGGTCAAATTCAGCAATATATTGTCCATAAGGCGTTTCACACACAAAATCAGGAAAATATAAATTTTTATCCCAGTCTTGTATATAGGTTTTGCCGTTACGGTCGAAGTTTGATAATCTAAAATATTTGTTGTCATCATAATTAGAACCATCTACTCTAATCACTACTTCTTTATAATTATCTATTGCGTCAGATATGTCAGAAAGTTGGTTGTCATAAATAGAAAATTCTATTTCTCCTGTGCTTCCACTTATGTATGAAGAGTATGCTTTTACTAATATTGGAACAATTGGAGCATCTCCACCACCGCCTAAGTCATAGGAAGAAACCTCCATTTCAGCATCATTATCTCCTTCTTTCGTAAAGGTAAATGTTTGTACTTCTGGTTCTTCCCCATTTCCATCATCAAATCTCACGTATTGTCTTATGTGTGATTCATTGTCACCTTCTTCAACATCTACTTTTGATAACAGATACATAGATAAACCTGCTTCCATACCTTCTTCTTCTGATGGTACATTATCAATATAAATAACTTGATATACATTTGATACAATGTCTAATAAGCAAGATTGAGTTGGTTCTTCTCCACTCCAATCATCTGGATTTGTTGCATCTACTACTTTAATGGAAGCACCACCTCCACCTCCACCTTGTATATCAATATTTCCTTCTCCTAAAATAGAAGTGTTGTTTATCGTTTTAATGTTTGTTCCACTTACCAATAATTCTTGATAAGCACTTAGTGCTGAAGGTTGTACTGCTGTGTTTGCTTTTCCTATTCCAGCATCAATTTGTTCACCTGTATAACTACTTTTGTATTCTGCCATTATAATTCCTCCTTTAATACAAAATTTTTATTATTGGCTTCTATAAACTCTTTATCGTCACTTGTTAATAAAGCGTTTTCTATAATTTCATTTACTATAAATGCTTCATTTTCAGAAGTATAAAAACCTAAGTTGTCAGCAGTAATTAACTGTGTTCCTGTTATAGGAGACAAAGATGTATCTATCCATATTAAAACTTCATTATCTAAAGGATAGTCGCTTCCTTTATAAATCTGCTTCTTTACATTTGCTACGGAAGGTATTTCTACCCATTGACCATTTTCTTTTACTTTTAATGTAGCCATCTAATTCCTCCTAACTTGATTTTGTGTATTCTATAATAATAATATATCTATCTATATTACTTAAATTATTACCCATTTGAAAAGCTATCAAACCTGTACTTGACCTAAAATAAAAGCCTCCCATCCAATTAGTATCTGACGTATTATAAAGCCAAGGAATATTCCTCCATGTTTTATTAGTATCAGTTTCTCTTACTAACATTTGCATTTTAATAACATTATCAGCATCTGTTATACCAGTTGATAATGTGGAAAGAGAACTTCCTGTAAACACTTTTCGATATATTGGTTTGTCGTCAATCCATTTTCCTATCGGTGTCTCAGTTGTTGAGTATTTAGTAAAACCATTTAAGTAACTACAACTATATGCATCTGTTGAACTAGTAGAATATGTATCTACTACTTGAGGTAAAGATATATTTCCACTTCCTAATACAGACGTGTTGTTAATAGTTTTTATATTTGTTCCACTTACTAAAGTGTCTTGTTTATTTCCTAACTCAGTATCTACATAATCTTTATTTGCAGCCATATCACTTGTTGTTGGTGTTACTATTCCTGTTATTGATGTTCCATTATCATCTATTTCTAAAGAACCTTTTTCTGTATAACTTGTATATTTATGAAAATTAAATGTTCCTGGTTGCATTTGTAATATTGAATATGTTCCACCATCAGAGCCGTAGTAAGAAGCACTCATTTCAATATAACCATTATTGTTTGCTATTGAAGCCATATAAGTTTTACTACCTAAAGTTTCTCGAACAATACTTGAAACCTTATCATTTAATTCATTTTGCAAATCTGTTTGGTCGCTTAAAGTACCTATTATAGAACCCCAAGTACCACCACCACTTCCTCCAACAGGAATTGCTTTAGTTGTTCCATCTATCGTTAAAGAAGTCCAATTAGTACCATCGTCAGTTCCACTTACTACTGATTTACTATCCCAATTAGTTATGTCAGTAGTTCCAATTCCATGAGCAGGACTTGCAGTAAAAACAGGGTCAACTTCCTCAGAAATAAAACCACTATCATTTATTAAGTCAGATGTCTTTGTAGGTATTTCATCAGGATTAGCATTTGGGTCAACCCATACGTTATAGTCAGGGTCAGCAGGCTCATCTTCACCTACCCACACACCACTATCTCCAGTATCACCTTTTTTACCTTCTGGAATACCAAATTCAAATTCAAATAGCTTATTTCTTGGGTCTCCACTAGCAGTTACAGAAGCAGTAGCAGGAGAACCTGGCGATAAAGTTGTTGCATTAGCGATTGGGTCAGCAAATCCAGCAGCATCACCTTTGTCTCCTTTTAATCCTCTTGCACCTCCAGGTATGTCTAATTCTATTTTATTTACGCCTAAATTTACATCTATTTGTGTAGGACTTAAATTAACATCAAAATTGTCGTTCCTTATTTAACACCCCTTTTAACACTAAAGTATGCGGTGTCTTTACCTCCTGGTATTAAAGAATCTACTGTTCCATCTCCTCGTATCATTACTAGGTCGTAAATGTAGTTACCTATCTCTAAGTTTTCTGTATCACTTGGGTTAATTATTACTTCTGCTTTTCCATCCTCAAATTCTGTGATGTCTTTTTGAAGTAATATTCTTCTATCCTTTATCTTTCTTAATGTGAAATATAAATGGTCTCCATCTTTTAATACATACTCACCATTGATTTTAGGTCTTACTGTAAATGTTCCAGTATTTCCCCTTACCATTTCGGCATCTAATGTATTAGGGTTTATTCTTATCCTTTATTTTCCCTCCTTACTTTTCTCATACTTTTCTTTGTAGTAATCATATAAAGCATATTTTTCTGTTGGTATATTTTTAGATGTGTCTCTTTTGTACTTGACTTCTCCATCTTCTATTACTTTCTTGTAGTAATAATCACCTATTTTTACGTAATATTCGTGTTCTTCTGCGTTTTCTACATCTTTTACTATTTGTTTTGCCGTTTTGTTGATTTCTTTTTGTTTTTCTCTTGCTTTGTCGTATTTTTCAGACTTACTTAAAGAACTATCACTTTGGATTTGTTTTTGTTCTTCATATAATCCAGATAAATCTCTATTCTTTGAATTCATATAACTTCTTTTTACTATTTTTTCTGGACTATCTTTTACAGATTTTTCATCTATTTTCTTTTTATATTCATAATAGTCAGAAACACTTTTGTTGCTATAAACAGAATCAGCCGTAAACTTGTTTATAAAAGGTGCTATCAAAGGGTTGTATTTAGATGATGATTTTTCAGTAAACATAGGAAGAATAGTGTCTCCAAATACACCAGTATATTGGTCTAACAAATAATGAATTGCTAAAGGTGATTTAAAGTTTTTATATTCTTCTGGCAACGGTAAATCCTTAATTGCTTTCCCAAGTGCTATGCTTATCTTATCTGTTTTTTCATTATATTGTTCTTCAGATGCTCTTTGCTCCATTGAAGATGATATTATTTTATTACCACTCCAAGACTTATTGTTTTTAACCTGTGACAATGGTGCAAATATATTATTATTTACAACACTATTTGGTGCCACTTGATTTGCAGCAAACCTTCCAAATCCTTTAAAAGCATCTTTGTCTCCTTTTGCATAGTTCTTGGTTCTTCTAAAAGCTCCTCCTATAACACTCATAGCACGACCTTTTGGAATACGTATCCATTGACCGTCTTTACCTTTAAATAAGTAATAATTATCTTTTATATATTCTTGTAATTCTTCGTACTCATCATCGTCATCCCACATAGCATCATTAAGCATTGTAGGTGCTATACCAAAGATTAAAGCCTTTGTTAATAGCATTACAGCCTCTTTTGGTGTTTGTATCTGTGTAAAGTTTCTTACTTGCTTATCAAATCCCTGAATAGAAGCATTTAAGAATGTTGCACCGTTTCTATTAAGCATCTTAGCAACATCTCCACCTCGTTTGAAGTTTGTTGTTACTTCTGCTGCGTTATATAAAGCCTCGTTTAAAACCTCATTTGCTGACTTTGTAACCTTGTTTTTGTTCTTGACCACTAATTCCCCATAATTTGGATTTTCTACTGTTTTTCCATTCTTTTCTATTGTTTTTCTTGCATCAACTTCGTAGCCGTTAGCCTTAATTGTAGCTATAAATTCAGCCATTCTAGGTACGGATTCTACTATGTCATTACCTTTTTCAATTGGCATTAGCAATTTGTCTTTTAATTTTTGTGCTTTGGTTTGTGTTTTATCTACAAATTCACCATTGTTAAAGTATGAGTTTTGTTTTCCTCCTGCTGCTTCATATAGTTGATTATATACACCATTTCCAGCAACTTCTCTTAATGCTTGTGTGCTTCCATAAGCCTTTAAAAACTCCCCTGTGTATTTACTATTGAATGGGGCATCTCCAATATCTTTAAAAGCATTAGTAAACATAAATATTGGGTTTTGATTAGTAGTTACTGCTCTAAACATCTCACTAATCTTTTTAGGTGCATAAGTTATCTTTTTAAATGTTTCATCGTTTTCAAGAGTTTGTACTGTTTTGTTAGGCGTTAATGCCTCATATAGTCCTTGGTCTATTGGAACTACTGTTGCTACACCATCATTAAATACTGTTAATGTGTAATTGCCATTTCCATCGTCTTGAAGCAAGTTAGGATTTACTCCAAAACTTTCTTCATCAGTAAATGAGTTGATTGAACTATCTTCTGTACCTACTCCCAATGTCTTAGCAAGTTCTTGACCAAATTGGTTCATTCTCATAGATTGTTGTACTTGTTCGGTATATTTAGCGATTGACTCAATAATTGGTAGAATGTCGGCATCACTACCTTTTAATGTGTCTATTTGTCTGTTTACTTCTACACCTTTTTTGTTGTTATTTAATGTGTTTGTTGTGTTTTTCCCCTGAACATTTCTTTGAATTCTTACATAATGTGGATTGTTTTCTAGCAATTCTTTTGCAAATTGTTTACTTATTAAACCACTTTGTACTCTATCTTGTAATTGGTTTTTCTCAAAAGCCCAAACGTTACCAGCTATTCTTTTGATTTCAGGATGTTCAGACTCTATCTTTTGAATTGCTTCCATAGATGTTTCTGCACTCTTATTTAATACTGGTTTTCCTTGCTTAACCGTATCAACATTTCTATATTCTGCTAAATACTGATTTAATACACTTTCTGGAATGTTATTTGTTCTTGCGTCTTCTCTTATACCATTTAAAGACATTGTCGTTTTCTTTCCGTTAGCATCAGTAAAGTTCTTACGAGGTTTTAAGTTTAAATCCCTTTGCATTGAACCAATGTGTTCTTGTGCTTCTCCTCTAACAATTCCTAATCTATCGTATTGATGATTTAAAGCAGGTTTTTTTTGTTTTCTTGCAAGGGTCTCTACTGATTCACCCTTAGATACAAAGTCACGAGTAAATTTTTTTCTAGTTTCCTTTAGTCTTTCTTTTAATGGTTTCTTTTGTTCTTTTGGAACTTCTTCAAGTACCTTAACCTCTTTTTCTCCTAAAAACGCTTTTTCATCAGGTTTATTTTTAAATGATTCATCACTTATTACAGGTTCTTGTATTTGTTCTGCTACATTTTTGTTTGGTGTTTGAATTGGTCGTTCTTGTTGTGTTGTTTCTTTAGCAACTTGTTGTTCTTTAATATTTTCTTGTGGTTGAACTGTTTCTTGCTTGTTTTGTTGTTCCTGCTGTGCTATCTTTTGTTGATTCTTAATTTGATTATTTGTTCTTGCTTCTTGGAAGTTTTGAATATTAGATGGTGTATTTAAGAAAGCACCGGTTATACCACCAACAAGCCCTGCTTGTCTTGCTCTCTTTCTTGTTTCATCCCAGTCTATTAGCTCATCAGAATATATTTTTCTAGCAAGTGGATTTAACATCTCAGCAGCATATTCTTCTAAACCTTCTCCAAAAGCACCATATCCAGCCTTTAACAATGCTTGTAAGTAATTGTTTGGAACTTTTCCTATTAAAGGGTCAACAAACTGGTCTATTCCACCACGACCTTCTAGTCCAGGAACTCCACCAGTAAGCATTTCTGTTCCCTGCTCTATTGCTGCATTTGCTAAACCAAACTTTCTTGCTTGACCCATAGTAGCACCTTCGTTTAAGGCTTCTTCCATTCCTCCACCATAACTTTGTGCACCTAAAGCCAAATTTGCTGGCATTTGAGCAGCATAAGTTCTTCCGACATTTCCTAGTGCTGCTAATGCTTTTTCTTTACCTGTTAAACCTTTTAAATCAGTTAAGTTTGGTGTTCCACCGTATGCTTGCCCTAAAACCAATGACGGAACCATTCCACCTACACCTTGTGCAACTTGCCCACCAAGATTTTCTCTTTTTACTAAAGAATCTTTTTCAAAGTCTCCTACAACATCGTTATATCCTACCTTATTTAAGATTTCTTGTGTTAAATTTCTTTGTATATCCTTTTTTTGTTGTTCTTTTAAATCTTTTAGGTTCTCATCAGCATACTTTTTTCCGCCTTTTATGTAATCAGTAATATAATTTTGAAATCTTTCTCGTGGATTAAAATATACATCACTTAGTGTGTCTGCTATTCCTTCTGTTGCTTTTATTGCACCTTCACCCATGTTTGTTGCTATATTTGCTGCTGTTTTCTTTGCTGTGTTTTTTGCTTTAAACAACCCACCAATAACAGGTATTGACTCATAAACTTGTTTCCTTGCATCGCTTTGGTTTGCTAAGTCAGTTATTAAATTATCCCAACTTAAACCATTATTTTTTACATATCCATTATTTAAAACATCATTATAGTTGCTTATAGCATCTTTTAATGTTACTGTTGGTTCGACTGTTTTTGGTTTAGACACCTGTGTCATAGCAGGTGCTGATGTTAAAGTGCTTGTTGGTGTGTTGTAATATGACTCTCTTGTTACCGCTGCTGTTTTTTTAGTTGCTGGCATTATGATATTTTCATCAAAATTACCATTTGCATCTATATAACCAATAATTTCTGGTTTCTTTTTAGCCATATAAACACCTCCTAAATTGGAATATATTTTCCATTATATTTGAAATATCTTTTTCCGTCTGAACCTTGATAAACTCTCATTGTTCCTGTCGCTAATTTCCCGTATGGTTTTAAATCAATATTTACATACTTTCCTGTGTCTTTATATGTTGTCTCTTTAGGTTCAGAATCATTTGTTCCACTACTTGTAGAACCGCCTCCTCCACTACCACTGTTAAAACGAGAGTATAATTGTTCTCTTTGAAGTGCCATATTCTCGTTAAACTGTCTAATATTTTCTTGAAGTTGTCTCTCTTGCATCTGTCTTTCCCATTCTTTTTGTCTCTCATTTAGTAAGTTTTGAATATAGTCTGCTTCAATCTTGCATTAGCACTTGCTAGTCCTGAGTTATATGTGTCATTTGCTAGAGTGCTTCTACGGTTAATATCTGCTAAAGCACCAGCCTCACCTGCATTTAAGTAGTTAAGGTTTGTTGCTAGATTATTAGCATTTTGCATCCTTGCTTGTGCTGATAAACCTGAATTTGCTCTACCAGTAGATGCTAAGTATTCTTGAAAGTTTTTAGCACTTAATCTGTTTTGTGCATTTGCTGTTGACCTTTGTTGGTTATAAGCAGCAGCATTTTGGTTTCTTTCGGCTTGTAAATTACTTAAAGCCTGTGCCCTTGTATTCTCTAAATCAGCAATAGCAGCATCTCTTTGTGCTGTCTTTAGTCTGTTTAAATCTTCTTCGTAATTTGCCCTTAAATTCCTTCCTTCCATTCATTATTTACTCTTACGTATGCGTCTGCTTCTTTCCACTCGTTGTTTGTTCGTACATAAGCAATAGCATCAACATAATCACCATTTACTTTAATCTTTAAAGGTCTTGAGGTTATTGTCATCACATAATCTTTATAACTCGTGCTTAATTCAGTACTTCCATTCATAGCACATACTGTTTCTCTTACATTTAGTGTTTCTCCATCAGATGATAAGTCTTTTAAAGTCTTTCTTTCTTGTTTAGTTAATTCTAAAGTATATGTTTGTGAATTTTTACTTGATAAATCTCTCGTTATAAGTTGTGTGTTTCCTCCTGCCTCTATCTTTACCCTTATAGGGTATGCACCATAAGCAGTTATCGTATAAACAGGGTTTGTTCTATCAGTAAAATCACTACCACTTTCTAATTTAGGGTATCTATCTATATGTGGTAAATACATTGTTCCTGATGTTGACCCACTCTTATATGATGTAGAAATAGAACCATCTACATATATCCCACCAAAGTTTCCACTTGAATCACAAGTAAAAGTTTCGTCTTTTGTAACAAGTGTATAACTTCCATTTCCATAACTTGTTCCTATTCCTACTGTGTTTCCATATACTGAGGCATTTCCCCATGACCAGCTTATATTATTACCTGTTACGTTTAAAACGCCGTAAAGCCTAACTGTATGCGTTCCTGCTGCCTTGTCAGTTGATAGTATGTCGTATCCTATTTGATAATTAGCCCATGTATCGAAATTTGATGTTCCTAATACTGTCATCTAATCACCTACTCATATAACAAGAAAATAGAACCTTCATCTGCACTAACTGGTAGAGATGTTCCATATCCTATTTTTAAGTTTGTTCTAGCAGTACTCCAACTATCAAATGAGTTATTACATTGTCTTGAGTTACTTAATCTTGGGTCTGTTGTTGTTACATAATCACTTGGTATTGAAGCAATAGCATCATCTAACTCTTCTGTTAAAACTTCATTTATATATCCCTTTATGTCTGCTCCTGCTTTATCAAATCTTTCTTTCAACTCAGAACTTGTTAGTCCATCTATTGTATTTGGTTGGTCTGATAACGCTTGAATATTATTAACATTTACTGTAAATTTCGTTAAAGCCATTCTCGTTCCTCCTTACATTGTTTTTAAAACAAAAACTATTGCAGCAATTGCCAATCCAATAATTGTTCCTGCTATAGTCCTTGAAATCCATCTTATTTTGTCATTTATTTCTTCTATATCTTTTTCGTTTTGTTCTGCTTTTACTCTTGCTTCTTCTGCTTTGTCTTTTGTTTTGTTATAGTCATCTATTTTTACTTCGATTGTTTTTAGTCTATCCAAAACTTCCCTTTCAAAATCTTTCTCCATTTCATCCACCTACTTACTTTCTCCAAAACTTTCTACTCTTAATATTAACTGTAGAATAGTACAATCGGTATCTTCATTATTGTCGATTGTTATTTTTAAATTGGTAAATTTTTTTGCCTTTAGTTTTAATCTAAATGGCTGTGGATTGTTTGACACTTTAAAACTGAACTTAGAAAAATCTACATTATCAAGAAGTAATATCTGGTATGATATTTTCTTTTTAACTGTCGATTCTGCCCTATTAGTTATATAACTTATTTCTGCACTACTTGAAGCCTGTGGTTGCATTAAAACCCACATTCTACTCATTGTCTTACGTAAATATGCAGCATCAAAGTCGTCAAAGTTCATTTCCCAATGAGCATATATCGTATCTCCATCAAATGTAGAAAATTCATCACCCCATTTTACTACTCTTCCATCTGTTAAACCCATATATACGTTGTTACCTAAGTCTGCCATAACATCTAAATCATCTGTTATCCTTATCCTTGAATATGTCTTGTTGTAGTAGTTGTATATATAAATTCTATTTCCGTGTCCAAACCATAGTTGGTTTTCCGATTGATGGTCTAGTGTTTTCATTAGTTTTAAATCTAAGTTGTTTAGGTCATATCTTATCTTCTGTGATATATCTTCCATGTTCTTTTCATCACGTACATTGGTTGCTTTCCATAATATTAAAGCATTTTTATCTATTGTTACTGGATAGTTGTCTATTAACTGTCCTTGACCTGGTGCTACGTTTCCGTGTATCTCATTTAATGGGAATGTTGCAACACTTGGTACATACCTTTTTGCAGTAGAATTATCTGCTAACTTAACATCTAATACTTCGGTTGATATAGTCATGTAATATGCCTCTGGTCTATTCGTAGTGGCTAAAAGCCTATCATACTGCCTTGTTAAGTCTGTTAAAGCAAAGTTTGATGGTCCTACATCTACTTGTGCTGTAGCAGGGAAATATTCAACAGAAGGCATTACATTTGCTCCATCATCTGCTATTCCACTAAAATATGTCCTATTTGGCATTTGACTGTTTCCATATAAGAATACCCTTGTGTCTAAATCTCCACCAAATACAGTTCCATATCTCATTCCTTCGATTATTGACCTATCTCCATCTTCTAACGTCCAATAAATATCTACATTATCCATTCCTTGTGCTGGTGCTGTTGTAAATGTTACAGTACCGTTTACTAAGTCAACAGTATAATCTGTGGATACAGTCATTTGAGTTCCATTTACCAAAACTTTATCAACAGAAGTTAGGTTTCTTCCTGATATGGCGTAGTTTTGTGCTAAATGATAAACCGTAGATGTTCCATCACCATTAAATGTCTGGTGTTTCTTTCCGGTAAGCATATTTATTTCATCATAGATAACTCCTCCACCAGCAGGTGGTGTGTTAATAAAAACGAGAGGTGTATATCCTTCCACCTCTCTCAATGTTGTACCGTCCCAACTCATATATTTTCCACATAAAATATACACTTTCTTATCAAATGTAAAGAATGTCGTTTCTCTATCGTTTATTGTTCCTATTAGAGTAGGTTCTACTCCATATACTGGTTCTGGCTCTACATCATCTTCTAAATCATCATCTACTGCTATGTTTTCCCAATCGGCATCTAGTTCTGATTGTAAGAAGTAATAAAGTTTTCCATTAGTTGCTACTAATAAATACTCTATTCCTCCTAGATTTGTAGAATACATTCCTCTAATAGGATGTTCAAAATCATAAAAACTCTTATATCCGTGTATCTTTCTTAATTTATTGTCATTAGTTATATAGAAGTTATCCATATTTCCAGATTCGCCTGGTTCTATTTGCGTATCTCCTGTTTTGGATATGTTTAGACCTAAAAATTTTTCAATCTTTACTGGTTTTACAGTTTTATTTTCTTTTAACTGTGCCCTTTTATCACCTCTTAATAACTTAATGTAGCATCATATTTATCTGCTCTTTTTTCTGGCTTTCTTGGTGTTGGTTTCAAGAACATACCTTTCATTTCTTCATAGCGTTGTTGAAAGAAATTTGCTAAGGTTTTATCTTCATGTAACATTAAATGTGCTGCCAAACCGTTTGCTAATAATGTTTCTGCTTTAATTGTATCTACTTGAACAGTTTGGTCTAATGTCTCTATTGTTACAGGCTCTACTCTTTCCTCTTCTTTTCTGTAACGGTTTTCTATTCCAATCAGTTCGTTCTGTAGCATTGTTAGTATATGCGGTGCTTTTGCTCTATATTCTGCTGTTGCTTCTGCATCTAAATCACCTGATGTAAGCATTTCGTCTATTAAAGCCATTGTTCTATTAAAAATATCTTCTGCTAACCTTTTTGTTACCTCCTCAAAAAAAGAGTCCTTTTGGGCTCCTTTTGTCAAGAGATAAACTCTTGAACTTTTTATCCTGAATATGAAGTGAAGTGTGAATAAATTGCGTCTTTCTTTCCTTCAAGAACAAATGTGTCGTAACGAACACGACCTTCTACAAGGTTACCATTGATTCCTGGTGGGTCTCTATGGATTTTATAATCAGTTAATTTCTTAGGGTTGATTGTTGCGATTGGGTGAGTGATGATGAATTCACAGTTTCCAGGTAGGTAAGAACTTGGAACTTTGATTACTGGAACTCCATCAATTTCTCCTACAATTCCCTTGTATGATAACTTAGTAGCCATATCTCCAGTCTTAGTGAATGAAGAGTCTTGCTTAATTGGTTTGTAGAATGAAGTATTAACTACTGCTACTCTACCTTCAGTTGGAACAAGTTTGTTATCTAATGCTTCTTGTCCATCTAAGAATTTTTCATAAGCATTTGCTTTAGAAATTGCACCAGTTCCATAGTTAGAATTTGCTACAGAAGCAGCAGCGATTTCTGCTAATACTTGTTTGTCTTGTGCAGGTACGATTACTTGGTCGATTTGTCTCTTTAGTGCTCTACCAGCATCTTTAACATTTAGTTGGTCTTGGTTATTTCCTTTGTCGATAGTGAATGTAAATGCTTTATCAGTCTTTAATTCATAAGTATCAACATAGTCTTGTAACTCATCAGGATTTCCATAACGAGAAGTTCCTGTTCTTGTGTAGTCATTTAATGCTACAGTTGGAATACGATATACATGAATTGTATCTACTCCATCAAAATTATAATCATTGTTTACCAATGGTGCTGTAAATGATGCTTTTTTGAACGCTTCATCTACTTTTCTTTCGTATTTTTCGGCTAAATTTACTGCCCTTTAAATCATTCCTTCCTTTTATCCGTCTAAGAACCCTTCTAAGAATGGGTCCTCGTCATGTTTTTCATTTGTAGGTCCTGTCTCTGTAACCCCGCCTACTGATGCTTTCGCATTTTTTTCATTTGTTTTTGCAACACTTAATTGTCTTTCTAACTCTTTTAGTCTCCATTCCATATAAGCATCGCTTAACGAACTGTTTTCTGCTTTTTCGAAAACCTCTTTTGGTATATCGTCCGGATTGACGTCAGGAAATCGGTCTAAGAAAGTTTGGTATTCTTTCTTTTTTGCCTCCTCTTTCTCTAATGCTTCCTCTCGCTTTTTAAGTTCGTTCTCCATCTGCTGGTATTTTTTTCTCATTTGACCAGCAGCAATTACTTCCTTAGCAGTTTCTTCTGGAACTCCATTGTTTACCATTTCTTCGATACGGTCTCTTTCTTTGGCTCTTTCTTGTTCTTTCTCGTAAGCCTCTACTTGGTCCATATACTCATCAACAGTAATTCCCATTTCATCTGCTTTGGCTTTAGCATACTTTTCAAGTTTGCTATTTTGTAGATTTTCTAGTTCTTGTAGTTTCTTATCATAATTTAACCCTTTTTGGTAATTAGAAATTAAATCTTCAATAGACTCTACATTGACTTCTTCTTTGTTATACTTTATTTTCCCTTTTAAGG
>Ga0247610_10004221_pt1 | contig 15443 bp, 7 predicted proteins | sample 174DNAGHGhighgp2_FD_193483 | JGI IMG/M metagenome (GOLD analysis project Ga0247610, IMG submission 193483) | Sheep rumen microbial communities from Palmerston North, Manawatu-Wanganui, New Zealand - 1742 DNA GHGhigh gp2 | ecosystem: Host-associated > Mammals > Digestive system > Stomach > Rumen ... | reverse complement strand
CTCTGCAGAGGCTCTTGGCAACAACGTAGCCGACAACCCCTGTCTCGACCAGTACTGGGAGATGTTCTACGCTGGTATCGACGTTTGTAACAACGCTCTGAAGTATGTGCCTACCTGTACAGTCATCGACGACAATAAGAAAGCAGCCTATACTGCTGACGCTCTCTTTCTCCGTGCACTGTACTACTCTCAGATGGTAGCAATGTGGGGCCCGATTCCCTACAACTCAGAGCCCATCGGAGCCATCAATAACAACCCTGTTCGTATCCCAGAAGCTGAGGTATATGCCAATATCCTCAACGACCTGAAGAAAGCGATGGAGAACTACAAGCAGGCCAACGTGATGACACCGAAGGCTGCAACAGCTGCAGGCCGTGCCTACTACTACTCTGCAGAGGCTCTCTATGCCCGCGTTGCTCTCTATGCTGCCTCTTGGCTGGGTGCCAGCAGCGTGAATGGCTTTGGCAACCTCTACACTGAGGCTCTGAACGCAGCTACCGACGTTATCAACAACTCAGGTGCCAAGTTCTATGACCGTTATCAGGACACTTGGAACATGAACAACGAGGAGGCTACTGTCAACACCGAGAACCTCTTTGCAGTTCACTACTCCAACGATCTCTCTGCTGGTCGTGACAACTGCGTACCTTACCGTTTCTCTGATGGTGGTACAGGTCAGTACAACTCTCTGATCACCCGTACAGGCTATAGCCGCCAGGGTGGTAGTGCCTCTCTGTTGATGTTCCCCTCACTGTGGAACAACGGTGCCGACGACCTCGGCGGCAACGGTCAGAAGGACACTCAGGTATTCTTCCGTATGGCTGCTGGTAAGACCACTATCAAGAGTAAGATGACTGGTGAGAACGTTGAGTGCGGTAAGTACTACTCTCCTTACGGACGTGGATTTACCCGCTACCTGCCTTCACTCTACTTCTGGCAGTTGCTGGAGAGCGTTAAAGAGACCGACCAGCGTTACAACGGTACACTGATCACCGCTTATCGCATCCCTTACGAGCTGTCGAAGAATCCTGTGAAGTATCCGAAGATGTCTGAGCAGGAGTTCAAGGACTACGATGAGGCATACAAGGAAGACGGAAACTACTTCAACGGTGGTGGTATCGCCATTCTCTATAGCATCCTCGACGGTAACTCTGCTGAGGGTCAGGCTCTCCAGGCCGAGGCTAAGGACAAGTATCGTCTGCAGTTCGCATTCGGTGGTGACATCCCTGTTTACACCTCTGGCGATCCCGCAACAGCTCTGCCAACTGAGGGTGGTAAGGCCAAGTCTGACGTCTATGGTGACGACCGCTATAAGAGTGAGAAGATCGAAGGACGCCGTTCTTATCCATGTATCAAGAAGTTCCTCGATGACCAGTACAACCCCAGCTATCCTACTCATGACCTGAGCTACCGCGACATCATGGTGCTCCGTTTGGCTGAGATGTACCTCATCAAGGCTGAGGCTGAACTCGCTACTGGCGGCAACGCCCTGAGTACTATCAACGAGCTGCGCACCGCCCGTGCCATCGCTGGTAAGGACAACACCATCAAGGGTACTGTTGATATCGAGACAATCCTGCAGGAGCGCGCTCTTGAGCTCTGCGGTGAGTACCAGCGCTGGTTCGACCTGAAGCGTACCCACACGCTCATCAGCCACGTGAAAGCTTATAACGCACAGGCTTCTGGTAACATTGCTGCCAAGCACTACTATCGCCCGATTCCTCTCAACGAACTCGAGGCTGTAACCAACCGTGCTGAAATCAGTGTTTCTCAGGATGCTAATGGCGTACTCCAGTACACCTCTACCGCCGATGGCATGTGGCAGAATCCTGGATATTAATCCTATTTCTCCATATTCATTCAATCTCCCGTTCAATCGAGCGGGAGATTTTTTTGTAGTCTAACGTTAACATTCTATAATTATCAGATCAGCCATTTTACTTTACCCAAGTGAATACGTTAAATATTAATAACCACACTTATTATCAACAGAACTAACTTTACATATATGAATAAACGTATTCTTTTATCATTGGCTGTGTTTGCCACAACCGTTGGCTGGGCACAAGACCTGAAACTCAATGATCTCGAGTACTTCGAGCGTCAAGGCGTAAACGTACTCGTCTTTAGCAACAGCTTCAACGGCGGTTTCAACGACGAGAAGAACTCTGGTATCGAGGTCATCCATCATGGTGTGCGCACCATCCAGGGAGGAGCCGTCCGTCTGAACAACACCCCGGAGCAATGGGATCTCGTGCCTACGATGACCAGTCGAAAGGTGGATCGTGAGAAGGGAACCATCGAGGTGGGACTACGCTACGATTACTATGATTTTGACAGCCGCGTCGTGGTCACAGCCAAAGGCAAGGCTGTAGAGATTGCCGTATGGCTCGACAAGCCCGTCCCAGAGAAACTGGCTGGCGAAGCAGGTTTCAATCTGGAGTTCCTGCCCTCGCAATACTGGCTAAAGACATTCACGATGGACGGTCGACTGAACCGTTTCCCACGTTATGCCACCAGTCAGACCATCGCTCGTCCAAACAGTGAAAAGCCCCGTCAGTTTAAAGGCTTCAAGACCTACGACGATCGTGGTACCGATCAGTTTGTCGATCCCCTACCCCTCGAGACTGGCCACGCTATCGTGATGGCTGCCGACGCCCCTGAGCGGATGGTGCGTATCAGCAGTGACGATGCCGAGTTGAAACTCTATGACGGACGCATGCTGGCACAGAACGGTTGGTTCGTACTGCGCAGTGTACTGCCAAAGGGAAAGACGGGTAAGGTCGTCACATGGACGGTAGAGCCTCACGCCATCCCAGGATGGATCCGGGAGCCGAATATCGGCTTCTGTCAGGTAGGCTACACCCCGGACCAGCCTAAGGTTGCCGTCATCGAACTCGACAAGCAGGACAAGCCCCAGACCTCTGCCTCGCTCATGCGCATCAAGGCCGACGGCAGTACTGAGGAGGCCTACAAGGGCGACATCCAGAACTGGGGGCCCTACTTCAAATACAACTATGTGAAGTTCGACTTCTCATCAGTGCGCGAGCCTGGCGTCTACTACATCCAGTATGGCCATACGAAAACCAACAATTTCCTCATCGACGAGCATGTCTACGACAAGATTACCGATGCCACCACCGATGTCTGGGTGCCCATCCACATGAACCACATGTACGTCACCGAAGGCTATCGCACCTGGCATGGAGAACCTTTCAAGGAGGGCTATCTACAGGCACCTGAGAGCGACCACTTCGACCTGCACCGCCAAGGACCAACCACAGACACAAAATACAAACCCTACGAGCTTATTCCCGGTCTGAATGTCGGAGGTTTCTTTGATGCAGGTGATTTCGACATTGAGACGGGCTCAAACATCAGCGTGGTACAGAATTTCATCCGTGCCTGGGAGTTGTTCAAGCCCTTGCGCGATGAAACCTTCGTCAGCCAGAAACAGCGCTACGTCGACCTTCACCGTCCTGACGGGGTGCCCGACATCCTGCAGTTTATCGAGCATGGCACACTCAACCTCGTGGCTCAGGCTGAGCAGATCGGCCACATGGCACAGACGCTCTCAAACTCTATCCTCGACAACTATCATCATCTGGGCGATGCTGCATCCATCACCGATGGTCTGCACTATGATCCCAGTCTGAAGCCCTATGAGGTATCTGCTGATGGCAAACGCAGTGGCACACCCGATGACATGTGGGCCTTCACCACGCGTAATCCCTATCTCGACCTCCGTGCCGCCACCATGTTCGCTGCTGCCAGTCGTGCTCTTCGAGGCTATAACGACAACCTGGCCGAGCGTGCCCTCACCCAGTCGAAACGACTCATGAAGGAGGGTACGGAACTCATAAAAGAACTTGCAGCTAAAGGCCGCCAGAATGTGACCGACTACAGTTGGCTCGACGGCTTCGAATTTGGAAGCAATTCTGCTGCCAAACCCGACAAAAAGCGTCAGAAACTGATGGAGCGCAGTCGCAGGAATAGTGAACTGTTAGGCGATATGGCAACAAACCTGCAGCTCTACGGAGCCACACAGGATAAGCAGTATCTCAACAACTTCGAAAAGCAGATATGGGACGCTCTCGAACTGGCACTGCCTTACAACATGCAGACAGCTCTCGACGCCGTACCATATATGGACGAAGCCTACAAGCAGAAACTGCGTCCCTACGTGGAAAAGTACAAGGACTACATCCAGAACTTCGACAAGCAGAATCCCTATGGTGTACCCATCGGACTGGGCAACTGGGCTGGTGTAAACATGGTGCTCAACTTCGGTATCGCCGTGAACTATGCCCACCTTTATTATCCTGATATCGTCAGCAAGGATGAGATCTATCGCGTTGCCAACTGGCTTTATGGCTGTCATCCCTATCACAACTACTCGTTCGTAGCCGTTGTAGGAGCAGCCCGCCCCAAGCAGGTGTTCTATGGGAACAACCGTGCCGACTTCTCTGCAATCCCAGGCAATGTGGCGCCCGGTCTGCTGTTCCGCAAGCCCGATCATTTTGAGAATTTCGACGACTGGCCCTTCCTCTGGGGACAGAATGAAGGCACCATCGCTGGCAATACCCAGTACATCATTTTTGGTTCAGCCTTCAAGAACTTAGTCCAAAAACAATAGTATTCTCCATAAGAGTTCCCCCACTCCAATTTGAGTGAGGGAATTCTTTTTTTCCTTCAAAATGCTTTGGTCTCAATTAAAAACCGTATCTTTGTGGCGTGATTTGAATATGACAGCTAATGGCAAAAGAACAATCAGCGACAAGGGAAAGGCAACGGACGGACCTGAAGGAACCGCGACGCTATAAGGTGACCATCTACAACGATGACTTCACCACCATGGAGTTTGTAGTGAAAATTCTGACGCAAGTATTTTTCAAGAGTGAGACTGAGGCTGAGGCGCTGATGCTCCAAGTTCACCACTCCGACAAGGCTGTGGTGGGCATATACAGCTATGATGTGGCGACCTCGAAAGTAAGGAAAGCAACGAGAATGGCCCGCGAAGCAGGCTTTCCGCTTCGTCTGACCGTTGAACCAGAAAAAGAGTAATATGGCAGAAATCAAACAAACGGAACGCGCAGCCAGAGTGCTGAAAGACACGATGGACTGCTGCAAAGACTACAGACATGAGTTCGTGATGCCAGAACACCTGTTACTGGTATTGGCAGACGAGTTCAGTTTTTACAAAATCCTCAACATCTTTTATCCGATCGAAAGGTTTGTGGAACGACTGGAAGAGAAGTTGGATAATATAGAGACTATACCTGAGGGAACAGATTACGAACCTGAAGCCTCGATACAGATGGAGCAGGTGATTGAGATGGCCTGTGGACAGGTCATCAACAGCAGTGCTACAGCACTGGACCTGCCACACCTCGTGATGGGTATCTTACAGTTGAAAGAGTCATGGGCATGTTATCTGCTGAAAGACGCATTAGGCGACAAGGAGAGCAATTTCATGAGTGAACTGATCAGTGCCTATGAGTTTGACGACCATCTTGCAGAGGAAACAGGCGAACACCAGCACGAAGCAGCCTGGCGACGACTGGTAACCTGCATGAATGAACTTTACAAAAGCCATAATCCACTGATAGGTCGTGAGCAGGAACTGGAGCGCACGATCCAGGTACTATGCCGTCGCGACAAGAATAATCCGCTGCATGTAGGTGAACCTGGTGTGGGCAAGACAGCCCTCATCTGGGGACTGGCAAGGATGATTGAAGAAGGACGCGTGCCCAAACGCCTGAAGGGCAGTCGCATCTACCAACTTGATATCGGGACACTGTTGGCGGGTACACAGTATCGCGGTGACTTCGAGAACCGAATCAAGCAGATCATGGACGGCATTCAGGAAGAGAGCGACAAGAATATCGTCTACATCGACGAGATACACACGCTGGTGGGCGCAGGTGCTACCGGTGAGGGATCAATGGACGCGTCGAACATGTTGAAGCCGTATCTGGAGACAGGTTCCATCCGCTTTATCGGCTCTACAACCTACGAAGAATACAACCGTCACTTTTCGCGGTCAAAAGGATTGGTGCGCAGATTCCAACAGATAGATATTCCAGAACCGACACCAGATGAGACGAAACACATCCTGAGGCAGTTGCGCGAACAATACGAGCAGTATCACGGCGTGACTTACGACGAGGCTGCACTCGACTATGCTGTGGACGCAAGCTATAAGTTCGTGAACGACCGATTCCTGCCCGACAAGGCTATCGACCTGATTGACGAAGCAGGCGCCAGCGAGGAAGTAAGAGGGGAAAATGCTCATGGAAGAGTAACGAAAGCAGAGATATCAGATGTGCTGGCCAAGACCTGTAAGGTGGATGCTATGGCCATGAACGAGGAAGACGACAATTCACAACTGGAGACACTGGCTCCACGGTTACTGTCGAAAATCTACGGTCAAGACGAAGCCATCAGACAAGTCGTGGAATCAGTTCAGTTGTCCAAAGCAGGTTTGACCGATGATAACAAGCCATTGGCCTCTCTGTTGTTTGTAGGACCTACAGGTGTAGGAAAAACGGAGGTGGCACGCGTGCTGGCTAAAGAGCTGGGGATTACCCTGCTACGCTTCGACATGAGTGAATACACAGAGAAGCACACTGTAGCCAAACTGATAGGATCGCCAGCAGGTTATGTGGGTTATGAGGACGGTGGTCTGCTGACAGATGCCATCCGCAAGACGCCTAACTGCGTGCTGCTGCTCGACGAGATTGAGAAGGCGCATCAGGATATCTACAATATTCTGCTACAAGTGATGGATTATGCCAAGCTGACAGACAACAAGGGACGCAAGGCAGACTTCCGTAACGTGATTCTCATCATGACCTCGAATGCAGGTGCACAGTATGCAGGGCAAGCAAACATAGGCTTTACAGGTAAGGTATCGCGAGGCGAGGCGATGTTGAAGCAGGTGAAGAAAACCTTCAAGCCCGAATTTATCAATCGACTGACGGGAACAGTGGTATTCAATGATATGGATCGGGAGATGGCCACACTGATTCTGAAGAAGAAGCTGGGTGAATTGCAAGAGAAACTGGCAACAAAGCAGGTAACGATGACGCTGAGCGACGAGGCGTTCGAACTATTACTCAAAGAAGGGTTCACGCATGAATATGGTGCCCGTGAGATGGATCGTGTGATTGCCCAGCGACTGAAGCCCCTGCTCATGAAAGAAATACTTTTCGGCAGTCTGAAACATGGCGGCAACATTGAGGTTGTAACAAAAGATGGCAGTTTATCAATTAGATAAAGACCTATGGTTTCCTGACCCACATCTGGGCGAAGACGACGGGCTGGTAGCAGTGGGCGGTGACCTCAGTGTAGACCGTCTGCTATTGGCTTATTCCAACGGGTTCTTCCCTTGGTTCTCGTATCGTAACAATCAGGAGCCTCTGTGGTTTTGTCCGCTGCAACGCTTCGTCATCTTCCCCAGTGAGATTCATGTGAGTCACTCCATGCAGCAACTGATCAACAAAGGCCAGCTAAAGCCCACCATCAACAAGGACTTCGAGGGTGTCATCCAAGGTTGTGCCACAGCGCAGAACCGTAACAAAGAAGAAGGAGCCTGGCTGGGGCCTAACATGATCGAAGCCTACACTGAGTTACATCGACAAGGTTTTGCGGCAAGTGTAGAGATTTGGGATGAAGACCGTCTGGTGGGAGGGCTCTATGGGGTAAACCTCGGAAACGCCTTCTTTGGCGAAAGCATGTTTTCGCTCGTACCTAATGCCTCGAAGCTGGCACTCATCCATCTGGCCCGTATGTTCGAGATCTTGGGTGGCAAACTCATCGACTGTCAGTTTGAGACACCTCATCTCCGTTCGATGGGCGGAAGATTTATCCCCTACGAAGAATATATCAGCATCATTTCCAGTGTATAGTATAAAGGCTCGCAGTCATTGCGAGCCTTTATATGATGCAAACTTCTTGCGTGGTCAAATCACGTGGAGACCGAGGAATACCATCAAGCCGTTCATCAGGATCCAGAAGATTGCAAACGGCATCGTCTTACGCATGATATCACCATCCTGTCCCTCCATGTCGCAGGCTGCAGTAGCAATCGCTATACTCTGCGGTGAAAGCAGCTTACCACCCTCAGAACCAGCGCAGTTGGCAGCAGCGAGCCAGTTGGTCTCACTACCACTGACACCGAAGAAGGTTCCCTGATTGACCAGTCCAAGGTCGCTAGCAGCAGTAGCCTGGAGTTTTCCGAAGAGGATATTGGCATTCGTAGCACTACCCGTTACGAAGGTACCAATAGAACCGATCAGCGGTGCGAAGAATGGGAAAGCAGCACCTGTGAGCAGCACAAGTCCCTTAGCGATATCGTTGGTCATACCTGTATTGTTCATCAGCATAGCCATCGCAACGAGACAGCAGATGGTGACCACCGTCTTTTGCAGATTGATGGTGGTCTTGGCCAACAACTTCATCAGACGACCAAAACTCATACCCTGAATCAGACCACCGATGACGGCACCGAGGAAGATCATCAGACCTGCATTCGACAACCAGCCAAACTTAAACGTGTTGCCAATGACGGGTAATTCAAACTTGGTGACGAGTGTCTGATTGAGCAGTTCGTTGATAGGAGGCACAATCTTACTGCTGATGAGAATGAAGAAGATAATCAGTCCATAGACACTCCAAGCCTTGAGGGTCTTCACAGTGCCAAACTTCTTCTTCTCGACAATCACCTCGTCAGCAGGATTCTCGTCCTTGATGAAGAGCTTGTTATAAATGAGCATCGCGATGATGGCTGCCACTGAGCCAAGGATGGCAGGCGTCTCAGGACCGATCCAGTGAGCACAGCAGAACTGGACAACGATAGAGAACGAACCAACAAAGAGGGCGATGGAGAGATTTTTCAGAATCTTCGTTCGGTCAGTCATCATCAGGATAAGGAACGGGGTGATGAAGAACATCAGAGAGAGCTGCAAGATGATGAAAGTGGCCACCTCGCAAAGTTCCTCGGGTGTAGCCACGCCACTGGCTGCCACCTGATTGGCAAGTGTCGTAGCAGGCAGACCTACAGCGCCAAAACCTACGGCTACAGTATTGGCTACCAGACAGATAACAGCAGAGAACATCGGCTTGAATCCCAGTCCGATCAGGATGGCAGCAGGGATAGCCACAGCCGTTCCGAAACCAGCCATACCCTCGAGCACACCACCAAGGCCCCACGTCAGCAGCAATACGAGTAGACCCTTATCTGAAGTCATCTGGATAAACTGAGTCTTAATGGTCTCTATCTCCTTCGTCTCGCAAAGGATGTTATAGCTGAAGATGGCGCAGATAATAATCAGGATGATGGGGAAGCAGGCTTTCAGAAAGCCCTCAATCACCGACCATAGGGTGATGCCAAAGATGGAGGCACCTGCATACTTTGCGGGCACAATGCCCATGGCAGGCACAGCAAACAGGGCAAGAAGAATTGTTACAACAAGAGTGACTACCGCACTCTTGTAACCTGATACTTTAAAGCCCATCATCAAAACAATGAGCAAGAGAATTGGGATTACGGAAATAAGAGCAGTCATAGGTTTGAATATTTATATATTTTTGGCAAATATACGAAGAATCCATGAGATAAAGACAATTATTATGTGAAAAAATCAAAAATGGCAGAAAACTAATCACGGCACACTCACTTTTTTCACTTCTTTTTCGTATCTTTGCCCCAAAGTATAACGTAAAAACCAGAAAGTGCTATGATGAATCAATTTCTTGCCGACCTAAGGCAGCTGATGCCTTCAGACCGTATTTACACCGACGAATTACGTACCCTCGGATGGGGAACCGACGCCAGTTTCTACCGGCAGATACCTAAAGTGGTGATTCGCAGCGATGGCGAAGCCGAGATCTCAAAGATTGTTGGGCTCTGCCAGAAATACAAGTTGCCTTTCACTTTCCGTGCAGCTGGTACCTCTCTTTCTGGTCAGAGTTGCACAGACAGTGTGCTGATCGTTGCTGGCAAGCACTGGGAGAAATATGAAATCGGTGAAAATCAGGACACCATCAAGTTGCAGCCTGGAATCGTAGGTGCCAAAGTCAATGAAATTCTGAAGCCCTATGGGCGCGTATTCCCTCCCGACCCTGCCTCAATAGGAAGTGCGATGGTGGGAGGTATCGTCGTCAACAATGCCTCAGGCATGAACTGCGGTGTACATGCCAACAGCGACCGTATGATGGTTTCGGCACGCATCATTCTGACTGACGGTACGGTGCTTGACACAGGTTCGGAAGAGAGTCGTGAGGCTTTCAGAAAGAGTCATCCGGAATTTCTAAAAAAGATTGAGGCCTTGCGCGACAAAGTGAGAGCCGACGAAGAACTGGCCTCGCGCATACGTATCAAATATAGTATAAAGAACGTGACGGGTCTGAACCTGCGCCCTCTGGTGGCTTACGATGATCCCTTCGATATCATTGCTCACTCAATGGTGGGCAGTGAGGGTACGTTAGCCTTCCTATCGGAGGTAACGATGAAGACGCTCTACGACTACAAGTACAAAGCCTCAGCGATGGTTTACTTCCTGACGATGAAGGAGAGCTGTGAGGCGGTAGTAGCGATGAAGAAACTGAAGGCAGGTGATGAGGATTTGAAGATGAGCGCAGAGAATCTCGCGGTGAAGAGTGCCGAGATGCTCGACTACATGTCGCTCAACTCTGTGGACGATCCCGTGTTCCTGCAATACAAGAAAGATGTGGATGCCGGCAAGATTGAAGGTGTGAAGCCAGGCGACTACCACAACCTGACGGCTATTCTTACGGAGACCAAGGGCGTCACCCACGAGCAACTGTTGGAGAAAATCGAAAAGATCAAGGCATGTCTGGGGCAGTTCAAACTCTATATCCCAGCAGAGTTTACGGAAGATCCTGCCGTCTACGGCAAGTACTGGGCCATCCGAAGCGGTATCTTCCCCAGTGTGGGCGGTACACGCCCCATCGGCACCTCGTGTCTTATCGAGGATGTAGCCTTCCCCATCGAGAGTCTGCCTGAGGCTACAGTGAAATTGCAGAAGCTGATAGCCGATCACGGCTACAACGATGCCTGTATCTACGGTCACGCCTTTGAGGGCAACTACCACTTCATCCTAAACCAGAGTTTTGCTGATGAACACGAGGTGGCACGCTATGCAGAGATGATGCGCGACGTGGCCAAACTGGTGGTGGAAGGCTACGACGGTTCGTTGAAAGCAGAACACGGCACAGGTCGTAACATGGCGCCATTCGTGAAGTATGAGTGGGGAGAGAAGGCTTACGAGACGATGAAAGAACTGAAGGCTATCTTCGATCCTGAAGGACTGCTGAATCAGGGTGTCATCTTCAACGATGATCCTGACTGTTTCATCAAGTGTCTGAAGCCACTGCCGGTGCTCGACTACGACTTTGCCAGTGTGCCAGATGGCGGACACTATCTGATGGATCCCAAGCTCTCAACAGCCAAGGAAACCATCGAACAGGTGAAGCGGGCCAACAAGTGTATCGAGTGTGGATTCTGTGAGGTGAACTGTATGTCGTGCGGACTGACACTCTCTTCAAGGATGCGTATTGCCGTTCAGCGCGAAATCCGCGAACTGGAAGTTACTGGGCGCGATCCTCAACGGGCAGCCACACTGCGCAAACAATATAAGTACTATGGTGACCAAACCTGCGCGACAGATGGTCTTTGCTCAACTTCGTGTCCGATGAAGATCAACACAGGCGAACTGACTCACCTCATACGTCAGCTCGATATGAACAAATCGAAGCTGGGCTATCAGGTCGGTGAGTTTGCTGCCAACCACATGGCAGGCATCAAATCGGGATTGCGCGTGGTACTCGATGTGGCACATCTGGCTCACATCACCCTTGGTCCCACGCTGATGACCAACGTCTGCAGGACAATGAACAAGATGGGTATGCCACTCTGGACGACAGCCATGCCTCTGAAAAAAAGGCAGCCCAAGAAATCAGACCTCACACAGTTTATCATCGAGAAGTCGATTCCTCATAAGGAGGAAGAACATTCTGACCTGAAGGTAGTCTATTTCCCCAGCTGTATCAATCAGACAATGGGACTCTCAAAAGAGGCTCCTGTGAAACATGCCCTCGTCGACGAGGTGATCCAGTTGATGGCAAAGGCCGGCTACGAAGTCATCTTCCCCGAAGGTATGGAGCGGATGTGCTGCGGACAGATATGGGAATCGAAGGGGATGCTCGACATTGCCGACCGTAAGAGTGCCGAACTGGAGAAAGCCCTCTGGGAAGCATCCGAGAATGGCAAGTATCCGGTGCTCTGCGCCCAGAGCCCTTGCCTGCATCGCATGCGCAAGGTGATGAAGAAGATGAAACTCTACGAGCCTGCTGAGTTTATCATGACCTACCTCGTGGATCGTCTCGATTTCCATCCGACAGACAAGCGCATCGCCCTGCACCTGACCTGCTCTACGCGCCAGATGGGTGTCGATAAGGATATGATTGCCCTCGCGAAGTTGTGCTCCACCAATGTCTATCTGCCTGAAGGTGTGGGCTGCTGTGGATTTGCTGGCGATCGCGGATTCACCTTCCCAGAACTGAACAAGTATGGATTAAGAAAACTCCGCCCGCAGATTGAGAAGAACAAGATCGAGGTGGGCTACTCGAACAGTCGTACCTGCGAGATTGGTCTGGAGGCCAACACGGGCATCCCCTATATGAGTATCATCTATCTGGTAAACATCTGTACCACCCCTAAAAAAGAATAAGACATAACATACCAACAACCATAAAGAAAATGAAAAAATTAATTCTATTATCCATCAGCCTGATGGTGACATTAGGACTGACGGCCAAAGAGAACAAGTCCTGTCAATTAATGGATTTCGGCTGGCAGTTCTCTCAAAACGGAAAAAGTATAACCGTGGATCTGCCACACGATTGGGACATCTATAAAGGCCCTAACCCAGACAAAGGAGCCACTGGCACAGGAGGCGGGTGGTTTGATGGTGGCAAAGGTGAATACAAGAAGATGTTCGCCACCCCCAGCGCAGAACTGGTAAAGCTCCACTTCGAAGGCGTTTACCAGCATGCCGAAGTCTTCATCAATGGTCAGAAGGCAGGACAGCATGCATACGGCTACACACCGTTCACGGTAGATGTCACACCATATTTATATGAAGACAAGCGACTGAACGAAGTGGTAGTGAAGGTCGACAATTCACAACAGCCCAACTGTCGCTGGTATAGTGGCTCAGGCATCTACCGCCACGTGTGGATGCTGACGATGCCGAAGGTACACATCGCTGAGAATGGCGTCTTCGTAACAACCACAGAAGTCTCAGCAGAAAAGGCAAAAGTGAAGGTGGAAGTGGAAGTAGTGAATGAGTCGGATGAAGCTTGTCAGACAAAAGTGGCTGTCAAAGGTTGCTCTGAACAGGCTGTCAGCCTGAAAGCTGGCGAGAGACAGAAGGTAACTTTTGAATACACCATCGACAAGCCACAACTCTGGTCGCCAGAGACGCCTCACCTCTATACTGCCGAGGTGACGCTAAATGGCGAGAAGTCGGAGACAGTCAACTTCGGTGTACGCTCATTCTCATTCGATGCAGAGAACGGCTTTATGCTCAACGGCAAGAAAGTGCTAATCAACGGAGCCTGCGTACACCACGACGATGGTATTCTCGGAGCAATGGCATTTGATGCTGCCGAAATTCGAAAGGTAAGACAGATGAAGGAGGCTGGGTTCAACCTCATCAGAACCTCGCACAATCCTACTACCCGTGCCTTCCTCGACGCCTGCGACTCGATAGGTATGCTTGTCATCGACGAGGCCTTTGACGGCTGGCGCACACAGAAGAATCCATTCGACTACTCGACCGTCATCGATTCATGCTATCGCGAAGATATACATGCCCTCGTGGGGCGCGACAGAAATCACCCAAGTGTCATCTCATGGAGTATCGGCAACGAGGTGATGGAGCGCAAGGACATCCGAGTGGTCTACACTGCGCGACTTCTGAAGGCTGCTATTCTCGAAAAAGACACCACACGCCCTGTTACCGAAGCCCTCTGTTCATGGGACAGCGACTGGGAAATCTATGATCCCCACGCAGAAGTACTCGACGTGGTTGGCTATAACTATATGATCTTCAAACATGCCTCCGACCACCAGCGCGATCCGAAGCGCATCATGTGGCAGACGGAGAGTTTCCCGCGCGACGCTTTCAGGAACTGGGCCATTACAAACGATTTCAACTACGTAGTGGGCGATATCGTCTGGACAGGTCTCGACTACCTCGGCGAATCAGCCATTGGGCGCTATTACTATCAAGGAGAGCGTGAAGGTGAGCATTATGTAGAGGGCGGTATGCCTGAATGGCATGGGGCCTACTGCGGTGATGTCGACATTACAGGCTGGCGCAAGCCCATCAGTCACTATCGAGAGACGCTGTGGAGCGACAAAGCAAGCCTATATATGGCCGTCAAGGAGCCCGACGGCTATTTCGGCACGATACATCAGACCGCATGGAGCGTATGGCCCACATGGGAGTCATGGTCCTGGAAAGGATGGGAAGGCAAGCCTGTAGAGGTGGAAGTCTATACCAAGCAGCCCGAGGTTAAGCTCTATCTGAACGACCAACTGATAGAGACTAAAAATGTGAATCGCGACACGCAGTTCAAGGCCGTATTCGCCATCAACTATCAACCTGGTACGTTACGTGCCGAAGCAGGTGAAGAGCGTGTTGAACTCAGTACAGCAGGCGAACCTGCAAGACTGCGCCTGACGGCAGACCGTCGTTCTATCAAAGCCAACGGACAGGATTTGGCCTTCGTCACCATCGAGGTTGTCGACCAAGAAGGTCGCGTTTGCCCTGAAGCTGCCATTCCTTGCGAGGTCAGTGTCAGCGGCAGTGGTAAACTGCTGGCTGCTGCCAGTGCGGATCTGAAGGACACTGAGCCCTACACTTCGCCACGTGTGAAGACTTGGAAGGGACGAGCCCTGATTGCCGTACGCAGCGCGCAGAAGACCGGGCGTGTAAATCTCAGCGTCGAGAGCAATTTGCCAACCGCCAAGCTCAGCATTGTCACGACAAAGTAAGGCTATGTCTGAAAAAGATGAAAAATAGATATGAAAAGATTTAAGTCAACAATAGGATTTATATGCGCAGCCCTCATGCTGACAGCTTGCGGACAGCAGAACAAAAACGAAACAGCTATGGATTTTACAGATGATGTTCAGGCGGCACTCGCCGACAGCGGGCACATCGATTTAAACAGCCTTCAGTGGACACGTGAGCCAAAGGGCTACGAGGTGAAGGGCGACACCATCCTTATCACCACTGCACCAAAGACCGACCTCTGGCAACGCACTTACTATCACTTCCAGAACGACAATGCGCCCGTACTGCAGCTGAAGACCCGCGAGAAGTTCTTCAGCTTTGTGGTGAAGACCG
>Ga0247610_10004220_pt1 | contig 15447 bp, 8 predicted proteins | sample 174DNAGHGhighgp2_FD_193483 | JGI IMG/M metagenome (GOLD analysis project Ga0247610, IMG submission 193483) | Sheep rumen microbial communities from Palmerston North, Manawatu-Wanganui, New Zealand - 1742 DNA GHGhigh gp2 | ecosystem: Host-associated > Mammals > Digestive system > Stomach > Rumen ... | reverse complement strand
AGCGGCACGCGAGCTGGGTTCAGAACGTCGTGAGACAGTTCGGTCTCTATCTATTGTGGGCGTAGGAAATTTGCGGAGGTCTGACACTAGTACGAGAGGACCGTGTTGGACGAACCTCCTGTGCATCAGTTGTCCCGCCCGGGGCATGGCTGAGTAGCAGCGTTCGGTTCAGATAAGCGCTGAAAGCATCTAAGCGCGAAGCTGGCTCCAAGATTAGATTTCCATTGAGGGTCGTCGTAGACTACGACGTTGATAGGCTGCAGGTGTACAATGGTGACATAAAGCCGAGCAGTACTAATTGCCCGAAATCTTTTTCTTAAGAAGGTTTCTTTGATGACTTCGATATGTCGATATCTCGATTTCTCGATATATCGCATATCCATCGCAGAATACCAATCGTAATCACTTCTAATTCAATACGTCAATACTTTAGGTGAGAGTAGGGAGTTTTGTCTGGAGTTTGATAACTAACAACTTGTAACTATCGAACTTCGCTAAACGCTAAACTCTAAACTCTCAACTTTACAGAAACAATTAAGGTGGTTATAGCGCTGAGGTCCCACCCCTTCCCATTCCGAACAGGGTCGTTAAGCTCAGCAACGCCGATGGTACTGCATGTTGTGGGAGAGTAGGTAGCCGCCATTTTCAGAACCCTTGAGGAACTAATCCTTGAGGGTTCTTTGTTTTGTCACGCCTTGTATTTACAATGGTTTCGTCTTGTTACGTTGGTTTCGTCTTGTTGCGTTGATCTCGTCTTGTTACGTTGTTCACCCTCCCTCCCACCCTTCAATGGGGTCCCCAAAGAGCGCTAACGTAGTGCACTCTTTGGGGAGAGCGGAGGCATCGGTCGCTTTTATGACGCGTGCGTCATCCATGCGACCCGATTGCCGAACGCGACACCCGCCCGACCCACCCACAATGGTTTCTTGCATTGATTCCAGTCCACTACCTCCGGTGGCATTGTTCTTTGTTGTTATTTAGGTGTATATTGGGGTGTCCTGTGCTCGCGATTTCATGAGCGAGTTATTTTGTCCATTCTCCCTGCATGTCATGCAGGTCTCCATTGTTGGCTTTGTCTATTGCGTTCAGATTGTATCTGAACAACAGCTCCTCAGAGCCGCTAGCATCGACCTGGAGGATTGCCTTGACTTGGCAATCCGAAAAGGGAAGGCGGTCGGGGAGACCAAGCCGACCGAGAGTAAAAATGGGCGATAAAGTCCATCGCCCTACATCGTGCACTTTGCGATCATTTTTGAGCGCAGTATATGCTATGCTGTCTTGCTCTCGGTGCGCCCGGGGTCCCCACAATCAACGTGCAGTGGGGTGTCCTTTCCACCGAACCGTATTTTGCATCTCGGTCACATTTTGTAACCTCTAATCGCCTTTCCCGTTAATTTTTCCACTTTTCTCTTCCTTTTTGCAAAAATATTCACCTCCCTCTTGCATATTTGTATTTTTTTTTGTACCTTTATCGGCTTTTATTATTTGTCGTTGTCGCAATTGCTGTTTACTATGAAAAAAATGAGATGTACTTATATTTTCCTCCTGACCTTTTTAGTCATGATGGTAGCGTGTCAAAAGCAAGATACGGCTCTGTGTGAGTTAGATTACTTAATTGAAGGGCGTTATGCCATACATGCCCATCACCAAAACGACTTGGATTCGTTGTGTCGGATGCCGATGGAGCAGTTGAACGACCGAGACCGTTTTGAGCTCTACGGGCAGATATTTGACCGCTACCGTGCGTTCAATATTGATTCGCAACTTGTATATGCAGACAAACGTCTGGCTCTATCTCGAAGCATTGATGACGCGTTTTATCGGGAAACGGCGCAGATGAATATGTCGGAAGTGATGATGCGTTTAGGTATGTATCATGATGCTATTCAATATCTTGATTCATCGTCAGCAAAAGGAGTGATAGATGTGTTGTATCCGTATTATTACAATCTTCGTCGCACGCTATACGGATTGATGGCTGATTTTGCTATATCTGAGGCCCAGCAGACTTCCTATCTCTCTCTTAAGCGGCTTTATACCGACTCGTTGATGCAGGTGCAAGAGCCCGGTTCGTTCTATCAAGAGGTAGTGCATGCCGACGGGCTATGTGCGGAGGGGCAGTACACCGAGGCTCTTGAATTGCTGAGCCGATATGAATCTCAACACTCTATCAGTGCAGACCAGCAGGCGATCAGTGCTATCACCAAGGCACAGATATACCATAAGCTGGGCATGACAGATCAAGAGAAAGAGCAGCTGATCATCTCAGCTTGCAGCGATATGCAGGCTGCAATCCGGGAGTATATATCTCTGCGTGAGTTGGCATTACTATTATATCACTCAGGTGATATTGACAATGCTTACCGCTATATGCGTTGTGCCATTGAGGATGCCAAGGCCGGCTGTGCTCGCGGCCGAACTATTGAGTTGGGCATGCTCTATCCTATTATTGAGAGCGCCTACCAGCGGCATGAACAGGTTCGCCACCGACTGCTGATAGGATTTATGAGTAGTATAGTGCTTGTAGCCGCATTGCTGGCGGTGTTCCTGCTGTACAATGCCCGTCAGCGCAGGCGGTTGGCATCGCTGAACAAACAATTGCAGGTGACTTACTCCGAGTTAAAGGAAAGTGACCAGATTAAAGCCATGTATGTCGGTCGGTATATGGAGATGTCGTCGCTGCTGATTGACCGCTTCGACTCGTGGCGCAAAGCATTGAATCAGCAATTCAAGAACAACGAGATAGCCAAGGTGCAACAGGAACTGGCTTCGCACCATTTTACTCAAGAACAGTTGGCGGCCTTCTATCGCAATTTCGACGAGGCGTTCCTCAATATCTTTCCCAACTTCATTAACGATGTCAAGCAGTTGCTGGTGGATGGCACAGAGTTCCGCATCAAGTCGGGCGAACAACTCAATACGGACCTGCGTGTACTATGTTGTATCCGTTTGGGAATAACTGACAGCGCTAAGATAGCATCGTTCCTGCGCTACTCTTTATCTACTATATTTAATGCCCGCACGCGTATGCGAAATCTGGCTAAAGGGGATAGGGATAGTTTCGAAAAGAAGGTCGCAATGCTCTAAAGCGGCCTTTTTGCTATGTTCGGTTCACTACTTTTTTCTTACGGTGGGCTAACTCATTAGTATATGAAAATCAGCAAAATGTGGGTTTTGTACATGCAAAATCCACTACTTTTTGCTTGCGCGTTATTGCGTATGTGAAAAAAAAGTAGTAACTTTGCATCGTTTTTAGAAAACAGATATCATGAAAAATTAACAATCCGATACGTATGAAGAGTATTCGATTTTTCTCCATTCTAAGCATTCTGCTATGTATCGTCTTGTCGGTCCGGGCGCAGGTTAGTGGCGTTGTTGTGGATAACACAGGTGAGCCGCTAATCGGTGTGAACGTTATGGTTAAAGGTACGACCATAGGAACGATTACAGATTTTGACGGCAATTTTGCCATTGATGTAGCCCCTCCGGCTACGATTGTAGTCAGTTACATGGGCTATGACACTAAAGAGTTGGAAGTGGTTGGCAGCGAACCTGTCAACATCACTCTTACAGAAAGTACCGAACTCTTGGAAGAGGTTGTTGTCATCGGTTACGGCGTACAGAAAAAGAGTGACTTGACTGGTAGTATCGCTCAGGTTAGCGACAAGGATCTGCAGAAGCAACCGTCACCATCGCTTGGTGCTGCTTTGGAAGGGCGTGCTGCCGGTCTGCAGGTTACCGGTTCCGGTGCACCGGGTAGCAATGTGAGCCTGAACATTCGTGGTATTGGCAGTATCAACAACTCCGAACCGCTGATTGTGATTGACGGTGTACCAACTGATGTTCCGCTAAACATGATCAACATGGATGATGTTGCCAGTGTGGATGTACTCAAAGATGCCTCGGCTACGGCTATATATGGTTCGCGCGGTGCGTATGGTGTAGTAATCATCACCACCAAGAAAGGTAGCAACGAGAAGGGACACATCAGCTTGAAAGCCTCGTTCGGTTTTGACCAGATTCAGCGAACATTACCACTGCTCAAGGCCTATCAGTTTGCCTCGCTGCACAATGAGATGATGGCTGCTGCCGGTCAGCCGCAGAACCCTGCGTTTGCCGACCCGAACGCTTTGGGCGATGGTACGGATTGGATAAGCGAACTTTATCAGTTTGCTCCCACGCAGAACTACGCCATCAGCTATAGCGGTGGTACAGAGAAGAGCAACTTCTACGTATCCGGCGCATATTTTGATCAGAAAGGTATCATTAAGACCACTGATTACAAGCGTATTACCTTGCAGTTCAACCATGACACCAAACTGTTTGACTGGTTGCGTTTCGGGCACAAGTTAAGTCTGAACCACGACATCAAAGCGCAGGGAAACTATGACATCCAGAATACCATGCGTGCACTGCCTACGCAGGCAATTAAGAACGAGGACGGCTCATGGGCTGGTCCTGTCGGTCTGGCAATGTATGTAGGAGACATAGCTAACCCTATCGGCAAGATGATGGAGAACAGCAGTCAGACCAAGGGTTATAATCTGTTAGGTAACATCTACGCCGAGATTACTCCTATTGACTGGCTCATCTTCCGAACAACGTTTGGCATGCAAATGTTGTTCTGGGATTCCGAAGGATGGACTCCGCAATATGATTGGCAGCCCATTGCTCAGCCGGAGTCGGAGCGTAGCCGTAGTTTCAACAAGAGCATTACATGGCTGTGGGATAATACGTTGACTTTCAATAAGACGATTAACCAACACTCCATTACGGCTATGATCGGTTCGTCAATGCAGGCGAATACCTACGAGTTTATGAATGGCGCTGTACAGGGCTTCATCTCTCAGACCGCCAGCCAGCTTAGTAACGGTCTGTTGGAACCGACCATAGGCGGCAACCGCAGCCAATGGTCATTGCTCTCGTTCATGGCGCGCGCCACGTACGGGTACGCGAACCGATATATGATTACCGCTACGGTGCGTGCCGACGGTTCAAGCCGTTTTGCAAAAAAGAACCGTTGGGGCGTGTTCCCTTCCGTAGCTGCAGCATGGAGAATAAGTGAGGAGCAGTGGTTCGAAAAATCGTTCTGGCTCACCGATCTCAAGTTACGTGCCGGTTACGGTCAGACGGGTAACCAAGCCAGTGTCGGCAACTATGCTTATGCCAGCCAATTGCAGACCGTACAGTATGTGTTCGGTGACAAGCAGGTTCCCGGACTTGCTCCATGGGTGCTGCCTAACCCGAATGTGCGCTGGGAGACTGTGGAGCAATACAATATTGGCTTAGACTTGTCGCTGTTTGACCAGCGCCTGCATGCGAATGTCGATTACTACATCAAGAATACAAATGATATGCTCGTGCCGATGTCTGTACCAATCAGCAGCGGTTATTCCGATGAAGCAGTGCCAAATATCAATGCGGGAAGGATGCGTAACTCCGGTGTGGAGGTCAGCCTGAACAGCATGAATATTAAGAATAGCAATTTCACATGGACTACTACGGTGAACTTTGCCTACAACCGCAACCGCATCCTGTCACTCAATGGTGATGTGCCGATGTACTTTGGATGCAATATCCATAAGGTTGGCTACCCGGTTGCCGCATTCTATGGTTATGTGACAGACGGCATTTTCCAGTCACAAGCCGAGATTGACGCACATGCCGTGCAAACCATCGGTAGCGATGCATACACCAGCACCCAGCCGGGGGATATACGATTCAAGGATCTTAACAACGACGGTGTTATCAATGAGGATGACCGTACGGTCCTTGGCTCGCCTACACCGGCATGGACGTTCTCGATGAGCAATAGTTTTGATTTCTACGGAGTTAGCATCGAAGTGTATCTGCAAGGCGCAGCCGGTAACAAGATTTACAATGGCAACCGTTCCACCCTTGAGGCGATGTCCGTAGCCCAGAACCAGATGACTACGGTGCTCGACCGCTGGCGTCCGGATAACACCAACACTACCGTGCCGCGTGCAGTGTTCAGTGATCCGAACAAGAACAATCGGGTCAGTGACCGATTCCTTGAATCGGGTGATTACCTGCGACTCAAGAGCATTACTGTAAGTTATACGCTGCCCAAGCAATATACCAAGAAAGCCCTCATGGACGAGGTGCGTTTCTCTATATCAGGTCAGAACCTCTACACGCTCACACGCTACACAGGTCTTGATCCGGAAGTCGGAGGCAGCGGTATTGACAGCAATGTTTATCCTCTCACGCGTAACTTCACCTTCGGACTTAATATCACCTTCTAAATGGATACGGTTATGAGAAAGAATATATCTAACAGCCCGAAGGGCGGTCTAACAACAAAGTGGTCATACAGGCTATTTAAAGCCGGTCTGACAGCGTTAGTGCTCACATCCTGCAACTTCCTTGAGCGTCAACCATGGGATTCGGTGGATACCACCAACGGGTTCCAGACCGAAGCGGATGCCGAGGCGGCTGTCAATGCCTGCTATCAGCCATTGCAATGGGCGAAGTTGTACAACATGCGTATCTGGACGCTGGATATTATTGCCAACGAAAGCGTGGTGGGTGCAGGCGGTGGCTCGGACGGCTTGGAGACGGTTGAAATGGCTAACTTCATTGCCACAGCCGACAACTTCGCCGCACTTGATCTCTGGCGCGGACCTTCACCGGGAATATTGCGTTGTAACTTCGTGTTGAAAGAGGTGCCCTCAATGCAGATAGAGAACGATCTTAAGAATCGCATGCTCGGTGAGGCACATTTCTTGCGCGCACATTACTATTTCATATTGGTTCGTTTGTTCGGTGGTGTACCGATGCCTACCGAGCCGCTCACATCTGACAGCAACCTGAAGATGCCTCGTGCCTCGGTTGATGAAGTGTATGCGCTGATTATTTCTGATTTACAGGAGGCTATAGCCCGTCTGCCGCAACGTAGCGCCTACGGCACAAAGAACGTTGGGCGTGCTAGCAAAGAAGCCGCCATGGTAGAACTGGCACGTGTCTATCTGACCTATCAGCCTGATGTTGCCAAGTACAACGAGGTGGTAAGAATCTGCGAAGAGATAACATCCATGGGCTACCAGTTAGCTGCCGACTATGCCGACAACTTCAATCCCGCCAAGCAGAATGGGGTAGAGTCAATCTTCGAGATTCAGTATTACGGCAAGACGAATCATGACTTCTGGTCCAACGAGAACCAGGCTTCGTGGATCAGTCCGTTCCAAGGGCCGCGTAACTCAGGTATGGCGGCCGGTTGCTACGGCTGGAACCAGCCTACACCTGAGTTCGCCGGTCAGTACGAACCCGGTGATCTCCGACGCGACAAGACCCTCTTCTATGCCGGATGTCCGACATTTGACGGCTATACCTATTCAAGCAGTTACTCCACGACAGGCTATAATGTCCGCAAGTTCCTGCTCACCAAAACGCAGTCGCCGGACTACAACACCAGTAACCAGAACTGGGTAGTTTCCCGTTATGCGGATGTACTGCTCATGCAGGCGGAAGCGCTCAACGAACTCGGACGTACCACCGAAGCCGAAGCGCCGCTCTATCAGGTGCGCAAACGTGCAGGCCTCAGCAACCGCAGCCAAGTGGAAGGCCTGTCGCAAGCGCAGATGCGCGAAAAGATCATTCATGAACGACGTATCGAACTTGCCTTTGAGGGGCACCGTTGGTTCGACATGATCCGTTATCCGAATAACTATGCACTTAACTTCCTGCACTCCATCGGCAAAACCAATGCTACATCCAAGCATCTGCTGTTCCCGATACCGATGCAGGAGATTGAGGCAAACGAATTATTAACCCAAAATCCCGGCTACTAATGAAAACGACGAAATATATACTCTGTTTCCTGTCGTTTGCGCTTTGCGCACTGACAGCATGCGAGCAACCGGTAGATGATCCCAAGCGTGATGAGGCACTTATTCTTACCTCTTCTGCCGATACCGTCATCTGCAAACCGCAGTTAGCCGGTCAGGCTGCTCTGCAACTCACGTGGACTGCCGGCACGAACAACGGTACAGGCTCGGCTATCGCTTATACGATAGATATCGACAAGGCTGGTAACGCCTTTGCCTCAGGACTCCAACTGCTTATAGGCCGCACCATGGACCGCACCATAGTGTTCAGCCATGATATGTTGGCAGATACGCTCAAGCAGGCATTTGCCGACATACAGGAGGAGCAGTTCTATACCTTTGAGATGCGCGTACGCGCCAAGGTGGTCAAGACGGGCGACGAACAGGTTTCACCGGTTATCAAGCTCGTCGTCAAACTCAAAACACCCGTACCGGAGTTATACCTCATCGGCGATGCCACACCGAATGGATGGTCGCTTGAGCGGGCTACAAGCATGCTCATTGATTATGACGATCCTGGTCACTACACATGGAGCGGACCAATGTATCAAGGCGAGTTCAAACTACTCACCTCCACCGAGAGTTGGCTGCCGTGCTATGTTAGTGACGAGACGGATCCTAAAGTGATGCACTATCGCGAGAACGAAGAGGACTACCCTGACTTCAAATGGCAGATTCCATACTCCGGTAATTACACCATTGAGGTGGACACCCGATCGCTGACCATGGTTATCATCTCGCATAGCGAGCCGCCGGTAGAGGAAACATACAGCCATATCTATATGATTGGTGATGCTACTCCTGGCGGTTGGAGTTGGGATGCCATTACCGAACTCTCACACCCGCAGGTGGATGTCTTTACCTACGAAGGACCGCTCAATGCCGGGCAGATTAAGTTCCCCACCGAGATCAAACACGACTGGTCGGGCGAGATGATCTATGCCCCCACGCCCGATTGCGCTCCTGCGGAGAACGGCAGTTACGACATCCACACGGGTGACCCCGACAACAAGTGGCTCATCCCCTCTGCCGGCAACTGGAGCATAACGATTGATATCAAGAACAACACCATCTCATTCAGCGCCTTATGATGAAAACAATGTATCATACACTACTCGTCATGCTGCTTGTTGCGGCATCAGCATGTAATATTATTGCGCCGGAGCATGATCCGATCACGTATGGTGAAACGTATATTGCTAACCAGCTCAGTATAGACAAGGCTTGTTATAAGCCGGGCGATGCGGTGCAATTCACCATCAACAGTCTGCCCGCAGGTGATGTCAAGGTGCGCTATCAGCATTTGGGCAAGATACTTGAGGAAAAACCTGTCACAGCCACAAGCTGGTCATGGACTGCACCTGCCGAGGATTACCAGGGATATATGGCGGAACTCCACGCTACGGTCAATGGCAAAGATACCGTCTATGCCGCTATCGGTATTGATGTATCCTCCGACCCCAAACGTTTCCCACGCAACGGATTCCTGTCAACCTATGGCAGTATGTCCGTTCGTGAGATTGAGTCTGTCATAAGTGACCTCAACCGCTATCACATCAACTACGTGCAGTTCCAGGACTGGCACTGGAAGCATCATCACCCGCTGGGTGGCAGTGCTGTGCAGCCGATGGATGTGTGGACGGACATCATCTCCCGCAACTGCTATCGCTCCTCCGTACAGGGGTATATTGATGCGGCGCATCGTCGCGGGATGTACACCCTGTTCTATAACCTCGGCTACGGGGCGTTGGAGGACTTTGAGACCGATGGCGTTAGCCGCGAGTGGATGCTCTATACCGACAAACTTCACCGTAACCTCGACTACCATCCGCTGGGGTCGCCGTTTAAGAGTTCAATCTATCTGGTCAACACCCACAACGCGGCTTGGCGTACGTTCCTCTCCGAGCGCAACGATGAGGTCTATGCCGTCTTCCCCTTCGATGGCTGGCAGATCGACCAGCTCGGAGTGCGTCCGACTGCTGTATATGACTACAACGGCACACCGGTTGATCTGGCAAGCTCGTTCGGCTCATTTATCACCTTCATGAAAGAGCAACAACCCGCCAAACGCCTCGTAATGAACGCTGTAGGTCAATATGGTCAGCAAGGTCAGATAGCACCTGCACCCGTGGACTTCTGCTACACCGAGGTGTGGGAGCATAGCAATACCAACGGATATGCCATCTTCTCGGACATCATAACGAATAATGCTTCGTGGTCTAACGGCAAGCAGACCGTACTCGCCGCGTACCTCAACTACGACAAAGGTCTGAAAGGGCGCGGATGGTTCAATACGCCTGGCATCATCATGGCTACGGCTGCGGCTACAGCGTGGGGCGGTACGATCCTGCAGATGGGTGAGCACATGCTGTGCAACGAGTATTTCCCCGACGACAACCTTGCCATGACCGGTGAACTCAAGCGGGCGATGATTGCCTATTACGACTTTACTGTCGCTTACGAGAACCTGCTACGTCCCGATGTTCCTGCCGCAGGCATCAACAGCGACTGGTACGGCGTGGATGTGACCTGTACGGACGGCAAGTGCGTATTCAACCAGTGGGCACCTGTTAGCGAACAGGTCGCTACGGTCGGCCGTCATGTGGGGAGCCGCGATGTCATTCACTTGCTATCCTACCGCAATGCCACGCATCTTGACTGGTGCGATACGGATGGTGACCAAGGCGCACAGACAATGCTACGCGACATAGCTGTATCCGTTGACTTGAGCAGCAAGCCCGAACGAGTATGGCTGGCCTCACCCGACTGGCAGCAGGGCGCGGCTGTCGAACCAGAATGGGAGTATACAGCCGGTAAGCTTACACTCACTGTACCTGCACTGCAATATTGGACGATGATTGTGGTGGAGAAGTAGCCAAAAGACAAAAGCATGATGAAACGTTTTTTTCTCATAGTAGGTCTGTTCGTGGCGGTGTTAGCCGGCGCACAATCTAATCTGGTGATTGTGCCGTTGTCCGGCTCCGAGCGCGCCTATGCGATACAGCAGATCGGAAAAATCCGCTTCGAGGATCGCTCAGCCTGCCTCTATGACAAGCAAGGCAAGCAGTTGGGATGCACGCCTACACGCGAGATAAGGAAAATCGTTTTCAGCGACCAATCCGAGAATCCCACGGGCTTCGACAAGCCGTTTGCGTCTGCCATCGAGGTGTATCCCAATCCTACGCAGTCGCAACTGGTCGTGCAGGGGATAGAGGCGCAACAAGTAGTACGAGTCTTCTCCATGCAGGGGCAATTGCTCATCACTGCTGTCGCCGATGCTAACACCGCAACAGTGAATGTAAGCGGGCTGCAGACAGGCAGTTATCTGCTGCAAGTGGGAGCAGAAATAGTTAAATTTATCAAGCAATAAGATGAAAAAGGTATTCTTACTGGCTGTACTTGCTATCGTATCAGGCATCATGTATGCAGGCACTCGGACGGAGATGCGTGTGCTGAAAGGCAACGTTGCCGCCTATTGCGTTGACGTAAGCGAGATCGACAGTATTGTATTTGTGGATATCCATTTTCCCGAACATATAACGTCCATGTTCCTGGTAGGCGATGCCACTCCGGGGGGCTGGAACATCGGTCAGGCGTCACCGATGAACATGGACGCCAACGATTCCGAGCACTTCACGTGGACGGGAACGCTCGTTGCCGGTGAACTGAAATTTTTGACCACCAATCAAGATTGGTTCCCGTGCTTTGTGCGTGATGCTGATGACTCAACCAAGATCCGCTACCGCGAGGTCGATCAGGATTACCCGGACTATAAGTGGGAGATAGCAGAGGAAGGCAAATATACGGTGGATGTGAATATTCGCGACTATACCATATCCATCACTCGCCATGCTCCCGAGGTTATCGATCCTATATATATGATAGGAGATGCTACCGCCGGCGGTTGGTTTGTGGAGAGTGCTACGCCGATGGATGTGGATGCCGATGATTCGGAGCACTTTGTATGGAGCGGCACGCTCAGTGTGGGCGAGTTCAAACTCCTGACCTCCAACGAGGCGTGGTTGCCGTGCTATGTACGTGACGACAAGGATCCGACCAAAATGCATTTCCGTGAGACCGAGGATGCCTATCCGGACTATAAATGGCAAATATCCGCCACCGGAGATTATACGGTTGATGTCAACACCCGTACGCTCACTATACTCATCACCTCACATGCCGATGTCGCGAATGCCGTGCCCGATCCGGTCAGCACCGATAAGGCGGCTTATCTTCCCGGAGAGGCTGTGACCTTCACGCTCAAAGAACTGCCTGCGAACCTGCAAGTCCGCTACATGCATCTTGGGCAGGTCGTAGCTCAGCAGCAGGTTGGTTCGCTCACGTGGACATGGCAACCGCCTACCGACGATTTTCATGGCTATATGGCGGAACTGTTCGTTAGCGCCAACGGTCGCGACAGTGTGATTGCTGCTATCGGTATAGATGTATCTTCCCAGCCGAGTCGCTACCCGAGAAACGGGTTTCTGTCATCGTTCAGCAATATGTCGGATGCACAGATCAACTCCGTACTGAATCTGCTGAGACGATACCATATCAACTACCTGCAGTTTCAGGACTGGCACTGGAAACATCATCACCCATTGGCTGGCAATGCCGCTCATCCGATGGACGAATGGAAGGACATTCTCGACCGCAACTGCTATCGCAAGACCATTCAGGATTATATCGATGGTGCGCATGCGCGCGGCATGCTCACGCTGTACTATAACCTCGCTAACGGCTGTCTGGAGGACTATGCTCAGGATGGCGTCAGCCCCGAATGGATGATGTACACAGATAAGCAGCACACCAACTTGGACTCCCACACTATTGGCGAGCCGTTCAAGAGTAATATCTTCCTGGCTAACCTGCATAGCCAGGGGTGGCGGGATTATATACGTGCACGAAACGACGAGGTCTATTCCGTCTTTAACTTCGATGGTTGGCAGATTGACCAGTTAGGTCCGCGCCCGACTGAGGTCTATGACTATGATGGCAATCAGATCACGGTATGGGCGGATTTCGGCTCATTCATCGCGGATGAGAAGACTGCACGCCCCGACAAACGCCTCGCTATGAATGCCGTATGGCAGTTCGGGCAGTACGGGCAGATCGCACCCTCACCGGTGGATTTCTGCTATACGGAGGTTTGGGAGCACAGCGATACCGACGGCTACAAAGTGTTCTCGGACATCATCACCGACAATACCGAGTGGTCCGAAGGCAAGCAGACCGTGCTGGCGGCGTACATGAATTACAATCTGGCACTCAAAGGCGAGGGCTATTTCAATACGCCCGGCGTGCTTATGGCTACGGCTGCGGCTTCCGCGTGGGGCGGAACGATCCTGCAGATGGGCGAACACATGCTCTGCCACGAGTATTTTCCGCTCGGCAACCTGTCGATGACCGATGACCTGCAACGCGCCATGATCCGCTACTACGATTTTGCCGTAGCGTACGAGGAACTGTTGCGCCCGGATATGCCCCAAGCAGGAGCGAATACCGACTGGTTCGGGGTAGATGTGACCAGTACGCGTGAGGGATGTACGTTCAATCAGTGGAAGCCGCAACTCGGACAGATTGCTACCGTAGGCCGTCAGGTAGGCAACCGCGATGTGATCCACCTGCTCTCGTACCGCAACGCCAAGCACCTCGACTGGTGTGATACCAATGGTGACCAACCTGCACAGACGCTGCTGACAGATATACCCCTATCCATCAACCTCAGTGCCAGACCGCAGCGCGTGTGGGTGGCTACACCCGATTACCGCCAAGGGGCAGCACAAACTATCGACTGGGAGTATGCCGATGGCAAGCTCACCTTTAACCTGCCCGCCCTGCAATACTGGACGATGGTAGTCATCGAAAAGTAAAATCATAAATCGTAAATTTGAAATCATAAATATCATGAACGCCAAGCAATCCATCTTACTCCTCGCTCTATGCGCAGCGGTCGTTAGTCCTGTCGCTGCCATCGAGAAAGTCGAATCTCCGTCGCGTAACCTTACGGCGTATTTCGACGTGCAGGATGGTCGTCCCGTCTATTGGCTCTTGCACAAGGGCGACACGGTCATCCGTCCCTCACATCTGGGGCTCTCACTCCGCGGCGAGCATTCGCGAAGCGGATTCAGCGAGTTCAATGATGAGTCTAACAGCGATAGCGGTCTGACAGGCGCAGCCGGTCTTACTTCTAACAGCGTAAGCGGTCTAATGAACGGTTTTGTGCTCACCGGTTCGGAGCGTTACAGCCACGATGATACATGGCAGCCTGTATGGGGTGAGGAACGTAACATCCGCAATCGCTACAACGAGATGCTTGTCACCCTCAAGCAGCCCGCAAAAAATCGCAGCATACAGATCTGTTTCCGCCTTTATGACGACGGCCTGGGATTCCGCTACATCTTCCCGCAGCAGCCCAACCTTAATTACTTCGTCATTGAAGAGGAGCAGACGGAGTTCGCCATGACGGGCGACATCACCGCATACTGGATTTCCGGTGATTATGACACCCAGGAGTACGAATATACTCGTTCACGCTTGAGCGAGATTCGTGACCTCAACGAAGGTACACGCAAGCCCAACCTGTCGCAGACCGCTTTCTCCAAAACCGGTGTGCAGACTCCGCTGTTGCTCAAGACAGACAACGGTCTGTGGCTCAATATCCACGAAGCAGCATTGCTTAATTACTCTTGCATGCATCTTGACCTCGATGACAAGACGTTTGTCTTCACCTCGCACCTCACGCCGGATATTGACGGCACGAAAGGCCACATCCAGACCGATGCTGTCAGCCCCTGGCGCGTGATCATGGTAGGCGAGACGGCAAAGGACATCCTCGCTTCGCGCATCGTGCTGAACCTGAACGATCCCTGCAAGATTGAGGACACTTCATGGATCAAACCGATGAAATATGTAGGCGTATGGTGGGAGATGATTACCGGCAAGGGCGACTGGTCCTATACCTGGGACTTCCCATCCATACATATCGGCAAGACCGACTACACCCACGCCAAACCCCACGGACGCCACTCTGCCAACACCGCTAACGTCAAGCGATATATCGACTTCGCTGCCAAGTACGGCTTCGACGGTGTACTGGTCGAGGGATGGAACATAGGCTGGGAAGACTGGTTCGGCAACGAGAAAGACTACGTCTTTGACTTCGTTACCCCGTACCCCGATTTTGATGTCGAGGGCATTCACGACTACGCCAAATCCAAAGGCGTGAAGATGATTATGCACCATGAGACCTCCGGCGGTATCCGCAGCTACGAGCGTTGTCTTGATTCGGCGTATCAGTTTATGAACCGCTACGATTACCCTGCAGTCAAGTCGGGTTACGTAGGTAATATCCTGCCACTGGGTGACCACCATTACTCGCAACGCATGATCGACCACTACCAGTATTGCATTGAGAAAGCGGCTAAGTACCATATCATGGTCAATGCACACGAAGCCGTTCGTCCTACCGGTATATGCCGCACATGGCCGAACCTGATCGGTAACGAGTCGGCACAAGGCTCCGAGTACCAGGGCTTCCACGGCTCGGCGGTGAACCACACAACGATGTTGCCCTTCACGCGACTCATTGGTGGTCCGA
>Ga0247610_10004219_pt1 | contig 15448 bp, 13 predicted proteins | sample 174DNAGHGhighgp2_FD_193483 | JGI IMG/M metagenome (GOLD analysis project Ga0247610, IMG submission 193483) | Sheep rumen microbial communities from Palmerston North, Manawatu-Wanganui, New Zealand - 1742 DNA GHGhigh gp2 | ecosystem: Host-associated > Mammals > Digestive system > Stomach > Rumen... | reverse complement strand
TACTCCGTACCGATTTTGTAGTTCTGCTTGGCGTATTTGCCGCCATTAAACCAAGTGAGATCTGCGATGGCAGTACCGTCCGTAAAGTGAGCCACAACCCGCTCCTTTCGCGGTCCCATGGGGAAGGTCTCGAAACTTAGTATCTTTCCGACGACTTGTACGAAGGGCATATCACCCGTCAGTTCGTGAATAGTATAAACCTTCGAACGGTCCACATACTTATAAGGATAGTACTCCAACAGATCACCATAGGTCTCAATGCCGAGTTCGTTGCTCAGCATCTTCTTGCGGTTAGGCCCCACGCCTGGCAAGTATTTGATATCTTGGTCTAAGATATTCAAGGGTGTCAGGTGTTGGGGGATGGGTGTTGGATGATGGCTTCTGCGACAACGATGTCGTAGGGTGTGGTAATCTTAATGTTCTCGCGATTGCCTTCGACGAGGGTGATGGTGTGGCCGTATGACTCTACGACAGAGGCATCGTCGGTGAAACCGTCGTTGTAGGGCTGACGGTTGGCGGCCTTTAATAGTTGGATGTCGAAGGTCTGTGGCGTCTGCACCAGACGGTAATCGCCGCGCGGCACCGTCACAGAGCTTTCGCCTTCCAGATGGCGCACGGTCTCGACGACAGGAATCACAGGGATGACGGCTTTAGCCTTGCGAGCGGTCTCGTAGCAGTTGCGAATGACGTCGATGCTGGGAAATGGGCGCACCCCATCGTGCACACCTACTACCCCCTGTGCATCGTCAGGCACGAGGGATAGTCCGTTCTGTACGGAGTGGAAACGTGTCTGTCCGCCATTGGCCAACTGATACGCCACCTCAAAATGATACTCTTTGCAGAGTTCCTGCCAGTAGCCCTGCTGAGCCTCAGGTAACACAAGGATAATCTGCAGCACCTTAGAGTATGCCCTGAAACGCTCCAAAGTGCGCATCAATACAGGTTTCCCACCTATCGGCAGAAACTGCTTGGGGATATCACTCCCCATACGCAGGCCCTTTCCACCTGCCACAATAATGACATAATCCATTAGGCCATCAGATGCTTAAACCGCATGCCTTCGGCAATCTGGTCGGAGGTCTTCTTGTCCACGAGTTGTGCGAGCAGTTCGTAAGCGTATGGGAAGGCAGCAGCCGGTCCCTCACCTGTGGTCACGTTGCCATCCACGGTAAAGAGGTTGCCCGTATAGGTGGCACCAGCCTCTGCCAGCGCCTTCTCGAAGCCCGGATAGCAGGTGGCCTTCTTACCGTCGAGGATACCCAGTTGTGCCAGTACCACAGCAGGAGCGGCACAGATGGCAGCCACCTTCTTGCCTGAAGCAAACTGGTCCATTACTACTTTGCATACTCCTTCGTGTTCAAACAGGTTGGTTGCACCAGGCATGCCGCCAGGCAGCATAATCAGGTCGGCATCCTCATAGTCGCTCTGGTCAAATTGGATATCCGCCTCGATATTCACACCGTGAGCCGACTCCACAAGTGGAAACTCCGTGGTGCTCACCGTTACAACCTCTACACCGCCACGACGCAGCACATCAATGGGAATCAGTGCCTCGACATCCTCGAAGCCGTCTGCCAAGAATACATAAACTTTTGCCATAATTTTTACTTTATAGGGTTTCTGACCGCAAAGATACAAAAAAGAAGTGGAAAGTGAACAGTGAACAGTGAAAAAGTTTGCAAAGAAATCGTAATTTCTCACACTTAACAAATGAAATACATTACTTTTGTTCTCGTTTAATCGAAATTTTCGTAACTTTGCAGCCAAAAGCGGAGATTATGGAACATCAGAGACTCAGATTCGCCCTTTTTGGCAATATCTATCAGGCCAAGAAGTCGGCCAGCATCCAGAAGGTGCTGTCGTGCATTGCCAAATACGGCGCAGACCTCTATGTCGACAAGGAGTACTATGACTTCCTGAGAGATGACCAGCATTTGGATGTCAACGCCACGAAGATTATCAAGGATGACGACTTCCAGGCAGACTTCGTCATTTCGATGGGTGGCGACGGTACTTTCCTGAAATCTGCCAGTCGGGTGGGTAAGAAGAACATTCCTATCCTCGGTGTGAATATGGGAAGGCTCGGTTTCCTTGCAGATATAAGTCCTGATGACATCGAGCGTTGCTTAGAGGCTCTCCACAATGACGACTTCGCCATCGAGTCACGTGCACTCATTCAGGTGGAGGCAGATGGCAAACCGTTGGGTGAGTGTAACTTTGCCCTCAACGATGTGGCTATTCTGAAGCGCGATTCTGCCTCGATGATCTCCATCCGTGCCAATGTCAACAGCCAGTACTTGAACACTTATCAGGCCGATGGTCTGGTCATCTCAACGCCTACGGGTTCTACCGCCTATTCCCTCTCCAACGGAGGTCCTATCATCGTGCCTGGCACGAAGGTCTTTTCGATGACGGCAGTAGCACCTCACTCGTTGAATGTGCGTCCCATCGTGCTACCCGACTCATCCGTCATCGAACTCGACGTGGAGAGTCGTAGCCACCATTTCCTTGTCGCCATCGACGGTCGCTCTGAGAAATGCAAGGAAGGTACGAAGATCACCCTCCGCCGCGCCCCATACGATATTAAGGTGGTGAAGCGCTCCGACCATCGCTATTTCAACACCCTCCGGGAGAAGATGACCTGGGGTGTGGATACCAGGTAATCGTTAAAAAACGCTAAGTGGATGCTAATTCTTAATTCTTCATTCTTGATTCTGAATTATAAGTCGTACCTTTGCACCCGCAAACGAAAAAAGTCGGCATAGCTCAGTTGGTTAGAGTATCACCTTGACATGGTGGGGGTCCTTGGTCCGAATCCAAGTGTCGACACAAAAAAGGCTGCCAAACGGCAGCCTTCATTTGTGTAGAATGCCAAGACTTTATTTCTTTTTCACTGGGTCGCAAGTCAGGCCGCAGCCCAGTTTCTTGAAAATCTTCCTGTCCACCTCGCTCAACATCACCGTGGAGTGTACCTGGCAATCGCGCAACTTCGGCAGTTGTTCCAGTGCCTTGCGGCAGTTCTCGTCATCGTTCGAGAGCACGCTCAGCGCCACCAGTACCTCGTCGGTATGCAGGCGTGGGTTCTTGGCACCAAGATACTCCGTCTTCGTCTTCTGCACGGGTTCGATAAGGCTTTGTGAGATGAGTTTCACCTCATGGTCAATATCTGCTAAGTATTTTGTGGCGTTCAACAGCAGGGCGGCGCTGCATCCTAACAGCGGACTCGACTTGGAAGTGATAATCGTGCCGTCCTCCAGTTCGATGGCTGCCGATGTATGTCCGCTCTCAATCTTCTTCTCGTAGGCGGCAGTAGTCACGCGTCGGAAGGCTGTGCTGATTTTTGCCTGATTGAAAAGCAGACGGATTTTGCTCACCTCGCTCTCGTTGTCGGCTCCGTTTGCCATCTTGTTGGTGGCATCGTAGAATCGGCGGATAATCTCGTCTTTCGAGGCCTTACAGCACACCTCGTCGTCTGAGATGCAGAAGCCGATCATGTTCACGCCCATGTCCGTCGGACTCTTATAGGGATTCTCGCCGTAGATGCCCTCAAACAGCGCATTCAGCACGGGGAATATCTCCACGTCGCGGTTGTAGTTTACTGCTGTCTTACCATAGGCTTCCAGATGGAACGGGTCGATCATGTTCACATCGTTCAGGTCGGCGGTGGCAGCCTCGTAGGCGATGTTCACGGGGTGCTTCAGAGGCAGGTTCCATACGGGAAAGGTCTCAAACTTGGCATACCCTGCACGGATGCCGCGCTTGTTCTCGTTGTAGAGTTGTGAGAGACAGGTGGCCATCTTACCGCTGCCCGGGCCCGGGGCCGTCACGATGACCAGCGGACGGGTGGTCTCTACGAAGTCGTTCTTGCCGAAGCCCTCGTCGCTGGCAATCAGTTCCACGTTGTGCGGATAGCCGTCGATGGGGTAGTGGATGTACGACTTGATGCCCTCGCGCTCCAGACGGTGCCGGAACTGGTCGGCGGCGTGCTGGCCGTTGTAGTGGGTGATCACCACCGAACCCACCATGAACTGACGGCTCATGAACTCGTCGCGCAGTCGCAGCACGTCCTCGTCGTAGGTAATGCCCAGGTCGGCGCGTATCTTGTTCTTCTCGATATCCTCGGCACTGATCACGATCAGTATCTCTATGGAGTCGCGCAGTTGTCCCAGCATCCGGAGCTTTGAGTCAGGCTTGAAACCGGGCAGCACCCGGGAGGCGTGGTGATCGTCAAAGAGTTTGCCGCCAAGTTCCATGTACAACTTGCCGTCAAACTGGGCGATACGCTCTCTGATATGTTCGCTCTGAATCTTGAGGTATTTCTCGTTGTCGAATCCTATCTTCATTTTATGGTGTATTTTAATTTCGATGCAAAGGTACAAAAAAATACCGAAAGCCCATCGACTTTCGCCTTTTTTTTATATCTTTGCAGCGTTAAAGATTGAAACGATGAGAACAGTCAAGATTATGCTGGCCGCTATGCTGTCGGCCGTTTGCTGCACAGAAGTCGCAGCGCAGGGACAACGTGGCACAGGAGCCCCGATGTATCAGATCAATAATGTTTATAAGGTGCCTGTGACGAACATCAACTTCAGTCAAGGACCACAGTTGCTCAGTGACAACAGCGTGAAGTTCACAGTACGCGCGCCGGAGGCACGGGAGGTACAGGTGGATCTTGGCGGTACGAAGTATGACATGGAGAAGGGCGATAATGGCACTTGGACGGTGAAGACAAAGCCGCAGGTGCCGGGCTTTCACTATTATTCGCTGATTATCGACGGTGTGTCAGTGGCAGATCCCGCCAGTCAGTCGTTCTATGGCTGTAGTCGTTGGTCGAGTGCCATTGAGATACCTGAGGAAGGCATGGTCGACTTCGAGGTGCAGGATGTCAAGCATGGTGAGGTACGTACCGTCTATTATTATTCGAATGTGGAAAAGGCTTGGCGTCCGCTGATGATCTATACGCCTGCAGGTTACGACGAGGGTAGTCAGACCTATCCTGTAGTGTATATCCAGCATGGTGGTGGTGAGGATCATCGTGGCTGGATGGAGCAGGGGCGCACCGCTCAGATCATGGACAACCTGATTGCGGCAGGCAAGGCGGTGCCGATGATCGTGGTGAGTTCGAACAGTAATGTGCGCTCTGCCAGTGGCGGTTTTGGTGGTGGCGGTTACAGTTGGCAGGGTATGCAGACCTTCCGCAGTGAACTGATAGAGAATGTGATTCCTTTTGTCGAAAAGACCTATCGTGTGAAGAAGGATCGCAGGAACCGTGCGATGTGCGGACTGTCGATGGGTGGCGGACAGTCGTTCTATATCGGCTTGCGCGATCCAGAGGTATTCGCCAACGTGGGTGTCTTTTCGACGGGTATGTTCGGTGGTATCCGTGGGGCATCGAATTTCGATTTGGAGAAAGAAGTGCCAGGTATGCTGACGGATACGAAGACGTTTAATAAACAGTTTGATGTATTCTTCTTGTCTTGTGGTGAGCAGGATCCACGTATTGAATATACCCGCAATATTGTGAAGACGATGCGTGACGGTGGGGTAGATGTGCGTTTCAACTCCTACCCAGGCGACCATGAGTGGCAGGTGTGGCGCAAGTCGCTGCATGAGTTTGCCCAATATCTGTTCAAGGATTAACCGAGAAACGATTCCATTGGAATTGGTTGCCGATATGCTCTGAGGGAGTGTATCGGCTTATTTAATTATATAATGTACGCACGAGACATAAGGGTTAAAGTGTGTTAAGAAACTGAAGTTTTTTGCCGAAAAATTTGGAGTGTATTCATAAAAGCACTACTTTTGCGGTGTACTATTTAAGTAGTACACTACAACAGGGGTGATGGATCCCAGAAATAAGAGACAGGAAATTATCAAAATAACATCTAAATACAACGATTATGATTGAGGTAAACAACATCAGTTTTAAGTACGCAGGTCAGAAGAACCTGGTATTCGATGATTTCAGTTTGACACTGGAACAGGATAACATTTACGGTTTGCTGGGTAAGAACGGTACAGGCAAATCTACTCTGCTTTATCTAATCAGCGGTCTGCTTCGCCCCAAGAAGGGTACTGTATTGTTTGATGGTATCGAGACCAAACTCCGCAGGCCTGAGACACTGAGCGAGATATTTATCGTTCCTGAGGAGTTTGATCTGCCTGCTATGTCGCTGGAACAGTATGTGAAGATCAACCGTCCCTTCTATCCCTTGTTCAGTTCTCAGGTGCTGGAGGCTTGTCTGAAGGACTTCGAACTCACAATGGATGTGAAGTTAAATGCCCTCTCGATGGGACAGAAGAAGAAGGTGTTTATGGCCTTCGCCCTGGCTACGAATACCAAGGTGATGCTGATGGACGAGCCAACCAACGGTCTGGATATCCCCTCGAAGAGTCAGTTCCGCAAGGTGGTGGCGCAGTATATGAGTGGTGATCGCACCCTGATCATCTCCACCCATCAGGTACACGATGTGGAGGCGTTGTTGGATCACATCCTGATTCTCTCACCACAGAAATTGTTGCTGAATGCCTCAGTGGCTGAGATTCAGGAGAAGTACACCTTTGAATATCGTACACCAGATCAGATGAACGATGCACTCTATGCCGAGCCTTCGCTGCAAGGCAATGCCGTGATCGCACCTCGTAAGGAGAATAGTGCTGAGACGCAGGTGAACCTCGAACTGCTGTTCAATGCTGTCAACGAAGGGAAGATTTAAATGATTGAACATTGATAATTATGATACAGTTTAATTTCAGTAGATTCGGAAAAGTGGCGAAGTGGTCGCTGACCAACGACAGGAGTTACTACGTGAGGAGTTTCCTGCAGGTGCTGGTTATACTGACGCTGATCTTCCTTGGCTTCACGACGCAGTTCTTTACGTTCAAGATCAATGGGGAGACACGTGCCTATGATCCGTGTGCGTCAATCGCCATGATCATCTTCTTTGCCAACCTCATTGCTGGTCCCTCGCTGATGTTCCAGAGTATGAAAGGCAAGCATGACCGTCAGACACTGCTGATGCTGCCTGCCTCGAACTTCGAGAAATACATCATGCGTTACTCCACATGGCTCATCCTCTTGCCGCTTTATGTGATTGCCTTCTTTGGTGCCGACCTGATTCAGTATCTGGTGAATGTGCTGGGGGGTAACGAGTACGTGATGTTTGTGACGACAAAACTGATTGATAATATGAGCGATACGATGAAGCATCTTTGGGCTACAGAGAGCAAATTTGTGTTGACAGATTTCTTTGTTGCCATGGTGTGGCTGCACTCTGTCTATGCCCTAGGAGGTACGTTCTTCCGCTCACACAAGTATGCCATCTTATTGACGACAGTTGCCGTTATCGTATGTGGATTGTTATGCGTCTGGCTGTTTGGCAAGGGAAGTTCGTCTGATGAAATAAATCCATCCAACACGGGCGATATCATCTGGTGCGCTTCCTATGGCACCTGGACCATTGTGAACTTCTGGCTCTCGTACAGACTCTTCTGCAGAAACCAGGTAATAGGCAAATTTGTAAACCTGTGAGAATTTTGAATTAAGAATTTAGAATTAAGAGTTATGAATAATTTCAATATAAATAGATTTGGCCAGACGTTCCGCTGGGTGTTGGCTACCAACTTCCGCAATTTTCTGGCATGGACAATAGGTGCTGCTGTAGGCGTGTTTCTCATGGAGATGATATTGGTCGCCTTTAATGTTCATTCTGATGGCGGGAATTACGTTCCTTTTTTGTATTCCACCGTATCCAACATCTGCCAGATAGTACTCATTATATTTGTGCTGGTGGCACTGAGTACAGGCTTTGCCGACTACTTGAAGAAGACGAAGCGCGAGGCCTTCCTGATGCTGCCTTCAACGAATCTGGAGAAGTTCCTCACAGTAGTCCTCTATGTCACAGTGGTCTGGTCGTTGGCTGGATTCTTGGCTTTTGTCGTGGGTGATACGCTCAGGATGGCAGTCCGTGCCCTGGCGTATGGTAATGAGTGGTATTCGCTTGTGCCGAGGGTGCTGGATCTGTTCGGTGAGATGAAACCTTATTACGAACAAGGCGGCATGTTCATCATCCCGACATCTTACAAAGTGTGCATTTCCATTTTCTTATATGGTTTGTTCATCTGGATTCATTCGCTCTACACCCTTGGAGGTACCCTGCTGCGCAAATATACCTTCGTCGCATCGAGTCTGGTGATTATCTTAGCCTTCGTTCTGGTGGTATGGTTGAATCATAAGTTTAATCTCCAGTTCAATTATACAGAAACTTGGATAGATGGTCAGTCCTTGGATGCTATGCAAAATGCCAAACTCTTGGATAATGGTCCGATACAAGCAAAGTCCATGCATATCACACAAAAAATGGGAGTCTTGGGTTACTTCATAACGGTGGCACTGCCTATCATCTCTATCTTCAACTACTGGGCATCGTTCCATATCTTCAAAGGTTTTCAGTTAATAACAAATAAGTGGATTAATTATGACTTTCACAAATGATAAAGCAATCTACCTGCAGATAGTCGATCGTCTGTGCGACGAGATCCTCTCAGGTAAATACCAAGATGACGACAGAATCCCCAGTGTACGCGAATATGCCGTACTCTTGGAAGTGAATACGAATACAGCCGTCAAGGCCTATGAGCAACTGGCTCGTGAGGAGGTGATCTACAACAAGCGTGGCTTGGGCTACTTCGTGACGAAAGGGGCGAAGAAGCAGATCCTGAAGGCCCGTAAGAAGGACTTCATGAAGGAGCGCCTGCCAGAACTCTTCCGTCAGATGGCACTGCTCGACATCACGTTAGAAGATGTTAAAGTTGCCTACGAGATGCAACAAAAGGGATAGTTTCTGCGTATAATAAGTAAAACAAAGGTATGAATCAACCGTATTTCCTGTTTCTGCTTATCATCGCACTGATGTGTCCGTCGGGTAATGTCGTCGCTCAGGACAATGACAGACGTGTCGTATCGGGTCGTATCGTCGAGGCGTTCACCCACGAGGTGATACCCAATGTGTCCGTCTGTCTGCTGTCCGCTTCCGATAGTACCGTGATAGAGACCTATCAGCCTGTGGGCGGTGACACTTTGTTGCTGAACCGTTTCGGCTTCTTCCAGTTGCCTGTCAAGCAGAAGGGAAAGTACCTCATCCGCACCTCGTGCATCGGCTTCAAGACCACCTACACGCCCTTCGAGGTAAAATACAAGCGTGAGGGCGATGTCGATGTGGGACGTATAGAAATGAGACGTGAGTCGATGATGCTGGGTGAGGTTACTGTTACGGGTACGAAAATCAAAATGGTGATGCGAGGCGACACCGTCGTCTATAATGCTGACGCCTTCAACCTGGCCGAAGGTTCGATGCTCGACGCCCTGATACGCCAGTTGCCTGGAGCCGAACTAAGCAAGGACGGCGAGATCAAGGTGAACGGCAAGAAGATAGACAACCTGCTGGTCGATGGGCGCGACTTTTTCGAAGGCGATCCGAAGGCGGCACTCGAGAACCTGCCAGCCTACACGGTGAACAAGATCAAGGTGTTCGACCGCGAGGGCAAACTCACAGAGATGGCTGGTCGCGACATGAACGACAAGAGTTACGTGATGGATGTCAAACTGAAGAAGCAGTATGCCATCAGTACCAATGGCAATATCGAGGTTGGTGCAGGAACCGAAGACCGCTATGGGCTGCGAATGATGGTCAGCAGAAGGGCCGGCATGCATCAGTTGTCGCTGAACGCCAATCTGAACAATCTCAACGACCAGAGCAGTCGTATGTTCATGAGTGGCAATGGGGCGGTATATTATGAACCGTCGGCTGCACAGGGTGTTCAGACCACCCGTACTGCCAACATCGGCTACAGTTATGGCGGATGGGAGGATAAGTTCTCTGCGGGCGTCAGCGTCAGCGGCTATCATAACAACAACCATACGGATACGTGGACTTCGAGCCAGACCTACCTCGCTGGTGGCGACACCTACGCCCGCTCGGCCAACTACAATCGTAGCCGTTCGAAGGGCTTCAGTAGTTATGGTCACCTCAATTGGTCGCCTAAGAAATTGCTTACTACGGTCAATTACGATATCAGTTATTCATCAGGCAATAACTGGGGCAGTAACCGTTCGGCTCAGTTTGATGCAGATCCTGCAGAGTATGGAGATTTGTTGGATGACCTCTTCCTCCATCCTGACAAATACCGTCAACTGACGCTAAACCGTCGTGAGACACAGAGTCAGGGTGATAACGAGAACCTGAACATCGTTGGTAATGCACAGACTCACGTCAAGTTGTGGGCAGATATCGTGTCGCTACAGGCAAGTGTCAACTACAACCGTACATCGTCGAACCGTTACGAACGGCAGGACCTGAACTACATGAAGACACATGGACAACGTGACTTCCGTAACAACTATACCGATGCGCCTTCGAAAAACTGGAACACTTCGCTCAGTGCAGACTACAACGTAGGACTGGGCCGTCACAACCTGCGCCTGGGCTATGAGTACAGTCATGCCTACAACGACAACGAGAATTCACTTTACCGTTTGGATCGTCTGCCTGGGCGCGACTCAACGCTCATCGATCTGCTGCCATCCACTGCTGAGGCTCTGCGCAGCGTGCTCGACAACCCAAACAGTTATAACTATACCCGCCACGCCAATACCCAGCAACTGCGGGCTTCACTGACGCTGTCACCACGATTCATGGGTAATGGGGGCATATACATGACGTTGCCACTACAATATGTAGACAAGCGTTTGGATTATTTCCGCGAGACCCAGCAGCACCTCACACAGAGTCACTGTATGCTGAATCCCAACCTGCAGGTGATCTATTCTCCGAAGCACGAGGGAGGTGCCATCTTTGTTGGCCTGGACGAGAATCAGCCCACCATCATGCAAATCATGATGAATGCTTCCTACCAGACCAGCGTGCCAGACATCATGACTCTCGTCAGTTACGTCGATAGCAGCGATCCACTGAACGTCAGTTACTCAAACCCTGACCTGCACAAGACACATACGCTGAATATCAGCAGTAACTTCTTCCTTATAGGAGGGCCCAAGATACGGACCATTAGTGCCGGTCTCAGGTACAGTCGCACTTATAACGCTGTAGCCACCAGTATGGTCTATGACAAGACCAGCGGACGCACTACCACCAAGCCCGTCAATGTCGATGGCAACTGGAACCTTGGTGCAGACTTCAACTGCGGACAAACTCTCGACAAGAAAAAGCGACTCCGCTTCGAGAACACTTTGGGCTTTTCCTACAACCACAGTGTAGACCTGAACAGTGTGGCTGGTAGCATCACCAGTGCTGAGAGCATTGTCCACAACACTAATCTTAACGACCATCTGACAGCCAATTACCAGATACCCGCAGGTGAGGGTAGGGGGAATCATGAACTGAGCCTCAGTTTCAGCGGGTCCCTAAATCATGTCACCAGCAGTCGTGAAGACTTCCAGCGCATCAATGCCGGCAACATCAGTTACGGACTCTCGGCACTTGTACAGTTGCCTTGGAAGTTACAATTGTCAACCAGCATCGTCAACTACAGTCGTCGTGGCTACAGTGATCCTCAGATGAATCGCGACGAACTGATATGGGGTGCCAAACTCAGTCGTCAGTTGCTGAAGAACACTCTCACCGTCAGCATCGAAGGCTTTGATCTGTTAGGACAACTTAGTAACAGACAGTACAACATCAACGAACAGGGACGAACAGAGACCTATACCAACGTTGTATCTCAATACGGTCTGCTGAAACTGACGTATCAATTCAGGAAGTACCCCAAAGGCAAGAAGAATGCTGATCCGTTTTTCTTCTGATAGATTTAAGTTTTTTTAGTTTACAATTATGCAACTTTTCATATATAATGTCCGTCTAACAAACAGAAAAAAAAAATAAATTACCACAAATGATACATTTACAAGACATCAACAAGACCTACTTCGGTGCCCAGCCACTCCATGTGCTCAAGGGTATCAACCTCGACATTGCCAAGGGTGAGTTCGTGAGCATCATGGGTGCCTCAGGCTCAGGCAAGAGTACCTTATTAAATATATTAGGTATCCTTGACAACTATGATTCCGGCACCTACGAACTGGCAGGCGTGCCCATCTGGAACCTCTCAGAGCGCAAGGCGGCTGACTACCGTAACCGAATGATAGGTTTTATCTTCCAGTCATTTAATCTCATCTCTTTCAAAACCGCCGTGGAAAACGTTGAGTTGCCATTATTTTATCAGGGGGTGTCCAGAAAGAAGCGCCATCAGATGGCACTGGAGTACCTGGAGCGTCTGGGACTGCTCGACTGGGCAGAACATTACCCCAACGAACTGTCGGGAGGACAGAAGCAACGCGTAGCAATTGCCAGAGCACTCATCACCCGTCCACAGATCATCCTGGCCGATGAGCCTACGGGCGCACTCGACTCGAAGACTTCCGTGGAGGTGATGCAGTTGCTCAAGCAACTGAACCAGGAGGATGGCATGACCATCGTCGTGGTGACGCACGAGAGCGGTGTGGCGAATGAGACGAACAAGATAGTACATATCAAGGACGGCATCATCGGGCAGATCGAGGAGAATCTGAACCATGATGCCTCGCCCTTCGGCAGCGGAGGAATAATGAAATAGGAATCCTAGGCAATCCTAGGCGATCCTAGGGAAACCTAGGCAATCCTAGAAAAAAAGACTATTATGCGAGATATAATCACAGAAATATGGAGTACGGCTCGGAGGAATAAACTCCGCACGGCGCTCACGGGCTTCGCCGTGGCATGGGGCATCTTCATGCTCATTGTGCTGCTGGGTGCCGGCAACGGACTTATCAATGCCAACCTCAACCAGAGCAGCCGTTTCCTTTCTTCATCGATGGTGGTGTTCGGCGGTGAGACCTCGAAACCCTATCAGGGACTGAAGGAGGGTCGCTGGATCAGACTACAGACACGTGACATCACAGCGACGGAAGATGGTTTCAAGAAGAATATCGACGAGGTGGGTGCACAGTATCGTACGTCAGGCACGATCAGCAATGGTGAGCAGTATATCACTGGTTCCGTCTGTGGTGTCTATCCTAACCATACGAAGATTGACAAGGTGGAGATGCTCTATGGGCGTTACATTAACGAAATCGACGTGAAGGAGAGTCGTAAGGTGCTTGTGATGAGTAATAAGCAGGCACAGGAACTTCTGGGTATTACAAGTGATACGGCACAGCAGGGGACAGGTCGGGAGGCAGCCCTCATCGGGAAGTTTGTGAAATTGGGTAACTTTGCCTTCAAAGTGGTGGGAATCTATAAAGAACAGCAGAACGGACGGGCTGATATCTACTCCAGTTATTCTGCCATCAAACGTATCTATGGTGCCCATAACGATGATGCCGGTCGTATAGAGTTCACCTTCCACGGTCTTCCCACGGAGGAGGCTAACGAAGAATTTGAGAAGTCCTATCGCCAGCGTATCAATGCCAATCATCAGGCCCATCCTGAGGATGAGAGTGCCATCTATCTTTGGAACCGTTACACACAGAACCTTCAGATGGAACAGGGTATCAGCATCATCCGTACAGCCCTTTGGATTGTGGGACTCTTTACGTTGCTTTCAGGTATTGTAGGTGTGTCGAACATCATGCTCATCACCGTGAAGGAGCGTACCCATGAGTTCGGAATCAGAAAGGCCATCGGTGCCAAACCCTGGAGCATACTGAAACTGATTATCATAGAGAGTGTGATCATCACGACATTCTTCGGGTATATCGGTATGGTGCTGGGGGTGTGTGCCAATGAATATATGGACGCCACACTGGGGCATGATACCATCGACACGGGTTTGTTTAAGGCCACGATGTTCCTTGATCCTACCGTAGGACTGGATGTCTGTTTCGAGGCCACGATGGTGATGGTGATTGCAGGTACTATCGCAGGGCTCATCCCCGCCTATAAGGCCTCGCGCATCAGGCCCATCGAGGCGCTTCGCGCCGATTAGTAATCCTAGGTAATCCTAGGAGATCCTAGGCAGTCCTAGGTGATCCTAGAAATAAAGAAGAATTATGAGAATAGATATAGATTCATACAGAGAAATACTCGACACATTGACGAGGAATAAAAGCAGGAGTTTCCTGACGGGCTTCGGTGTGTTCTGGGGTGTCTTCATGCTGGTGGCGCTGATTGGTGGCGGTCAAGGACTGAAGGAGATGCTACAGGAGAACTTCGCCGGCTTTGCCACTAACTCGGCGATGGTCTGGGCGCAGCCCACAACGAAAGCCTATAAAGGTTTCCGCAAAGGCCGTTACTGGCACATGGACTATAAGGACGTGGAGCGCATCAAGAGTCGTGTGCCTGAACTCGACGTGGTGACCCCCTTGCTCTTTTCGAACGGTGGCTACGCCTACTATGGTGACCGTAAGGCTCAGATTGGTGTAAATGGTGCCCTGCCAGACTACCAGCGTGTGAATGAGCCGAAAATGTTCTATGGCCGATACATCAATGAGGCAGACATCAAGGATCACCGTAAGGTGTGCGTCATCCAGAAGAAGACTTACAAGGAACTGTTTCCCAGCGGTGGTGACCCTTGCGGCAAGAGCATCCGTATCGACTCCATCTACTATCAGATTGTGGGTGTTGATTACAATACATCCGAGGCGATCAGTTTCGGTGGCGAGGCTGGTACAAATGTGGTACTACCGCTGACGCTGATGCAGCAGACATATAATCGAGGTAATGCCGTTGATATGATTGCCGTGACGGGTAAGAAGGGTGTGGTGATGTCAAGCATCACTGATCGTATTCGCGAGACCATTGCGAGAGCCCATCTGATTGACCCCACCGACGAACGGGGAGCAATGGTGTTTAATACAGAAGTGCTCTTCCAGTTGCTCGACAATTTGTTTAAAGGTGTCAACTTCCTGATCTGGCTCGTGGGTCTCGGAACGTTACTTGCTGGTGCCATCGGTGTGTCGAATATCATGATGGTGACAGTGCGTGAACGAACCACAGAGATCGGTATACGTCGCGCCATCGGTGCCACACCGACTAATATCCTGAGTCAGATCATCAGCGAGAGTATTGTGCTGACACTGGTGGCTGGTATGAGTGGTATTCTGTTCGGGGTAATGATCCTGCACATGCTGGAACTTGCGAATACGGAGGACGGCATCCTCGCCGCCCATTTCCAGGTGGGCTTCTGGACGGCTATCTTCGCTGCTTTTGTGGTGAGTGTCATGGGTGTCCTTGCTGGCCTTGCTCCCGCTGCCCGTGCCATGAGTATCAAGCCTGTCGATGCGATGAGGGATGAGTAAGAACCTAGGAAATCCTAGGAAATCCTAGGTAATCCTAGGCGATCCTAGAAAAAAGATAATAATAGATAAAAAATATAGCAAAATGAAGAAGTATTCAAAACTGATTATCGCAGCGATTATCGCGCTGATTTTCATCGGGACCTTCGTGTTCCTGTG
>Ga0247610_10004218_pt1 | contig 15452 bp, 5 predicted proteins | sample 174DNAGHGhighgp2_FD_193483 | JGI IMG/M metagenome (GOLD analysis project Ga0247610, IMG submission 193483) | Sheep rumen microbial communities from Palmerston North, Manawatu-Wanganui, New Zealand - 1742 DNA GHGhigh gp2 | ecosystem: Host-associated > Mammals > Digestive system > Stomach > Rumen ... | reverse complement strand
GTGGTATAGATGGTATAAATTATAGATCAGCAACGATATAAGCGGTGCGCACGGTTCGTGCGTACTGCTTTTTATTTCGTTGTATCTTTTTTAATACGATTTGTTCTCCTGCAGCTCCTTGCCGCAGGAGTTTTTTTATACCCGTAAATAATACAAAAATCCCCCACAAGTCATTCTCCCTCCAAAAAAACAAACACCCCCCAAAAAATCCAAAAGAAAAATTATTTTTTTCCTTTTTTCTTGCATATGTCAAAAAAAAGCAGTAATTTTGCGGTCGCAAAAAAATATAATTATTTTATAAGCCAATCCCTGAAGGCGTTAGAAGGGAGATAATAAAATTAATCTAAATGAAAAAGACGTATTTCCAGCTTCTATTTTTACCATTTTTGTCTTCTTAAGTTCTTGTCGTACTACGCACGAGGCGATTATGGGTGATGTTATTCGTTTTAGCGATGATGTTACAACTACTTATGACTATAAGGATGGTAAGTTTAAAAATCTTTCTTTTCAGTCAGAACCTATCAAGTTGTATGGCGAAAAGGGAGTGAACAAGGGAGAAGTTTCTAAAATGAAGAACTTTATTCATAAAGATCATAGAGCCAATGCAACTTCTGGTTATTATGCTTTGGATTTAGGTATAGATCGAGTTAAATACGTTCGTAAACACCAATTTAAACATGACCCTAATACTAAGTATTATATCGTCTATATGACCGATGGTTTGGACAATGCCAGCGTCCAGCTCGCGAAGAATAAAAAACAAATTTGGTTCATCAATAGCGAAGAAAGATATGTCAAACATATTCAAAAAAAGATTAAAAATGCGATGGGGATATTTAAATCGAAGCAAAATACATTCCAGATTTTCCCGATGATGTTTATTGGTCAGGATATGTTGGATAATTTTAGTAAGCGTGGGTTGCAGACAAAAGAAGAAAGAATTAAGGCTGCCAATGATTATATGCAGTCTTATCGTGGGGCATCAAAGGGAACATTAACTCCAGAAGTCATCTTAGGAGAAGATTTTAAAGATATTACTAGGGGTTTTGAGGAAATGTTTAAAAGCGCTGGATATGAGTTTTATATCCCTAAAGGATATAATAAGCGTAAAGTACGTATGACGCTTGTGAATGATAAAAAGGAGGAGATACAAATAGAGGGTGTGCTAAAGAAAAAATGGTTTAAGTGGTGTTTCACAGATATCACTTACCCATCTAATGTTACTATTCCTGATAAAAGAGTTATTAACGCTGGCGATAAGTTGAAGGAGTTGTATGCATATAATGATAATAAAGATTTGCATGCAAAATTCCGCATAGATGAGATTAAATTAGATGGTAAAAACTATGTGGTTAAAAATGCAACACAGGAACATGAGCATTCCGGATTCTATGAAACAAACACTGAGTACGATGCAAATCAATTAGCGAATACCAATGCTTATGTATTGTTAATTATGGATGAAAGTACATCGTTAGGAAACAAAACAAAGGATGAGCAAAAAGCGATGGAGGATATCCTGAATATTATTATAAAAGCCATTGCCAAATAATTTATAGAGGTAATCCCGCCTTTATTACTGAGAGCAACTTTGATTTTGTATCAAGGTTGCTTTTTTTTTGGGGGGGGGATAATTTTATCTGAAATCTTAATAAATGACAATTAAATATGCCCTTCGCGGGGCATATTTTTAGATAGGTACTTAATAATCGTGTACTTTTTCGTAAGAAATGCTATTGTGGGGTTGACAAAAAAGCAGTAATTTTGCACCCGATAAAGAATGCGCTTTTTTCAGTAGAAAAAATAAATCAAATTATAATGAAAAAGTTTTTATTTCAAGTGATGGTAATGCTGCTGGCTGTGACAGCGAATGCAGCTACCGATTTTCAGCTTCCGGATCCGCATTTTGAGGATTGGTCAGGAAGTACATTCGACGGAAACATCCAACCGAAGAACTGGCATGGTTCGAACGTAGAGCAGAGTGCTATCGGTATAACGTTCCGTTTTAATTTTATGTTCCGCGAGACGGGTCGCACGGGTTACTGTGCGATGACGAAAGGTCTGGAGGTAGGTGCCGCCGGAATTACGGAGAACGCTCCGGGTTATTTCTCGTTAGCGGAAGCATGGCAGTACCTGAAGGGTCTGGATACGAACTCTGCGACCGCAGGTTCGAAAGGCGGTATTAAGTTTGACCACCGTCCGGACTCGGTAGCGGTATGGATCAAGCGTACGGGTCCTGCGACGGACAAGGAGGATTTTCATATCCTATTCTATTCCTGGCAGGGAGACTCGAAGGGTAAGAAATACCTGAACAAAGCGGGTGCTTGTTCTGAGACGCCGGACTATATTATCAACGAGGAGTCCGATGTGCGTCAGGTGCTGGACGGCAACGAGTGCGGTACCTCCGTACAGGCGAAGCAGGTAGCGGAGGCATGGTTGAAAGCGCGCACGACCTACAGCAACTGGACCCGTATCTGTATTCCTATTTTTTACATGAACGATGAGGTGCCGACGAACTGCAACATGCTCTTCTCGGCGTCCAACTATCCTAACTTCCGCGCCAATGACGGTCTGTATGTCAATAACGCGCTGTATGTGGATGATGTGGAGTTGATCTACTCCTCGAAGATCCAGGAGCTCTGGGTAGGCGGTAAGAAATGGAATGCGTTCGACCCCAACAGCACGGATGTGCAGGTCTATTCGCTCGGTACGAACGCGACCTCTATCCCGTCTATCGAAGCATGGCGCGGCGTCGGTACGCTCACCACGAAGGGCGACGGATACGACCGTAAATCGAAGTTCACCAAGACGCATAATTTCCCCGGCCGTAAGATACAGGGTTCGGAGATCAATGTATCGTTAGGTGACCTGGAGGGCAAAGAGACGACGATCACCGTGAAAGCGGAGGACGGGTCTTCGACGACGACCTACCGCATCCTTTTCCAACGCGCGGAGAGCGATAATGCCAAATTGGCAGGTATCTCCTATGCTTTGGGTAACGACACGATCGCGCTGAGCGATTTCAGTCTGGGTAAGAACAACTATAATGTGGAGTTACCGTACGGTACGACCGAGACGCCGAAAGTGCTCTATACGCTGGCGGAAGAGAAACAGACGGTGGTAGAGACGCAGGCTACTTCTCCGACCGGCAAAGCGACGCTCGTAGTGACTTCGCCGAGTAAGAAATACAAAGAGACCTATACCGTGCAGTTCAGTATCGGTCTGCTGAAGGATAACACGCTGAAGTCGATCCTGGTGAACGGCAAACCTATCCCGGGTTTCTCGCCGGCGCAGACGGTATATAAGGTATCCGTGCAGAGCGACGAGATGCCGGAGGTAGAGGCTGTGTCGGCTTATCCGAAAGGTGAGCAGACGATCACGTACAAAGCGCCGGATGTAGTAGATGGCGGTCAATACCAGATCAGCGTCTCCACACCGGGTAACACGACGCCGAAAATCTATAAGTTGAACTTCAAGAAAGAGGCATCGTCCTATTCGCGGTTGGCTAACCTGCAGGTGGTAGGCGATAAGATCGCGAATGTGAACCCTGCACAGCAGGGTGACCCGACTGCCTTGGCGTTCGATCCGGACTATACGACCTATTATGTGAACCTGATGATGGGTGCGAAGGAGCTTCCGCAGATCATCCCGACCAAGGGCGAGGACACGCAGACGATCGAGGTGCTGAGTCTCGAACCGGGAGTAGTGGATGGTACGGTGAAAGTGATCGTGACGGCCGGTAACGGTACGGACAAGACGGTGTATAAACTGGTCTTCTCCGCCGAGAAATCCGAGATCACGACCTTGGCGGGTATCAACATCGCCGGTGTACCGCTGGAGGGATTCGATCCGGAGACCACGGAGTACCACTATGTGCTGCCTATCGGTACGACGATGGAGACTTTCCCGACCGTAGAACCGATCGCGCATGATGAATTCCAGACGATCAGCATCACCGCGCCGACGAGCGTGAACGGTAAGATGCGTATCTCCGTCACCGCCGGTAACGGAAACACGAAGAACTACTATATCTCCTTCGAGGTGCTGCAATACAAGGACAACACGCTCAAGAGTCTGAGTGTCGGTCCGGGTTACAGTCTGCAGGACGAGAACTACCAACCGATCACTTTTGATCCCCAGCGTAATGACTACTGGGTGAAGCTGACGAGCGATTCTATTCCTACCGTGAGTTACGAAGCGCAGGATGAGCGCTATCAGACCATCGATCCGTATCCCACCACTTCGCCGAACGGTAAATACAAGATCTCGGTTCGTCCGCTCAACGGCGCGAGTCGGACTTACACGATCAAGTTCGTGTATGAGTTATCGGGTAACACGGCGCTGCAGATGATCTATGTGAACGATACGGTGAAGGGCACGGTAACCCCGCTGCCGGATTTCGCGCCGGAAGTGACGGATTACACTTTCACCCTCGATACGGGTCGCGTCGATATGCCGGATGTGACCTATGACAAGGCAGAGGCGGGTCAGCAAGTGGCTGTCAAATGGGATGCGAATAACAAACGCATCGTGCGTCTGACCGTGACGGCCGAGAACGGCGACAAGAGGACTTATAAGTTGAAGTTCATGGTGCCCTCCGCCGCCAGCACCCAGCTCGACAGCATCTATCTGGTAGAAGGCAATGACACGATGAAGTTTGAAGCCTTCCGCAAGGATGTATATGAATATACCTATCAGTTCGACGGCGAGACATGCCCGAAGATCATTGCGTACAAGGGTGCTCCGGAGCAACAGGTGACCATCACTTCGCCCTACGCAGCCGGTACGGCTACTATCCTCGTGGAGATGGAGGAGAGTAACTCGCAGTACACGATCGAGTTCGTGAAGAAACCCGCGGCGGCTGTGCAGTTGACCGCTATCCGCTACGACGGTAAGGACATCGAGAACTTCGACCCAGCTACGCTGCATTATGACGTGACGCTGGCGAACAACGAGTTACCGACCGTAGAAGGTATCGGTACGGACATGACGGTGAATGTGCTCTGGAAAGGCAATACCGCCTATCTGCATGTGACGCATGCGGACCAGAAAGCGATCTATTCCGTCACCTTCACCCGCACCCTCTCGGGCGACAACACGCTCAAGGCCATCTATGCGGACGGTGCGTTGATTGATGGTTTCAGCACCGCCATCTTGGATTATAGTTATGACCTGCCGGCCGGTAGTGCATATCCGACGATCAGTTATCTGGCATCCGATCCCGCTGCGCAGGTACTCTTCTTCGGTCAGTTGGAGCCCGGCAAATGGGGTATCACCGTGCTGGCGGAGAACGGCGAGCAGACCACTTATACCGTGCAGTATAACATCGCGCAGTTCAGCGATGCTACGCTTGCCGGTCTATCGATTGATCCGGTGGCCCTGACCCCGGCGTTCGATGCGAACACCTTCGCTTATACGGCGACCATCGAAGACGGTGCATCGCTGCCGGAGTTGATAGCGCTGCCGAAAGACGGGCAGACCTTATTCTACTATACGCCGAAAGAAGCGGCCCAAGCGGTGATGGTAGTAGCCGAGAACGGAGCCGAGAACCGCTACACCGTGACCTACACGCGCGTGAAAAGTAATAATGTGCAGTTGGCGGACATCCTGATCGACGGCGTGTCGATGGAGGCGTTCCGTCCGGAGAAGAGCGACTATACGATCACCCTGCCGCGTGAGAGCAAGGTAGTACCGAATATCTTCCCTGTTCCGCAGCTCGAGAACCAGACGGTAACGACATGGTTCTCTCGTCCGAACGGCGTGACGCGTATCAAAGTGGTGGCTCAAGACGGATCGGAAGGCGAGTACACGATCGCTTTCCCGGTAGAGCAATCCGAGGATACCCAATTGGAGCGCCTGCTGATTAACGGCGAGAATCAGGATGTGACGGTAACCGAGTTCTCATTCAATGTGCCGTTCACGCAAGTAGAACCGTACGATGTGGTTTATACCGCTAAACCGGGTCAGTTGGTTCGTTTGGCGGAGGCTCCGCTGAGCGGTGTGACCCAAGTGATCGTGACCAACGAGAAGGGTACCAACAGCCGCACTTATTCGATTCGTTATGTAGTCGCTCAACCGCAAGGCGAGAACATCGTGAAGCGCGTGAACTACAGCTATACGGAAGCGGACGGTAAGATCGTCAACGGTACGATGCAACCCGTCAAAGGTGAGAATAGTATCAACCTGCCCTTCGGCGCCAAGCGTTTCGAGGTGACGAAAGTAGAGAAGAACTACGCCGAGCAGTCCGTTCATTTCTTCAACGGCGGTATCCTGACCGGCGCGAAGATCATCGCGGTATCCAACCGTGCGGGTGAGGCCGATACGGAATATACGATCGTGCCGGTACTGTCAAAGCTGGATGCGAAAGGTAAGTTGGAGAACCTGACCTTCAAGGGCGTGACCGTTCCGAATTTCCGTCCCGATGTATATAACTATATCGTGAAGGTAACAACCCAGCCGACCGCTGCTGACTTCGCCGGTACAGCGTATGATGGCAAGACTGTCACCAAGTCCGCGCTGGATAACAAGAAGAAACAGATCACCCTCTCCGTGGAAGGCGGCGAGACCTACAGTGTCTGCTGGTACTATACCAACTATGACAATATCTTTAATTTTGCCGTGGATTGGATAAAAGCGGACCAAGGTAACGGATATAAACCCAATTCGTTATGGAAAGTGCCGGCAGATTATTCATCCGGATATGAGTGGGGTATAGTGGGTATCAACTTTACCTATTCAACGGGTTTGGAAGTCGTATCTGCCGGTTCTAACGGAGCTTTGCTCTCTACATTACGCGGTGCTCCTATAAAGGGTTCAGTGCCTGGTCAAATGACATTAGGTTCGATGACGCTCAACCTCACCTCTAACGGCAACTCGACCTCCAGCGTTGCGAAAGGAGTTAATGCCGGAACGGCGTTTAAGAATACTCCGGAGTCATTGTCATTCTCTGTTAAACCGCTTTCGACATCCAATATCACCAATTGGAAAATGTGGCTTACCATCTCAGATGGTTCGAAATACAACGAGAGCAATCATACAGGTGATTTCTCGGCGCTGAATACTTGGCAAACAGTCAATGTGCCGATTAACTATTCCGGTCTGGGAACCGTCTCCAAGTTCAACGTTATGCTCTCTTCATGCGATCAGGAGAATGCGAAACAGTTTGGTAGTAGTACCATCTATGAATCCAGTGTGATGTATAATGATATCCACTTCGTCTATAACTCGAAATTGACCAAAGCTGTAGTGGAGGGTCAAGACTTGACGCCGAGTGCGGACAATGTATTCACCTATAATGTGCCGGAAGGTACGGATATCTTGAGTCTGCCGAGCCTTAAGTTCGTCGGTGCGGTTCATGACCAGGCGCAGACAGTCGAGTGGCTCAATAACGGCGAATGGACGAACGGCGAGTTGAAAGCGAATGTAGTGAACTACGGTGAGAACATGGCTGACCATACGGACTATACCGTTGTGCTGAAGCGTACGCCGCTCAGTTCGCTCAACTACACCGCTGATTTCGGTAATTATACATTCACCACCAAAGGCGACTCTATCTTTGTTGCCCTGCCGTTCGGTACCAAGCAAATGCCGGACATGACCATCACGCCGGAAAATATCTACCAGACCGTATCGATGACCAAGAGCGGTAATGCTGTGACGGTGAACCTGAAAGCGGAGAACGGCGATGAGGTAACGAAAGTGTATGTCTTCCGCGAGACCAAGAGCGACGACACCATGCCGGAGATGTGGGCATTGGAGACCGGTACGCTGGTAACGATCGATGAGCAGCATTTCATCTATTCGGTAGAAGCTGTTACCATGCCGTTGATCGAGATCATCAAGAAAGAGGGTCAGTTGATGGATATCAACTATACCGCTGACAGCGCAGTCTTCGTGATCACCGCAGCCAACGGTATCGCACAACAGACTTATACGATTCGTCGCAAAGATCCGCAAGTGACCACGACGGGTCAGATAGATGAGTTCACCAAGGGTACCGAACCCTGGTCGGCATTAGGCGGGGATATCTATTCCGCTACTGAACCCAAACCGACCCAGGCTATCCTCTTTGAGCGCAAGTATGAGCAAGACTCGGTAGTACATGTTCAGTCGCCGACCGGTATGGAATGGCAGGTATATGGTAGTACCAACCATACCTATCAACTGATTTATCCGACGGCGAAGAGCACGAATGCGGCGTTGGATAATATCCTCATCGGCGGTGCGCCGTATGCGGAGTTCAGTCCGTCGTACTTCAGTTATATCATCGAGTCGGATACCGCATTGGAAGTAGAGCCGATAGGTGCTGAGGCGGCGCAACAGATCACGGTGACGCAGACGGAGAGCGGTTTCTCTATCCTGGTGACCGCAGAAGATGAGCAGACGACCAATACCTATGTCTTGACCATTCGTCCGAAGCAGCACTCGAATGCGCAGTTGGTGGGTATCCTCCTGGATAACGAGATGATAGCAGGCTTTGCACCGGATATATACGATTATACCGTTGTTATTCCTTCGCCGGCTGTGAAAGTGGAAGAACCGAAGATGCCGAATATGAGCTATATGGTCGGTGATCCGGCGCAGCAGGTGACCCTGAATGCCGGTTCGCTCAACGGCGATGCTACCGAACTGTATGTACAGGCATCGGACGGCAGCGATAACACCTATCGCATCGCTATTCAGTCAGCACCGAGTGCATGTGTCGATCTGACCGGTATCCTGATTAACGGCGAGATGATCGAGCAGTTCGAATCGGGTCGTCACTTCTACTCGCAGTTCGTCAATAGCTCTGATATCGAGATCGATTATACGGCCGACGATCGTTTCCAGACCGTGACGGTGCTGGTAGAAACGATCAAGAGCGATTTGCAATTCCGCTATACCTTAGTGGTGAAAGCCCAGAATGGCGATCAGGCAAGTTACGAAGTGATGGTCTATGTGGAGAACCAATCGAACGATGCCCAGTTGGCGAATATCCTGTTCGACGGCAAACCGATGGATAAGTTCGACAGCGACCTGCATTTCGACGGCGGTAACAACAATTATGTGATTGCCCTGAAGGGTGGTAAGGCCCTGCCGGAGGTAAGTGCGCAGTTGAAGATGGACGGTCAGCAAGTGGAGATCGAGCATCAACACGAAGAGAAGACGGATATCTTCCTGCTGCATGTGACGGCGGTGGACGGCATCACGACTAACACGTATGTGCTGCGCTTCAACAAGCAGAAATCCGATAACTCGCTGGCACAAGAGATCGAGACGGGTAATGTGGTGATCGAAGGATTTGATCCGTACACCCCGACCTATTTCTTCGACCTCAAGTACGGCGAATCCACCCCGCGTATCAATGTCACGCCGCAAGATGAGAATGCGACCTATGAGATCATCGATACGGAAGAAACATCCGGCCGTGTGATCAAGACCGTTGTGGTGATGGCGGAGGATTATGAAGAGGATGCGAACCATAAGACCACCTATACGCTGGTCTTCTACCGCAAACTCTCGACCAAGGCAACACTCGATTATATCTTGGCGTACAGAGACACGCTCAAGGGTTACGATCCGGAGATCTTCTATTACACCGATACGCTGCCTGTGGGTTCGACTTATTTCCCCGATCTCTACTGGCCGAACGATGAGGAGTACCCGATCGTGACGATGGATACGGTAGAGAATGACACGGTTGCCAAAGTGCTGGTTCGTCAACTGACCGTCACGGCGCAAGACCCGACTTATGTGAACCATTATACGGTATCGTTCAAGATCAGTAAGTCGGATAACGACCGCCTGATGGGTATCGAGATCGAAGATAATGAGTTGAAGAACTTCGATCCGGAGATCTTGGAATACAAGTACCGTCCGTTAACCGCCAAAGAGGCTGCTGAGTTGAACGGTCAGTACCTGAGTATCAAACCGATCCAGGGTGACGAATGGCAGAAGATCCATGTGGATACACTCATGGATAACTCGGTGGACAAGACCTTGGGTTATAAGTACGCTGTGACCGTGACCTCCGAGTCCGGTAACTACTCGCGCACCTATACCGTTCAGTTCCAGGTTGAACTCTCTTCGGATGCTACGCCAGCTGAGATCCGCTACGGTAACGGTCGTTTGGCAGGTTGGGATCCGGATAAGGATACCTATATCATCGAAGTCGGTCTGGATGAACAGATTCAAGTCATCTCTGTCGTGAAACGCGAAGAGGCACAGACCTATGAGATCATTCCGGAGGGCGACGATGTGTATAAAGTGCTGGTAACCGCCGAAGACGGTACGCAGATGACCTATACGCTGAAGTTCGACCGTGTGAAATCCGGTGTGGCTACGCTCAGTAACATCATCATCCTGGAGAACGGTAAACAGTTGCCGTACGATCTCTTCTTCTTCAATCCGGATGTAGAGGACTATACGATCGTGATGCCGTATGATGCAGCGCGCACCAGTTATGAGTTGCCGGATATCACGCTCATCCCCGCCGATACGCTGCAGACCATCGATACGGTGATCAATGCGTTGTCGGAAGTGAAGAAAGAGGTGATCTACACCGTGACTGCGCCGAACGGCGAGGACGAGAAGACCTATAAGTTGACCATCTTCTTCACCCGCAATAACGATGCAGCGCTTATCAGCGTCACGATCGCGGACGAGAAATACACCTTCTCCGAGACCAAATATACGGAGACCATCTTCCTGCCCTTCGGTACGGAGAGCCTCTATACGACGGAGGATATCTCGGCTATCGTGACGAGTGACCCGCTGGCGACGAACGAGGTGACGATGGACGAGGAGGGTACCTTCACTATCCATGTGACCGCGCAAGACGAGACTACCGACCGTACCTATACCATCTATCAGGAGTTGGGTAAGGATACGCTCAACACCTTGGATATGATCTATCTGGACGATGCGGAGTTGGAGCATTTCGAACCGACCAATACGGATGTCTATGTCTATAAACTCCGTAGCGGCGCCGGTATCCCGAATATCCGCGTACTGCCTTCGTCCGAGACCGTGACCATCGAGACGAACTCCGAAGAACAGGAGGACGGTACCTTCGCGATCTTGCATAAGAACCAACCGGGTGATACCGTGACTATCGAGTGTAGCGCCGAGAACGGCGATATCCGCACCTATCGTATCTACTTTGAGGTATCGGGTATCAACTACGGTCGTCCGCACCCCTCGGAGAATGATGTCTTCCTCCGCCGGTACGGTAAGAGTCAAGTCTTCGTAGCGACCATCAACAGCGATGTCACCTTTATTCTGTATGACCAGGCAGGTCGCTTGATCTCGAGCAACAAAGTGCCGGTAGCCGACCCGAACGATATCGAGGCGGCGAAGTACGCACTGCATGACAGCGAGAGCGACGGTGGTGACCGCAAAGATGTGCTGCTCGATGTGGTGGATATCAGTTGCGGTCTGCTGATTAACATCAATCCGGGACAGATTTACTTCTACTCCTTTATGAGTGGTGGCGGTAACTTCAAGTCCGGCAAAATCATTGCTATGCCGTAAAAAAATACGATAAATTGAAAAAAATCCCATGTACATTTGCGTATGTGGGATTTTTTTTATACCTTTGCAGCCGCAAAGGTTTGAAAAACATGATCGGTATCTTCAATGATAATTTTCCGCCCATCCTGGACGGCGTTGCATTAACCGCGCAGAACTATGCGTATTGGTTGCATGAGAAAGGGCATGATGTGCGTGTCATCACGGACTATGCGCCGAATATGAAGGAGGTGATTCAGGCTGCTCCTTATCCGATTAATTTCGTGCCTTCGGTGCCTATTCCTTTCCGCCATCCCTATCGATACGGTCTGCCGTATATGTCGCCTTTGTTTATGCATCGATTCCGTCGTATGGAGTTCGAGATCGTGCATGCGCATTGTCCGTTTATCACGGGTGACCTGGCGTACTCGGCGGCGCAGAAGCAGCAGATACCGATGGTAGCCACTTTCCATTCCAAATACCGTCAGGACTTCGAGCATAATGTACCCTGCAAACCGGTTGTGGACTGGATGGTGAGACATATCATCCGATTCTTCGAGAAAGCAGACGAGGTATGGATCCCGCAGGCGGCAGTAGAGCCGACGCTGCGTGAGTACGGTTATACGGGTCATGTGGAGGTAGTGGAGAACGGCAATGATTTCTATACGCCGACCCCCATCATCGAGGCGATGCGCAAGGATATGCGGGAGGAGTTAGGCGTCCTGCCGGAGGAGACGATGCTGCTCTTTGTGGGTCAGCATATATGGGAGAAGAATATCGGTTTCATCCTTGACGCCCTGGCGTTGATCAAAGACAAACCCTTCCAGTTCTTCATGGTTGGTACGGGGTATGCGGTACGTGATATCAAACGCAAAGTGGGTGAATTAGGTTTGCAGGACAAGGTGACCTTACTGGGCAATATCCATGATCGCGAGCGACTCAAGAAGATCGATGCGGCAGCGGACTTGTTCCTTTTCCCATCCTTATACGACAATGCCCCGCTCGTGGTGCGTGAAGCGGCAGCGATGCATACGCCGGCGTTGATGCTGCAGGAGTCCACGGCGGCGGAGGTGATCAAAGCGGACATGAACGGTTTCCTCACGCCGAACGATGTGCAGCAGTATGCCGCCCGGATCGTCTATCTGATGCAGCATCCGGAGGTGGTGACCAAAGTGGGTAACAAAGCCTCGACGACTATCTCCCGCTCGTGGGAAAATGTGATAGAGGAGGTGATCCTTCGCTATCGGGATATACAAGAATCTTATAAACTGAAGCACGGCAAATGATAACGATGATCCTTTTGATGCTGTTGCAAACAGCAATGTTGGCGTTCAGTCAGGTGGCCTTGAAATTAGGCATGGAGGGCATGAAATGGGAGTGGAGTTGGTCCTTCATCTGGAATCATGTGATATTGAACGCATGGTTGATGATTGCCGTGGTGCTGATGATAGGCGCGAACCTGTTCTGGCTGTGGATGCTGCATAAATACCCCTTGTCGCAAGTCTATCCGCTGACGAGTCTGGGGTTCATCTTCGGCATGTTGTCCGGTTGGTTAATCTTCCATGAGCAGGTAGGTTTCTTACAGTGGTTCGGGGTAATGCTGGTAATCATCGGATGTATTTGTATAGCGCGCGTATGAGAGAGCAGATCAAAAATTGGTTAGCGGTCGGCAATCGGGCCAACTGGGTGGTGTGGGGTTTAATCACCCTGCTTATCTTCGGTCAGACCCTGCTGTTTGACTATTTTGCGTTCCATGAACTGGCTTTGCAGCCTACGCTGCTCAACCGCTTCGCCATGCTGCTCAGTAAGCTCTCCGCCGCCATGCTCTTTGCTTCCCTGACCTTCGTGCTGCGCGATAAAAGATGGCTCATCGTCCTCTCCGTAGCGATTGATACATGGTTTGTGGCGAACCTCATCTACATGCGTAATAACCATATCCTGCTCGATGCGGAGGCCTTTAATATGTCGGCGAACCTGAACGGTTATTTCTGGTCGGTGCTCATCTATATCGAGTGGGGTATAGACCTCCTCTTCTACGGCCTGACGGCGGTGTTCTGCTTGATCTATTTCTTCACGGTGCAGAGTAAGCGCTATTGGCAGGGCACTGTGATCGTGGTTGTGGCGGCGATAGGGCTTCATCTGCTGGCGGAGGTGCTGTATGTGAATAACAAGCAGAAACTCACCCACCAAAAGACTCAATACGATGCCATGCCCTTTATCCGCGAGCATCGCGAACCGGTGTATGGCACGCATTTCCCGACCACGGTAGCGAACACGAGTGTACTCTATTCGCCTCTCTATATCAGTTCGGATTATTACCTCATGGTCCATGATATCCAGCCTGACCGGCCCCTCACGCCCCATGACTATGCCGTCATGCGTAACTTGGACCACGGCCAGGATACTGCGACGCTGGACGGACCGCTTATCATCGTCTTGCTCGAGAGTCTGGAGAACTGGGTCCTCACGCCCAAGATCATGCCGAACCTCTATCGCCTCACGACCAACGAGCATGTCTTCTATGCCAATAAGATCCATACACAGATAGTAGGCGCACCTTCGGCGGACGGACAGTTGATCGTGAACACAGGTCTGCTGCCGATCAATGCCGGCGGTACCTGTATGCACTATGACCGCAACACCTATCCCGCCATCATGAAGTTGGCGCCGGACAGCGCGATATGCTTGTTGCCGCACGATACCTGTGTATGGAACCAGACGCATATGTCTCCGGCGTACGGGTACGACTCGACGATCATCTACTGCGATATAGACACTATCCTGTTCCGTAAGTTGGACAGCCTGGTGGACCATGGGTACAAGTATATCCAATGTATCACGCAGTCAACGCATGCACCGTTCGTGAACGAGAAATACAGTTCGCTCGAGTTACCGAAGACGATGCCCTGGGTGATGTATAATTTCATCCGCGGTTTCAATGCCCTTGACGATGGTCTGGCGCATTTCATCCGTAAGATAGAGACCGATACCGTGCTGCAGAACTATACCATCGTCATCACCGGTGACCATCGTATCCTGCATCGCGAGAAACGGCAACAGATGCAACGTTATGCGGATCGTTGGCGCAATAAATACACCGACGCCGACCATAAATGGATCGCTTCGCTCACGCCGATGGATGACTGCCTGCCGCTGATCATCTATTCGCCTAAGATCAGTAATAATCCCCATTATACGGAAGACTGCTACCAGATGGATATATACCCGACTTATCAGTCGCTCTTGGGGGTAGAGGACTATCGTTGGCACGGGTTCGGTATCAACCTGCTGGATGAACCGAATGATGTGTCCTGCGAAGGGTCGCAACAGAAACGCCCCATCACAGAGGATGAAGCGTTCCCGTTATCCGATCGTCTGATCCGGAATAATTATTTCCAGCGTTAGTTTTACTTAAACCGATAGCCGATACAGAGACTGAGCGAGTGCGGATAGATCAACGCATTCGCTATTTCTGTACCCTTGTTCGAACTGTAGAAACCGGCTATATCCGACAAACTGATCTTGTATTGGATATTGATCTGCATGCCGAAGGTGCACTCGTATCCCACCGTAGCGCATACGCCGAAGTGGTTATTATGCAGGCTGTACAAGGAGGTGTAGCTGTATCCGTCTTTCTCCTGATCCGTCTCCTGCGTATCGCCCTGCGGTTCTCCGGTAGGCGTGATCTGCGCATTATCGGTACTCTTGTAGGTGCCGATGTTGGATGCGAAGGTGAAATGGGTGAATATACCGCCGCCAAACTGTATGTAGCCTTGCTGCATATTACCGAAGCGACCTAAGAAATAGACAGGTATCTCCATACCGAAGGACCACAGACGGTCGTTCACCAGTTTGATCTCGTCGTCTTTGGCGGAGAAATAATTCTGGTGCGCAGTGAAAATGACCTGTGGTTGGATCGCAAAATGCTTGGTGAGGGCGAAATCGATGAATCCACCCAGTTCGGC